>ENA-ORNG01000440-ORNG01000440.1-human-gut-metagenome-genome-assembly--contig:-NODE-440-length-36987-cov-11.852648_pt1 | contig 36987 bp, 31 predicted proteins | sample MGYA00242113_ERZ509018 | MGnify/ENA primary metagenome ERZ509018 (study PRJEB26280, sample SAMEA2338711) | human gut metagenome | biome: human gut; feature: human-associated habitat; material: faeces... | reverse complement strand
CCGACTGGACCGGCTGGGCCGCCTGCCTCAACGACGGCAAGAACTTCTACGTCTCCAAGAAATACGAGATCCGGGACATCATCGACCGTGTGGGCGGCGGCGACAGCTTTGCCGGCGGCCTGATCTACGGCCTGACCCACTATGAGGACAAGCAGCAGGCCCTGGAGTTCGCCGTGGCGGCCTCCTGCCTGAAGCACTCCATCATCGGCGACTTCAACCGGGTCAGCGTCTCCGACGTGGAGAAGCTGGCCGGCGGCGACGGCACCGGCCGCGTCCAGCGCTGAGCCCATCCTATTTTGACAGCTTCCTCCCTTTCCCCTCTTTTGTCCCGCCGCCGGGTCCCTCCGGCGGCGGGACAGCTTGTTTCCCCGCGGCTTTCCCCGTCCCGCGATACATTTTTCGACAGGAAGCGGCAAAAGTTCTTGACCGTGTCTGCGGCGAGTTGTATAATTTTTGTAAATTCATTCTCCGGCGCCGTGGGGCGTGCCCCCGCGGATCATTGAAACCAGGCGTATTTCAGCATATATCGCAAGCATTGGGCAGTTCTGGCCCATAGCCCGGAAGGTGGTCAGCCGCGAGCGTCAGGAGCGGCCGCCGCCCATGATGGGCTTTATACTGTGTATTCTGTATGTAAGGAGCCTGCCGCCGTGACCTTCAGTTCAGCCGCCTTCCTCTTCTTTTTCCTCCCCGCCGCCGTGCTGCTCTACCGGCTCGTCCCCGGCGTCCGGGGGAAAAATCTGTTTTTGGCCCTGGCCGGGCTGGTGTTCTACGCCTTCGGCCAGCTCCGGGGATTGCCGCTGCTTCTTCTGTCCGCCCTGGTGACCTATCTGGCCGGCCTGCTGGCTGCCAGGCCCCGGTGGGCCCGCACCGCTCTGGCCGGAGCCGTCGCCTGCCATCTGGCCGTCCTGGGAACCTTCAAATACCTGGACTTCTTCTCCCTATCCCTGGGCGGTCTGCTGGGTCAGGAGCTGCCGCTTTTGGGATGGACGCTGCCCTTGGGCATCTCTTTCTTTACCTTCAAGGGCATCTCCTACGTGGTGGATGTAGGCCGGGGGGCCTGCCGGGCGTCCCGGTCCTTTTTGGATGTTCTGCTGTATATGTCCTTCTTCCCGGAGGTGACGGCGGGGCCCATCTCCCGCTTCGGCCGGTTCTCCCCCCAGCTTGCCGCCCGGCAGGCGGGCGCCCGGGAGCTGGCCCTGGGCCTGCGGCGGTTTATCATCGGCCTTGCCAAGAAGGTCCTCCTCTCCGCCCCCGCCGCGGCAGTGGCGGGCGAGGTGTTCGCTCTGGGGAGCGGCGGGGACGTCCGCACCGGCTGGCTGGGCGCTCTGGCCTGCCTCATGGAGATCTACTTCGATTTCTCCGGTTACAGCGACATGGCCATCGGTCTTGCCGCCATGTTCGGCTTCACCTCCCCGGAGAACTTCCGCTACCCTTACGCCGCCGCCTCCGTCACCGAGTTCTGGCGGCGCTGGCATCTGTCCCTCTCCCTCTGGTTCCGGGACTACGTCTACATCCCCCTGGGGGGCAGCCGGCGCGGCCGGGTCAGAACCTACGTGAATAAATTCCTGGTATTCCTCCTCAGCGGCCTGTGGCACGGGGCAAGCTGGACCTTCGTGCTGTGGGGCGCATGGCACGGGCTGTTCGCCGTCTTCGAGAGCGCCCTGGGTGTGGGCCGCAAGGGTGGAAAGCCGGTCTCTCGTCCTCTCCGGGGGCTGGGCCATGTGTACACCCTGGCGGTAGCCGCCCTGGGGTTCGTTCTCTTCCGGGCCGGGAGCCTTGGCGAGGCGTGGCAGGTGCTCCGCTCCTGCTTCACGGGCTTTGCCCTGACGGGGGAGGCCGCCCTGCTGCTGGAGCTGGTGACGCCGGCCCAGTGGCTGGCCCTGGCTGTGGGGGCCGCGGCCTCTCTGCCCATAGTTCCCGCCGCGGCGGAGAGGCTGGGGACCAGAGGCCGGGCCGCCGCCGAAAGCGTCTGCTTCCTTCTGGCCGCCGCCCTCTTCTGCCTGTGCCTGCCGGCGGTGGCCGCGGGAGGCTTTGAGAGCTTCATCTATGCCCAGTTTTAGGGGAGGGGCGCTATGAAGAACAGAAGCAATTTCTGGTACGGCGTTTTTGCCGCTCTGATCCTGGCGCTGTGTCTGGTCCCCTCCCTGGGGATGCTCCTGCCGGACAGCGGCGATACGGCGGGAGGGAACCAGGTCCTGGCCGCCCCGCCCTCCCTGGTGGACGCGTCCGGGCAGCTGAACCCGGACTATCTCACGGAGCTGACCGCCTACGTGGAGGACAGCCACTTCCTTCGCCAGGAGATGATCGAGGCATGGTCCCTGCTCAACGCCCGGGTGCTGCACACCTCCATCTCCGACCAGGTCATCCTGGGGTCGAATGGCTGGCTCTACTACGGAGAGACAGTGGACGACTATGTGGGGGCGGACCTTCTGGATGAGCGGGAGATCTTCTCCGCCGCCCGGAATCTGGCCCTGGTGGACCAGTACTGCCGGAGCCAGGGGGCGGAGTTTCTCTTTACCATCGCCCCCAACAAGAACTCCCTCTACGACGAGAATATGCCGGACCTGACCCGGCTGTCCGAGGGCCGCAACGCCGACGCCCTGGCCCGTGCCCTGGCGGCGGAAAACGTGGCCTATCTGGACCTCTTCGCCGCCTTTGAGGGCCAGGAGGAGGTCCTCTACTTTGCCCAGGACTCCCACTGGAACGAGCGGGGAGCGGCCCTGGCCGCCGACGCCGTGAACGCCGCCCTGGGCCGTGAGAGCGCCTATTTCACCGGACCCTTCGCCGAGGGAGAGCACCTGGGGGACCTCTATGAGATGCTCTTTCCCACCGGCGGCCTGGCGGAGCCCGCCCCGGTCCGCGGCGGGGCCTTCACCTTTACCTACGACGTGCCCATCCGCTCGGCGGAGAACCAGACCATCATGACCACCGGCGGCGGGGAGGGCTCCCTGCTCCTATTCCGGGACTCCTTCGGAAACCTCCTCTACCCCTATCTGGCGGAGAGCTTCGGCCAGGCCCTCTTCTCCCGGGCCATGCCCATCCGCCTGGACATGATCGCCCAGCGTGAGGCGGACACGGTGGTACTGGAGTTGGTGGAGCGGAACATAGACTATCTCATCCGCTATGTCCCCGTCATGCCCGCCCCTCTGGGGGAGGCGGGAGCGGCGGAGCCGGGAGACGGCGGCCTCCTGGCCCTCGCCGCCCAGGGCTCTCAGGAGCTGCCGGGCTATGTTCTGGTCACCGGCACGCTGCCGGAGGCGGCAGACACGGACAGCCGGGTCTATCTGGCTGCGGCGGAGGGCTGGTACGAGGCCTTTCTGCTGGAGGACAGCAGCTTCGCGCTCTACGTGCCGGAGACTTCTCTCACCGGTCAGGTATCTATCATCTACACCGCCCAGGGCCGTGTGTGGGCCCTGGAGACGGAGATTTGAGTTCTACCCCGCGCCCCCCGGCGCGGGCCCGACAAGGAGGAAGAAAACCATGCGGAAACGACTTTGCACCCTGTTGCTGGCGGTTCTGGTCCTGCTGACCGCCCTGCCCTGGGCCGCGGCGGACGACAGCACGCCCCCCAGCTGGATCACCAATGGCACCTCCGCCGATGACGTGGCCCAGGACCGGAATGACAGCGAGGAGGATGAGGAGGCCGAGGCGGAGGACTCCGGCAGCCAGAGCATCCCGGCGGAAAATCCTTCCGGCAGCGCCCTCATCACCGACAGCCATGTTGCCTATCTCACCGGCAGCGGCGGCCTGTTCCGCCCCCAGGACAACCTGACCCGGGCGGAGGCGGCGCAGATCTTCCTGCGGCTGCTGAAGCAGACGGTGCCCGTCACCATTCACTACACCGACGTGCCCGCCGGCGCCTGGTACGCCGAGGCCGCCGGCGTCATGGGCTCTCTGGGGGTCATGCGGTCGGGGATGAGCACCTTTGGCCCCGATGAGGACCTCACCAGGGGGGAGTTCATCAGCTGTGTGGCCCAGTTCTTCACCCCCCGGACCGACGCGGTCCAGTTCTCCGATGTATCCGCCGCCAGCCCCTACGCCCCCTATATCCTCTCTGCCAGAGCCTGGGGCTGGGTGGAGGGCTTCAGCGACGGCACCCTCCGTCCCGATCAGCTCATCACCCGGGCGGAGGCGGTGACCATCCTCAACCGGGCCCTGGGCCGCTCCGCCGACGTAAGCTATCTGGCCCAGGCCTATCCCGCCGGGCTGTACCTGGATGTGCCCACCGGCAGCTGGGCCTACGCCGAGGTGATGGAGGCCTCGGTGGCCCACAGCCACACCGCCGCCGCTGGCGGCGAGGTCTGGACCAGCCACACCAAGACGGACATCGGCCTGGCCACCGGCTTCCACCTCATCGACGGCTGGCTCTACTACTACGATGCCAGTACCGGGAGCTTCGCGGTGAACACCAGCGTGGGGAGCTTCACCTTCAACAGCCAGGGACATTTCACCTCCGGCAGCGACGAGCTGGACCGGCGCCTCCACGAGATCGTCCTGGCCCACACCAACGACTCCATGACCCGGGAGCAGAAGCTCCGGGCTCTGTACGTCTACACCCGGGACTCCTTCACCTATCTGCGCCGGCCCGCCTACGAGTTCGGCGCCACCGGCTGGATGCAGACCGACGCCCTGAATATGCTCCAGACCGGCTACGGCAACTGCTACAGCTACGCCTCCGTGTTCTGGTATCTGGCCCGCTGGCTGGGCTACGACGCCCGAATCTACAGCGGCACCGTGGGCTGGAACTACGCGCCCCACGCCTGGGTGGAGATCACCATGGACGGCACCTCCTATATCTATGACACGGAGCTGGAGATGGCCTACCACCGCAAGGGCCGCTATGAGATCAACCTGTATCACTACATCGACGTGGACGGCTGGCACTATGTCAAGCCCTGACAACCGGTACTTCCGCCGGCCTGAGGGCCGGTGTGGTATCAGGAAATTTGGATGAACGAGGTCTATGGAACATGAAGAACTACCCCAAAAAGCTTCTCCCCGCCCTTGCGGCCTGCCTGCTGGCCCTGGCCCTGTGCGCCTGCTCCGCGGGACAGGGCGCCGGGAATGATCCGGCGGAGGAGAGCGCCCAAGCGGAAACCAACGCCGCCTCCGACGCGTCTGATACCAGCGGCGCGGCCCTGGAGGAGGACGCCGGGAATTCTTCCCCGGCGGAGGCGGAAGATGAGAGCGGCGGCGATGCGGAGGCGGAGACGGAGACCGGGGACGCCGCTCCGGCCGCTGAAAGCACGGAAGGAACCGAGGCGGCGTCCCAGGAGGGGAACACCGCCGCCAATGCCGGCGGGGAGGCCCCGGCCGCGCAGGAGCCCGCCGATGAAAGCGGGCAGACGGAGGAGCCGCAGGAGGCCCCGCCCGCAGAGGAGCCTGCCCAGTCTGAGCCCGTCCAGACGGAGCCTGTCCAGACCGCTCCGGAGGAGTCTGCCTCCGAGGACGCCGTCCAGACCGGGACCTCCCAGGTGGACAACGCCCCCGCCCCGGAGGCCGGCGAGGACCTGAAGTCCATCGCCGAGGGCCTGGTGGGCCGTCCTGTCAGCGAGCTGTACGCCGCCATCGGCAATCCCCTCTCCTCCAGCTACGCCCCCAGCTGTCTGGTGGTGGACGGTGAGGACGGGGAGCTGATTTACGATGGCTTCATCGTGTACACCGAGAAGGGGCCGGACTATGAGACGGTTTACGCGGTGTTCTGATCGGAGCCGCCCCTGACCTGCCGGTGCAAATTAACTGCCGCGAGGCGGGGGCGGGCGGTATACCGCCCGCCCCGCGGCGCTTTCGGAGGGATCGATCACCATGGATCTGATACGCAACAAGCGCAGGCTGGCGCTCCTGCTGGCGCTGGCGGCGGTGCTGGCCGCCGCCGTGCTGTTCCTGTTCTTTTTTATTCCTGGTCCCCGCCCCGTTTTGGGGGAGGGGGACGTTGTCATCGGCCAGGAGGCCGGCGGCCTGGCCCTGTCCTGGCCGGAGGCGGAGGGGGCGGAGCGATACCTGCTCACCGTCCGGAACGCCGACGGCGGCCAGGTACTGGCCCAGGGGGAGTATGATACGCCGGAGGCCCTGCTCCCAGGGGTGTCCCTGGATGGGCCCTTGGAGGTGGAGCTCCGGGCGGCGGCCCATGGGAGGAATCTGCTGGGAATGGAGCGCCAGACCCTCAGCCGGAACTCTGTCCGCCTGACGGTGGAGGCCCAGGCCCCCGCCGCCCCTCAGCTGGACGCCCAGGTGGATGCGGAGGACAAGACCCTGACCCTCCGCTGGACGGGCGGGGGGGACTACTGCGAGATCGTCTCCGGGGACTTCACCCTCTGGGCGGAGGCCGGGGCGGGCGAGGCCCAGGTGGTCTTTGGACAGGATGTGGACATGCCCGCCTACGACGCCCCCGCGGAGGTGGACGTGCGGCTGTGCGCTCAGGGGGAGGGCTACCGCCTCTGCGGCCCCTGGGCGGAGAGCGTTACCGTGGAGAAGGAACAGCTCCTTGGCAACCAGCTCTCCCTGGAGTGTCTGCCCGGAGAGGATACCCGCTGCTACACCCTCCGCTGGAATGAGACCAAGGGGGATTACTACGAGCTTCAGGAGTGGTCCGACGCCCAGGCGGGCTGGGAGACTCTGGCCCAAGTGGACAGGGAGGGGGAGCTCCGCTATGAGACCGGCCGCCTGGACTCCGGCTCCTCCCACCTCTACCGGGTGGTGGCCCGCCACAGAGATGCCGCCGAGGACACCATCCAGGTGGGGGCGGAGTTTTTTGCCGCCCAGCCCGGGGAGGTCTCCTTCCGGGCGGACTTCTCCCCCCTCTACTGCTCCGTTTGGCCGGTGATTGACGTGGGATTCTACGAGGTGGCGGGAGCCTTGGAGAGCGTGGACACGGTTCCCGCCGGCACCTGCCTGTGCGTGCTGGGTGAGGAGGACGGGTTCTTCTACATCCGCTTTGGGGAGGACTACGGCTATGTGGACAGCGACTTCTGTATGATCGACCTGCCGGAGTACCTGGGGGACCTGTGCGAGTACGCCATCCCCAACGCCAGACAGTCCGTCTTCCGGGTCCACGAGTACCCCATCCAGGGCGTCACGGGACAGGTGATCCAGGGCTATGAAAATGTGGGGCTGGCTGACGGGACCTGTCTGGCCCCCTATCTGTACCCCTGCGCCCAGAAGCTGATGAAGGCCGCCCTGGCCGCCGAGGCCGACGGCTACCGGCTGCGGATCTACGACGCCTTCCGCCCCAACGAGGCCACCCGCTACCTCTACGACACCACATCCCTGGTGCTGGATACGGCGGTGCCGGACCTGGACGAGGAGGGGCGGCCCATCGAGCCCATCACCGGCTGGTCCATCGACCTGCCCACGGGGCTTTTGGTAGACCCGGAGACAGAGGAGCTGGTGGACCCGGCCACGGTCCCCGCCATTCAGGAGGCAATGGCCGCCCAGGAGACCCAGGAAGCCGCTGGGACGGATCAGAGCGAGCCCCCCGGGGAGCCGGTGCTGCCTCCAGAGGAAACTTCATCCGGGGAGATCCCCGCTGATGAGGCTGGGCTGACAGATGCTTCGGACCAGGAGGGGGAGGCCGCCCTTCCGCCCTCGGACGAGAGCCAGGCCGACGACGGGACCCCGGCGGAGGAGACGGAGCCGGTGCTGACCTACCGCCAGGTGATGACCGACGGCCGCTTCGGCATCGGCAGTTTCCTGGCCGCATCGGTGTCTGCCCACAACCGGGGCATTGCCCTGGACCTGACCCTGGTGGACATCGCCGCCGGGGAGGAGCTGGAGATGCAGGCCCCCATCCACGACCTGAGCTGGTACGCCGCCGCCTATCGAAACAACGACAACGCCAAGCTGCTGGAGCAGTACATGACCGGCGTGGGGATGCGGGGGCTGACCTCCGAGTGGTGGCACTTCCAGGACGACGAGACCCGGGAGGCCATCGGCCTGACCTCCTACCTGACGAAGGGCGTCAGCGTGGAGGGGTGGAAAAAGGACGACAACGGCTGGCGCTACCGCGCCGCCGACGGCTCCTACTACACAAGCGGGACTTACCGGGTGGGCGGCGAGAGCTGCACCTTCGACAGCGAGGGGTACGTCAGGTAGGGAATGACAAGACCGAGCCGGCTGGGGCCGGGGAGGAATACAAGAGCAAACCCGGATGCGGGGAGGAGAAAAATCTCTGCCCCGCATCCGGGTTTTTCCACGGCGGACGGCTGAGCGCCCAGGCGTTTCCCACAGGTGTGAGGGTCCCAAAGTCTCACGAATAATTTTTTGAAATTTCGGATAAAATACACAAAAATATAATATTGGAACGATTTTGACATGATTTTGAGCAAAAAAGTAATGAAAATGGATTGATTTTTGCGCAGTAAAGCGTTATCATATAAAAGAAATCCACTGCCGCTCCCGGCGGGAGCGGGACAGGAGGCGGCGCTGGCCGCTGGTTCAATCTGAGGATCGTGGAGGGAGAACATGCGAATCGAAAACGAGTATTTGTCTCAGCTCATGGAGCGGGTGGTCCGGAGGAACCCGGCGGAGCCGGAGTTCCACCAGGCGGTGCGGGAGGTGCTGGCCTCCCTCTCGCCGGTGGTGGACCGCCACCCGGAGTATATCGAGGAGGGGGTCATGGACTGCCTGGTGGAGCCGGAGCGGATCATCAAGTTCCGGGTGCCCTGGGAGGACGACCAGGGGAAGGTCCACGTCAACCGTGGCTTCCGGGTGCAGTTCAACAGCGCCATCGGCCCCTACAAGGGGGGACTGCGGTTCCACCCCTCCGTCAACGAGGGCATCATCAAGTTTCTGGGCTTTGAGCAGACCTTCAAAAACAGCCTCACCGGCCTGCCCATCGGCGGCGGCAAGGGCGGTGCGGACTTCGACCCCAAGGGCCGCAGCGACGCGGAGGTCATGCGCTTCTGCCAGAGCTTCATGACGGAGCTGTCCAAGCACATCGGCCCGGACACCGACGTGCCCGCCGGGGACATCGGCGTGGGGAGCAGGGAGATCGGCTACCTCTTCGGCCAGTACAAGCGCCTGAGCAACGAGTTCACCGGGGCTCTCACCGGCAAGGGCCTGGCCTACGGCGGCAGCCTGGCCCGGACGGAGGCCACGGGCTACGGCCTGTGCTACTTCGCCGACAACATGCTCCGCAGCGCCGGGCGGAGCTTTGAGGGGGCCACGGTGGTGGTCTCCGGGTCCGGCAACGTGGCCATCTACGCCTGCGAGAAGGCCACGGACTTCGGGGCCAAGGTGGTGGCCATGTCCGACTCCGGCGGCTACGTCTACGACCCCGACGGCATCGACCTGGCCCTGGTCAAGGAGCTGAAGGAGGTCCGCCGGGCCCGGATCTCCGCCTACGTGGACAGCCGCCCCCGGGCGGAGTACCACGCCGGCTGCGCCGGCATCTGGCAGATCCCCTGCCACATCGCCCTGCCCTGCGCCACCCAGAACGAGCTTAACGAGGACGCCGCCAGGGCGCTGGTGGCCAACGGCTGCTACGCCGTGGTGGAGGGGGCCAACATGCCCTGCACCCCCCAGGCCACGGAGGTCCTTCAGAGCGCCGGGGTCCTCTACGCCCCCTCCAAGGCGGCCAACGCCGGGGGCGTGGCGGTCTCCGCCCTGGAGATGAGCCAGAACTCCATGCGGTTTTACTGGGACTTCGCGGAGGTGGATGAGCACCTGCGGACCATTATGCGGGATCTGTACAACAACGTGGCCGCGGCGGCGGAGCGGTACGGCCGCCCCGGGGATCTGGCGGCGGGGGCCAACATCGCCGGGTTCCTGAAGGTGGCGGACGCCATGCTGGCCTACGGCCTGGTGTAAGGAGGGCGAAGGATGAACGAGTATGCCTTGCGCGTGGCGGAGGACCTGCGGCGGCGGTACGCCCACGAGCCGGAGTACCTCCAGGCGGTCCTGGCCTGGCTGGAGCTCATCGACCCGGCCCTGGGGGAGAATCCGGAGTATGAGAGACTGGACCTGCTCGCCCGGATGGTGGAGCCCGACCGGATCGTGACCTTCCTGGTCCCCTGGGTGGACGACCAGGGGCGGACCCACACCAACCACGGCTACCGGGTCCAGTTCAGCAACGCCCTGGGCCCCTACAAGGGCGGACTGCGGTTTCAGCCCGGGGTGAATCTGTCGGTGGTGAAGTTCCTGGGCTTTGAGCAGACCTATAAGAACGCCCTGATCGGCCTGCCGGTGGGCGGCGCCGCCGGAGGGGCGGACTTTGATCCCCGGGGCCGCAGCCGCCGGGAGGTCATGCGCTTCTGCCAGAGCTTCATGACCGGATTGTACCGCTATGTGGGGGCGGACACCGACGTGCCCGCCGGGGACATCGGCGTGGGGGACCGGGAGATCGGCTACCTCTACGGGGCCTACAAGCGCCTGACCGGCCGGGCGGAGCGGGGAGCCCTCACCGGCAAGGGCGTTACCTACGGCGGCAGTAAGGTCCGCCAGGAGGCGGCGGGCTACGGCGCGGTGTACTTCCTGTGCCGGATGCTGGAACGGCAAGGGGAGACCCTGGAGGGCAAGCGCCTGGTGATCTCCGGCTTCGGCAACACCGCCTGGGGCGTGTGCCGGAAGGCCGCCCAGCTGGGGGGGAAGGTCGTCACCCTCTCCGGCCCCGACGGCTATGTCTACGACCCCGACGGGGTGTGCGCCCAGGAGAAGTTCGACTTTATGGCGGAGATGCGCGCCGGCGGGGAGGACCGGGTGGAGCCCTACGCCCTCCGCTTCGGCCTGGAGTTCTTCCCGGGCAAGAAGCCCTGGGAGGTGCCGGGGGACATCGTGATGCCCTGCGCCACCCAGAACGAGATCGCCGTGGAGGACGCGGTCCGCATCCTGGTCAACCGGGTGGGGTACTACGTGGAGGCGGCCAATATGCCCGCCACGCCGGACGCCCTGCGGCTGCTGCGGCTGAGCCCGGACATCCTGGTGGCCGGGGCCAAGGCCTCCGGGGCGGGGGGCGTGGCGGTCTCCGCCCTGGAGATGGTCCAGAACTCCCTGCGCTACAGCTGGCCGAGAAAGCAGGTGGAGGAGCGGCTGCGGCAGATTATGGCGGACATCCACGACGTCTCCGCCGCGGCGGCGGAGGCCTACGGGCTGGGCTACGACCTGATCGCCGGCAACGACATCGCCTCCTTCCAGAAGGTCTCCCAGGCCATGATGGCCCAGGGACTATGATTGGATAAAGAATATGAGACGCGGTGGAACGGAGCAGCCGTTCCACCGCGTCTCAAAAATTTGGATGGCATTTTACGCTCTTACCGCTCCCGCTCCACGTAGGCCATGCCCAGTACGCCGGGGCCCACATGGGTGCCGATGGTGGGGCCTACGGCGCAGTAGTGGAGACGGTGGGGCAGCTTCCCCAGCTCCCGCAGCTTGGGCAGGAGCAGCTCCTCGGTGCTCCGGTCATCGGTATAGAGGAAGTAGGAGGGGTAGGCGTCGTCCACAGGGTGTTCCTCCATCAGCTTCAGCAGGGTCTTCACCGCGGCGGCGGTGCCGAAGGCTTTGCCCACCACGGCCACCGCGCCGTCCCGGACGGTGATGGTGGGCTTGAGCTTGGTGACGGTGCCGATGCCCGCCTGGAGGGCGGAGAGCCGGCCCCCCCGGCGCAGGTACTCCAGGGTGTCCACCATGGCGAAAATGCGGATTTTGCCCCGGAGCTGCTCCAGCTGGGCGACGATGTCCTGGGCGGGCAGGCCGCTGTCCCGGAGCTTGCAGGCGTAGTTGACCAGGATCTGCATACCGGCGGTGGCGCTGCGGCTGTCCACGATGTAGATGGGCTCGTACTCGCACATGTCCCTGGCGATAGAGGCGGACTGGAGGGTGCCGCTGAGGGCTCCGGACAGGGAGACGACCACCACTTGGTCGCCGGCGGCCTTTGCCTCCTCAAAGAGAGTGAGGAAATCGGCGGGGGAGGGCTGGGCGGTCTTGGGATTTTCCTTTCCCTCCTTGAGCAGTTTGTAGAATACCTCCGTGGTCAGGTTTTTTCCGTCCAGGAAGGAGGCGCTGCCGAACTGAACGGACAGCGAGACGATGTCGATCTTCCGCCGCTTGGCCACTTCCCTGTCGAAGTCGGCGGCGGAGTCGGTGATGATGCGAATGGCCATAGAAATCAGACCTCCTGTTGTTGGATCATATCAAAGGTGTCCACCACCTGGTGGAGCAGGGGGATGAGAGTTTCGATCTTGTCGCGGCCCATGGCGGCCACCAGGCGGTCCACCAGATTCAGGATGCGCTGATGAGAGCGCATATAGCGGGCCAGACCCTCCGGCAGCAGGGCGATCTCCACCCGGCGGCGGTCCTGTTCATCCCTCCGCCGTGAGATCACGCCCTCCCGCTCCAGGGAGGAGAGAATGGCGTTCATCTGAGATTTTAAGATCCTGGTCTCCCGGCACAGGTCCCCGGCGGTCAAGCTCCGGCCCTTCTCCTGAGCCCGGGCGAGAAGGCCGCACACTTGCGCCTGGTTGAAGGACTGGCCCTCCACCAGGCGCTGGTTATTGATCACATTGCTCAGCCGCAGCCAGGCGGAGAGCAGCTCCTCGCTGATGGCGTCCATGGTTGCCTCCTTAAAAAGTTCACAATGTGAACCATATAACAAAACAGGTGGTTTGTCAAGAATAATTTTCAGATCCGGACAAAAAACAGGACGGCAGATAATCTGCCGCCCCGTCCGTCAGATGCCGGCGCTCAGCGCTGGTTGGTGTTCTGGCTCTGCTTCTCGTTGGACTTCTGGTTGTTGTTCTGGTTCTGGCCGTTCTGCTTCTGGTTATTGTTCTGGCCGCGGTTCTGCTCGTTCTTCATGCCGCTAGACCTCCTTTCCCAAATGGTACGCCCCTATTGTGTCCTCCTGTCTCTGGGTTTATACACGGTTTTTGGAAGTTTGGAAGAATAACCGGGCAGGTTCGGAAGATACTATGGATGCCATCCAAATGCCAAGGGAGGAGATACCAAATGGAACTGAAAGACAGCGTGACCAAGGAAAATCTGCTGCGGGCATTCGCCGGGGAGAGCCAGGCCAGAAACCGCTATACCTTTTCCGCGTCCCTGGCCCGGAAGAAGGGCCTTCATGTCATCGAGGCGGTGTTTCTCTATACCGCTGACCAGGAGAAGGAGCATGCGGAGATCTTCTATGACCATCTGAAGAAGGCGGGCTGCGAAAATGTGACCATCACCGGGGCCAACTATCCGGTGGATCTGGCGGAGGACCCGGCGGAGATGCTGGAGCTGGCCAGGAACCACGAGATGGACGAGTTCGGGGATGTGTACCCCGCCTTCGCGGACAAGGCGGAGGAGGAGGGCTTCGCCGACGTGGCCCGGCATTTCCGGCAGATCGCGGCCATTGAGAAGGTCCATGCCGACCGCTTCCAGCGGTTTGCCAAGCTCCTGCGGGAGGGGAAGCTCTTTGTCAGCGACGTGGAGACCGGATGGATCTGTCTCAACTGTGGTCATGTCCTCCAGGGCAAGCAGGCCCCCGCCAAGTGCCCTGTCTGCGACCACGACCAGGGCTACTTCATCCGGGTGGAGCTGTCTCCCTACGAGCGGTAAAAGCCTCGGGCATATGCGCCGCGTCACCGGGCCGTGTGCCGCCAACAGGCGGCGCACGGTCATATTTTTCGCGATTTCGCGGGGCTGGCGGCGGCGCGCGGGAGCAAAAAATACGCGAAACGCGGACCTGGGCATTCTCGCAAGGATTGCACGAATTGGATGACAAATATTTGGTCATTTCTCCGAATTTTAAAAAATAGAGGAAAAAGAGGGAGAAAATCCTTCCGGGGGGGATTTTTTCCCTTGCGTTTCCGAGGAAATATTGTTAAACTGGGCGTGATGTATTGTGAAAAGTGTGACAATACAGAACGGAACACAATTCATGATCCCGAGAGAAAGGAGATATGGAAACACGAACGGTGTTTTCAACATTCCGACTATGAAACTGATCACTGTCGAGCAAATGGAAGCCGCCACCGAACGGCTGCTGGAAACCGGCCGTCAGGTAGGCGCTGATTCCTGGCAGCAGCGGGTGAAGAACCAGACCCCCCACTGCAAATTCGGCGAGGAGGGCATCTGCTGCCGCATCTGCTCCATGGGTCCCTGCCGCATCACCCCCAAGGCGCCCCGGGGCATCTGCGGCTGTGACGTACACGGCATCGTGGCCCGCAACTACCTGCGCTTCACCGCCGGCGGCTCCGCCACCCACTCTGACCACGGCCGTGAGATCTGCCACACTCTGTATCAGACCAGAGAGGGCGGCAACTACACCGTGAAGGATCCCGCCAAGCTCAAGCGCATCGCCGGTGAGTGGGGCGTGGAGACCGAGGGTAAGGACATCTACGACCTGGCCCACGAGATCGCCGAGATGGCCCTGATGGAGTACGGCAAGCCCTTCGGCACCCAGCGCTGGCTCAGCCGGGCCCCCGAGCACACCCGGAAGCTCTGGCACGACGCCGGCATCGAGCCCCGGGCCATCGACCGTGAGGTCTCCCAGTCCCTGCACATGACCCACATGGGCTGCTCCTCCCTCCCCGAGGCCCTGATCCGCCAGTCCCTCCGGGCCGGCCTGTCCGACGGCTGGGGCGGGTCCATGTGCGGCACCGAGTTCTCCGACGTGCTCTTCGGCACCCCCAAGCCGGTGGACACCACCGCCAACCTGGGCGTCATGGAGAAGGACATGGTCAACATCGTGGTCCACGGCCACGACCCCTCTCTCTCTGAGATGATCGTTTTCTATGCCCAGGACCCCGAGATGATCGCTCTGGCCAAGGAGCAGGGCGCCAAGGGCATCAACATCTGCGGCGTGTGCTGCACCGCCAACGAGGTGGCCATGCGCCACGGCATCCCCATGGCCGGCAACTTCCTCCAGCAGGAGAACGTGGTCCTCACCGGCGCCTGCGAGGCCATCGTGGTGGATGTGCAGTGCATCTTCCCCGCTCTGGGCCCCCTCAGCAAGTGCTTCCATACCAAGTTCATCACCACCTCCCCCATCGCCCGGATGCCCGACAGCGACTTCATTGAGTTCCACGCCGAGAACGCCGGGGAGAACGCCAAGGCCATTGTGAAGCTGGCCGTGGAGAACTTCAAGAACCGCAACCAGGATCTGGTACATATCCCCGACCTGAAGCAGGACGCCACCGTGGGCTACTCCGTGGAGGCCATCAAGAAGTGCCTGGACGGCGTCACCAACACCCAGGTGGACGTCACCGGCACCACCAAGCCCCTGGTGGAGTGCGTCAAGTCCGGCGTCCTCCGGGGCGCCGTGGCCATGGTGGGCTGCAACAACCCCAAGGTTCGCCCGGACACCGCCCACATCGAGCTGATGAAGAAGCTCATCGCCAACGACATCATCGTCGTGGTCTCCGGCTGCTCCGCCCAGGCCGCCGCCAAGGCCGGCCTGCTGAGCAAGGAGGCCAAGGAGCTCTGCGGCGACGGCCTGAAGCGGGTCTGCGAGCTGGTGGACATTCCCCCCATCCTCCACATGGGTTCCTGCGTGGACATCTCCCGTATGATGATCCTGGCCAGCGACATCGCCAAGGACTCCGGCTGGAACATCTCCCAGATCCCCCTGGTGGGCTGCGCCCCCGAGTGGATGAGCGAGAAGGCCGTGTCCATCGGCAACTACGTGGTGGCCACCGGCATCGACACCTTCCTGGGCGTGGACCCCTACACCAAGGGCTCCACCGAGGTCACCGAGCTGCTCCAGGGCGAGCACGGCATCAAGGACTGGGTCGAGGCCAAGTACACCGTGGAGCTGGACATCGAAAAGCTGGGCGATAAGATGATCCAGGCCATCGAGGATAAGCGCGTCGCCCTGGGCATCTGAGATAGTGTCCTGTCCATACTTTTCTTTGAAAAAAAGTATCAAAAGAAACTTCTGCGCGAAGCTCCGCTTCGCTTATGTGATTCCTTTGTTGTCCGCATTATTAAGAAAAATATAGAGCAAAGCGCAGCTTTGCGGCAAAAAGTTCTTTTTGCTTCTTTTTCTTTCAAGAAAAAGAAGATAGAGCACTCCCGGAGGTAGTGGAAATGAAAGTTGCGATCACCGGCAAGGGCGGGGTAGGGAAGACCACCTTCGCCTCCACCCTGTGCCGGCTGTATGCCGACGAGGGCCGGAAGGTCCTGGCCGCCGATGTGGACCCCGACGCCAACCTGGGGCTGGCCCTGGGGCTGACGGAGGAGGAGGTCAACGCCATCGTCCCCGTCTCGAAGATGAAGGAGCTGGCCAAGGAGCGGACTGCCGCCAACGCCAGCAACACCTTCTATAAGCTCAACCCGGAGGTCTCCGACCTGCCCGACGCCCTGAGCCGGGACGTCAACGGGGTGAAGCTGCTGGTCATGGGCACGGTGGACACCGGGGGCAGCGGCTGCGTCTGCCCGGAGCACGTGATGCTCAAGGCCATCCTCTCCAACCTGGTCTTCCGCAAGGACGACGTGGTGGTCATGGACATGGAGGCGGGGCTGGAGCACCTGGGCCGGGGCACGGCCAGCATGATGGACCAGTTCATCGTGGTCATCGAGCCCGGCGCCCGGTCCATCCAGACCTATGAGCGCATCAAGCAGTTGGCCCGGGACATCGGCGTCACCAGGGTCAGCGTGGTGGCCAACAAGGTCCGGGACGGGGAGGACGAGGACTTCATCCGCGCCCGGGTCCCGGAAGAGGACCTGCTGGGGTTCATCCACTACAACGCCGACGTCATTGACGCCGACCGCCACGGCCAGTCTCCCTACGACTTCAGCCCCCAGGCGGTGGAGGAGATCCGGGCCATCAAAGCGAAAATGGACGCGAGGGAAGCACGGGAATAAAATTTGCTGAGAGCACCGTAAGGAGTGAAAAGTTAGATGAAAACATTGTTCGAGAGAGTTTTCTCAGGCAACGACGAGATGTACGCTCTTGCGCAGAAGGCGGTGGATGAGGCTCTGGCCAAGCTGGGCCCCGACGCCCCCGCCACCTTCGGCGACACCGCCTACAGCCTGCCCTGCCTGTACGCCATGACCGGCCGGAAGGTGGCCACCGTGGGCGAGGCCAAGGACGCCCTGGAGACCACCATCAAGGCCTTCATGACCCGCAGCAACCGCACCAAGGACATCTTCACCTCCGGCGTGGCCACCGCCCTGTCCGCGGAGATCATCGAGCTGATGAAGTGGGCCACCCACGGCGGCTGCCCCTATGAGGAGCCTGTCATGGGCCACTTCACCGACGCCCAGGTCCGTGAGCTGGGCGTGCCCCTGGTCACCCGGGACATCCCCGGCGTGGCTGTGATCATCGGGCCCGCCCCCACCGCTGAAGAGGGCGTGGCTCTGGTCAAGCAGTACCAGTCCCAGGGCATCTTCGTCACCCTGGTGGGCGGCATCATCGACCAGTGTGTGGCCGCCGGCATGAAGCTGGGCTTCAACGTCCGCTGCGTGGCCCTGGGCCACGACCTGAGCAGCGTGGCCCACGTGGTCAGCGTGGCCCTCCGCGCCGCCATCATCTTCGGCAGCACCGAGGCCGGCGACTACGAGGCCATGTGGCGCTACACCATGGACCGCGTCTTCGCCTTCGTCAACGCCTTCGCCCCGGTGGACGATATGACCGTGGCCTGCGGCGCCGGCGCCATCCAGCTGGGCTTCCCCGTTGTCACCAACGACACCGAGGAGAACAACATGTTCCGCATCCCCAAGAGCCTGATCATCCAGGAGGACGTGAGCAAGTTCAACGCCACCTCCCTGGAGGCCCGGGACATCAAGATCAAGATCACCAACATCGACATCCCCGTGGCCTTCTCCTCCGCCTTCGAGGGCGAGATCGTCCGCCGGGGCGACATGCAGCTGGAGTTCGACGGCTCCCGTAAGACCGGCCTGGAGCTGGTGCGGAGCAAGGAGCTCAGCGAGATCGAGGACCACCGCTTCACCCTCATCGGGCCGGACTTCGACGCCTTCGAGGCCGGCAGCAAGGTGGACTTCTGCATGGTGGCCGACGTGGCCGGCAAGACCATGTCCAGCGACTTCGAGCCCGTCTTCGAGCGGAAGTTCCACGCCTACATCAACTGCATGGAGGGCGTGATGCACACCGGCCAGCGGGATATGATCCGCATCCGCATCAGCAAGGCCGCCTTCGATGCCGGCCTGCGGGCCAAGCACTTCGCCGAGGTGCTCTACGCCAAGCTGAAGAGCGACTACGAGGCCGTCATCGACAAGTGCGAGGTCACCATCATCACCGACCCCGAGAAGTGCGCGGCCTTCCGCCAGGAGGTGGCCATTCCCGCCTACGACAAGCGTGACGAGCGCCTCCAGAGCCTCACCGACGAGAACGTGGACCAGTTCTACACCTGCATCATGTGCCAGTCCTTCTCCCCCAGCCACGTGTGCATCGTCACCCCCGAGCGTCTGGGCCTGTGCGGCGCGGTGAGCTGGCTGGACGCCAAGGCCACCAACGAGCTGGACCCCTCCGGTCCCTGCCAGATTGTCCCCAAGGCCCATGTCATCGACGAGAACATCGGCCGCTGGGAGGAGGTCAACGAGGCCGTCAAGAAGTACAGCCAGGGCGCCCTGGAGTCCGTCACCCTGTACTCCATCATGGAGGACCCCATGACCTCCTGCGGCTGCTTCGAGTGCATCTGCGGCATCGAGCCCTTCTCCAACGGCGTCATCATTGTCAACCGTGAGCACGCCGGCATGACCCCCCTGGGCATGACCTTCTCCGAGATGGCCTCCATGACCGGCGGCGGCGTCCAGACCCCCGGCTTCATGGGCCACGGCAAGCACTTCATCGCCTCCAAGAAGTTCATGAAGGCCGAGGGCGGCATCGAGCGCATCGTCTGGATGCCCAAGGCCCTGAAGGACCAGGTCTCCGAGCGCGTGAACCAGACCGCCAAGGAGCTCTACGGCATTGAGAACTTCTGCGACATGGTGGGCGACGAGACCATCGCCGAGGACCCCGAGACCCTGCTGGCCTTCCTCACCGAGAAGGGCCACCCCGTCCTGTCCATGGACCCCCTGATGTAACGCCCGCCCCTTATATGCATAAGAGCCGCCGCCCGGTACCGGGCGGCGGCTCTCATGCATTAAAACCACTTTTTCTTCTTGAAGATCCAAAAGCACAGAGCGCACACCAGGGCGCTCAAGGCAATGACATAGGCGTAGCCCAAGGGCCAGCTCAGCTCCGGCATATTGAAATTCATGCCATACCACCCCGCGACCAGAGTCAGGGGCATGAACACTGCGGTCAGCAGGGTCAGCAGCTTCATCACCTGGTTCTGCTCGATGTCGATCTGAGCCTGGTAGGCCTCCCGAACCTGGGTGACGTATTCGTGCTGCTCCAGCGTGGTCTGCCGGAGGTATGCAAGACGCCGCTGCAGCAGGATCAGCCGGGCCAGGGCAGGCTTGGGAATGCTGCCGCTCTCGTTTTCCGCCAGCCGGTCTGCCGCCAGCCCCAGGTGGTCGTAATATCGCTTGGTCCGCAGCAGGGTGCGGCGCAGACTGGCGATGCGGTCTGACGCCCGACGCAGGGGCTTGGCCGCCTGAATAATCCCCAGCTCCAGCTCATTGATGGCCCCTTCCAACCGCTCCAGATTGTCAAAGTCATTTTCCAGCAGCAGATACAGGAACCAGGCCAGAGCCAGGAAGGGCTCCTCCCGTGCCTGAGGCGGCAGGTCCTCCAGGGTTTCCTTCAACCGCGCCCGGTCTCCGGCAAGAAACAGGCCTCCCCGGGTGCAAAGAATCTCCAGCCGTTGTTCCAGTCCTTTGCCCGCGTCATAGTGGAGAAAACTGATGTAGTAGCTTCCATCGGGCAGCGGCAGGCAGGCGTGGCGGCGGCCGTGCTGGCCCGGCAGCGCCGCTCCCGCCCGAGTCCGAAGATGCTCCAGGCTGTCCAAAATCGTGATCTCCATACCGTGGGCCTCCTTCCCGGCTCTCTCCGCCATCATACTCCTTTTCCGCCGCCCTGGCAAGCCCCGGGCTGTTTGAAAGCTTGCAAAGCGGGAAACCACATGGTATGATGGTAGCACTATTTTGTGGGGTGTGTGCCATGATTTATACGATAACCACCAATCCCTCTCTGGACTACGCTGTGGAGGCGGACCTGATCCCCGGCCGGGTGAACCGGACGCGGAGCGAGGCCATCTACCCCGGGGGCAAGGGGATCAACGTCTCCCTCTGCCTTCAGCGCCTGGGAATGGAGACCAGGGCTCTGGGCTTTGCCGCCGGGCGTATCGGTCAGGCCATCCGGGACATGCTGGACGATCTGGACTGTCCCCACGAACTCCTGGAGCTGTCGGGCGGCGGCCAGAGCCGGATCAACGTGAAGTTCCGGGGCACGGCCTCCCAGCCGGAGACGGCGGTGAACGGCCGCGGCCCCGGACTGGGGGAGGCGGACCTGGCCCGGCTCCTGGCCCGGCTGGAGGACCTGGGGCCGGAGGACGCCCTGGTGATCTCCGGATGGGCCCAGTCCATCCCCTTCTATGTATCCCTGTTGGAGAGGGCGAACGCAGCCGGGTGTCTGACGGTATTGGACTGCACTGGGGAGGCCCTGTGGCAGTGCCTGAAGTGCCGGCCCTTCCTCATCAAGCCCAACCTCTCCGAGCTGGGAGCCCTCTTCGGCGTGGACGACCTGGACTACCTGGAGGGTGTGGAGCTGGCCGCCCAGGTCCAGCGGGAGGGGGCACGGAATGTGCTGGTGTCTATGGGCCCCGGCGGGGCTTTCCTGCTGACGGAGGACCAGCGGCTCTATCTGGCGCCCGCCTGCGGGGGACAGGCCCGCAGCACCGTGGGGGCGGGGGACGCTCTGGTGGCGGGGTTCCTCACCGGCCTGCGGCAGACGGAGGATTTTGTTCAGGCCCTTCAGCTGGGGGTAGCCGCGGGTTGCGCCGCCGCCTTCAGCGACTGGCTGCCCGCTGGGGAGGAGATCCGGGATATGGTGGACAAGATCCGGGTGGAGTCGGTCCGCTTTTAACCGAATTAGAACAAAAAAGCGGAGATCCCGCCGGTACCGGCGGAATCTCCGCTTCTTACTGAGGTTACTGTGTTTCCGCCTCCAGGGCGTGGATACGCCGGCTGCACTTCCAGATGACCCGGAGAAACACGGCGAAGATGAGCAGAAACAGGCAGGCTGTCAGGAGATAAAGCCCGTATAACTGGCTGTCCCAGGTCAGATTCGTCCAGACACCGGCGGAACAGCACAGCTCCAGGACAAGGGCGAAGAGGAAGAACCGCCGGATGCGGCGGTACAGGGCGATCTGGGAGCCGGGGTCCGTGTAGACCTGGAACGGGCCCTCCGCCGCCTGCTTGCGCAGATAGACCCAGCGGTACCACTGCTGGACCACCTCCACCCCGGCGTCCTCCATGAACTCCGTGTAGCCCTCGATGTCATTGGGCTGGAACCCCGCGCCCTCCGGCATGTCGATCTGGTAGATATACTCTCCGGGCTGGCAGGGGGCGAAGGTGTAGAGTCCCGCGAAGAAGCTCGTCATGGCCCAGCCCTTTTGGCACATCTCGTTGAGCCAGACCTCCTCCGCGTCCTTATCGTAGTACATCCTAAACCGCTTCATGGTCCATCCTCCTCCATCTTCTCCCCGTTGGCCGTCAGCTCCCGCAGCCGGTCCATCTCCGCCCGGAACGCCGCTCGGCCCGCCGGGGTGATGCGGTACTCCTTCTTCTTCCGGGAGTAATCCTGGGCGCTGTAGAGCTCCAGCCACCCCCGGTCCAGCAGGGTGTTGATGGCGCCGTACAGCGTACCGGGGCCCAGATTCACCCGGCCTCCGGTCATCTCCGCCACCTCCTGGATGATGCCGTAGCCGTGGATGGGCCGGCGGGCCGCCAGGAGGATGTAGAAAATGGCCTCGGTCAGCGGCTGATTTTTATCCACGGCCCTTCCACCTCCGCAGCTTCTCCCGGACCGAAAGCGGCAGCAGGCCCATCGCCAGACACACCGCCCCAAGACCCAGCAGCAGCCCGGCAAAAAAATCCGGCAGAGGGAACAGCCGTTCCCCGCAGAAATACGCCGCGGCGGCCAGACCGCCGGCGGCGGACCACATACTTCGTCTCATACCAGCGCCCACTCCTTTCCGCCGATAAACATAACGCTTTCCGATATATTAAATATAGTGGGTCACCCTTTGTTTGTCAAGGGGAACCGGGACTTTGAATGCAGGATAGCCTATGGGAGCATGATCTCGTGCGTGGATGGTTTGCGGGTCTCACGGCGCGCTGTCAGCGCCGGAGGCTTGATACTATGCTCTCGTCCACATAGAATGCTCCGTCCCCGCAGGGGACGAGAATGCCTTGGCGGATCAGCTGCTGAAATTTGATTCCCAACCCTCTGAACACACCGGCCTCTTCGCAGGTCTTCGCTGTGCTTCTGGAGACGGCCCCCGCCGCGAGAAAGGCGTTGATGATGCGCTTCTTCCGAATTGCTCCGGATGGTATGACCATTGCTGTGTCCTCCTGATCAAAATTATGGATCGTCACTTTGATTCCCTTGCGCGCTTCCTTAAAAAGGTTTGTCCGGGCAGGCGCACGCTTATGGCGTTACGATCGGTTTCCCCTCTTTGTCAAGCAACGGCGTAAAGCCTGCCGCGTTTCCGTTCCGATGAAAGACGTAGTTGACGCCTGTTTCCGTGTCTACCCAAATTTCAACCACATCAATGGCGCCCTGCTGATAAATTTTTTGAAATCGCTCCATCAATATTTCTCCTCGTCAGGTTGTGGCTTGCAGAATCAAACATATCGTAAGCTGATATATTTAATATATCAGCTTACGATATGTTTGTCAAGAGAAAGACGGCGGGGCCAGAGCGATGGCCCCGCCGCGCCGGGGATGTCTGCCGGTAACCTGAGAATCAGGCCTCCTCCCAGTCGAAGGCCCGGATGACCGCCCGCTTCCAGCCCTGGAGCTTTTTGTCCCGCTCCTGGGTGGTGATGGCGGGGAGGAAGGTCCGGTCCACGGCCCAGTTGCGGGCGATCTCCTCCTGGCTGGACCAGTAGCCCACGGCCAGGCCCGCCAGATAGGCGGCCCCCAGGGCGGTGGTCTCCACGCACACCGGACGGTGGACGGTGACCTGGAGGATGTCGGCCTGGAGCTGCATGAGCACATTGTTGGAGCTGGCCCCGCCGTCCACTTTCAGGCTGGTCAGGGCGATGCCTGAGTCGGCCCGCATGGCCTCCAGCACGTCGCTGACCTGGTAGGCGATGGACTCCAGGGTGGCCCGGATGATGTGGTTCTTGTTCACGCCACGGGTCAGGCCCACGATGGCCCCCCGGGCGTACTGGTCCCAGTAGGGGGCCCCCAGGCCGGTGAAGGCGGGGACCACGTAGCACCCGGCGGTATCGGACACCTTCCCGGCGTGGTACTCGCTGTCGGCGGCGGAGTCGATGAGCCGCATCTCGTCCCGCAGCCACTGGATGGCGGCCCCCGCCACGAAGATGGAGCCCTCCAGGGCGTAGCTGACCCGGCTGCCCAGGCCCCAGGCCACGGTGGTCACCAAACCGCTGCTGGAGAAGACGGGCTTGTCTCCAGTGTTCATCAGCAGGAAGCAGCCGGTGCCGTAGGTGTTCTTGGCTTGACCGGGGGTAAAGCAGGCCTGACCGAAGAGAGCGGCCTGCTGGTCCCCGGCGGCCCCGGCGATGGGAATGGAACGGCCGAAGAACCCCGGGTCGGTCTCCCCATAGACCTGGCTGCTGGGAACGGGGGTGGGGAGCATGGACCGGGGAATATCCATGAGGTCCAGCAGTTCCTCATCCCAGTCCAGGGTGTTGATGTTGAAGAGCATGGTCCGGGAGGCGTTGGAGTAGTCGGTGACGTGGACCCGGCCTCCGGTGAGCAGCCAGATCAGCCAGGTCTCCACTGTGCCGAAGAGGAGCTCCCCCGCCTCCGCCCGCCGCCGGGCGCCGGGGACGTTGTCCAATATCCAGCGGATCTTGGGGCCAGAGAAGTAGGCGTCCACCACCAGCCCCGTCTTCCGGCGGATTGCCTCCGCGTAGCCTCTTGCTTTCAGCTCGTCGCAGTAGGCGCTGGTGCGGCGGCACTGCCAGACGATGGCGTTGTACATCGGCTCCCCGGTGGCCCTGTCCCAGACCACGGTGGTCTCCCGCTGGTTGGTGATGCCGATGGCGGCGATGTCCGCGGCTGTGGCTCCGATCTTTCCCATGGCCTCCACCGCCACGCCCAGCTGGGTGGCCCAGATCTCCCGTGCGTCGTGCTCCACCCAGCCGGGCTTTGGGAAGATCTGCGGAAATTCCTTCTGGGCGGCGGCCCGGACGCGGCCCTCCTGGTCGAAGAGGATGCAGCGGTTGCTGGTGGTGCCGGCGTCAAGGGCCATGATGTACTGCGCCATGGTGAGGTCCTCCTTCTGTGGACAGGCCGCCGGTCAGGCGGCTGGCTTGATGGGAATACCTTACCACGGATCGGCGGAAAAGGGAAGAAAAACTTCCGGCAGGTCCCCGGTGTCCCCTGGAGAGGGCGCATAGGGACAGTCCCGGGGGACATAGGGTGAAGGGAAGGGAGGCGCGCTATGCTGACGACGGCCATGCTGCTGCTGAAGAGCAGCCTGTTTTTATCACTGCACCTGGCGGGAAACATCAGCTCTTTCCCCAAGCCCCTCAGCCCGGAGGAGGAGCGGTCCTGTCTGGAGCGCTGCGCCCAGGGCGACCTGGAGGCCAGAAACACGCTCATCGAGCACAATATGCGCCTGGTGGCGCATATTATCAAAAAGTACTACACCCAGAGCGTAGACCAGGACGACCTGATCTCCATCGGGACCATCGGGCTCATCAAGGGGATCTCCAGCTACAAGCCGGAGAAAAATGTCCGCCTGGCCACTTACGCCGCCAGGTGTATCGAAAATGCTACCCTATCATAGCGGCCTTTTCTCGCTTCCATGTGGCGGATCGCACCGACTTAAGGGATAAATGGCGTGTGTTTTGCCAACCTACGGAACACATGGTAGTCATGACACGCTATGCTCTCGATGTGGTCAGTTACGCGCCCTTGTATATTCATAGTTTCCGGCTTGTCCAGCCCCACACGCTGGTGGAGGCGGAGAAGTTCAATCTTATCTACACAGATCCAGCTCAAATCGACAAGATTGCGGACAAGCTGCGGTGGTACCGATACCAGCATGGTCTGCTGCAAAGAGATGTGGCAGACTACGCCGGTCTGGATCGCAGTACATATTCCGGCTATGAGAATACCCTGCGGGACTACTACCCCATTGAGAAGATGGAGAAGATTGCGGAGCTGTTCGCCGTGCCGGTCACGGATTTGCTGGACGAGTTTAATTTGTTCCTCTACAATGGTCAGGGACGGCAGATTAAAGAAATGCGCCGGCGGCGTCAGATGACCCAGGTGGAATATGCCAGGCGCCTGGGTGTCCCTTTTGGTACGCTGCAAGGGTGGGAGCAGGATCGGGTACAGATCTGCAAGCAGACATGGCGCAGACTGAAAATCAGAGGATAACACAAAGGGATGGGGTTATGCCCCATCCCTTTGCTGATGTATTCGTTTGATGGCCTCAATCAACTCCGCTTTCTGCTCCACGGGGCAGGGCATGGCTTTGATTTGTTCCATGACAGTCTGCGCATGGACGGCGGCAACTTTCTTGGAAAGTTCTTCCTGCTTTTCCGGAGTTGTCGGATAATGCATGATAACGCCCAACGCACATACCCTCCTCCTTGGTAAGGCAGTATATGCGTCAATGCTTGTCCTTCATGTTCTTTGTGGACAGTGAAGCCAGGTAAACATTGGTCACATCCGCCCGCTCATGGCCCAGCAGCCGAGACACCGTGAAGTGGGCGTCCAGAGCTCCCATGCCTTTGTCCATCAGTTCCTTATATTTCTCCGCCGCAAAGGTGTGGCGAAGCCCGTGAAAGGTCAGGGGAGGGTCGGATTTTACTTGAATGCTGTTTCGATGCGCCGCGATGAACAGCTGCAGGCGGTGGATGGCCTGGTCGGTGGGCATATCATCCGGCACCAGCAACTTGTGGCCCCGCTGGGTGCGTGCCAGTTGACGCCGCAAGGCAATGGAAATCTGCTCGTTGATGGGGACGGTGCGGATCTTGCTGCCCTTGCCCTTGACGGTGACGGCGTTCTCCCGAAGGGCCTGTTCTGCTGCGGCAGTGTCCATGCGGAAACACTCGTGGATGCGGAGCCCGGCGTAACGGGCCAGGTAGAAGGCCAGGATGTAGTCATAGCGATTTTCCGATAAGGCCTTACCCAACATCCGGTTGAACTCCTCGTTGCTCCAGGTGCGGTCCACACCACCGAAACGCCGGCGCTCCAGTTCGACTCCCAGTGTGCTGTTGGTGGGCAGTGCATATTTGGGATTGCTCATTTTGTCGTGAAAGAAGCGAATGGCTGCCAAGTCCGTTTTTATGGTGGAAGCCGACTTCCCATGCTCCTGCAAATACAACACATAGCCAACCAGGTGCTTGCCGCAGATGTTGCTCAGTTTCTGAAGGTGGTACTCGTCAGCCAGGTAGGCACAGAACCGCTTGCACGCCTCGTAGTAGCGATCCTTGGTGCGGAAACTGCCCTGACGATTATGGCGGGCCAGTTTGTTCAGTTGGCTCACCAGGGCCAGATAGAGACCCTTGTTTTGAATGGATCGTGTCATATCATAAAGTGCTCCTTTTCTTTCATAGATAGTTCAGATGGGCGCAGTCCACCCCTTGGCAGAGCCGTCTGTTTCCGCCGGATCTCCAGGAAAATCTTCCTGGAGCCCGGGGGTAATCGCTTCGGAATCCTTTGCAGCAGAGGCGTTTCCAGGAAGCAAACCATAAACGGCGAATCTCTGTCTCTTTTTAGTTTGAACCAGGTCAGTACGAGCGCAGTATGGGGTTAGACCCTGCCATCGGTGGGCATTGCTCCGATGACGACTGCCGACACAACCGCTGAAACTCGGCTGCAAGCTGCGGTAAAGAACCACGGCCTGCGTGTGTCTGTTGATCACTCCGGCTGGGATCAGGGGAATTGCGTCCTCCTTGCTGCCGAACCGGCACTGTGCCGGAACAAAGAGGGGTGAGCCTGCTGCCACAGGCTCCGAGGTGTAGCACCCCAGGTCACTCTGCGCACCTCGACGCGGAGAAGGGGGATGGCCATGTTTTAGAATAAGTTCTTCGGGCACCTTACCGCAGACTGGCAGAGTCTGGGGCAACTCCCAACGGGAGTACGGAGCTATGAACGCACAAAAAGAGGGTGCGAAAAGTTCCTTCTGTGCCTGATCCATACAGGCGGCAAACTTTTCGCACCCTCAAACAAGTGCTCGTATTCTTTTTCATGGCCATCCGAAGAAGTCAACATCTTCGGTGCAGCACCACAGCATCAAAGGAAAAGACAGCCGATGAACACAGTTCTCTTGTTGTCCACTGAAACGGAGACAACAGCCGCAGGGCATTGCCCTGGCGGAAAACGGCTGAAACGTACAAACATAACAGCGTGCGCAATGCGAGATGCCCCTCTCGCTCACAGGTGAATCCTGCCCCGGAGTCCCACCGAGTACGCGCAAAGAATCAATCGTAATTTTTATATACCACAAGATATTGTATTTGTCAATATAATTAAACTATATATAGGATATTCTCTGGAAGATTTTCTCGACTTCTTTCCACAGAAAATCAAAAGCCGCCTCCACAGCTTATGTGTGGAAGCGATTTTATGCCGGATCATCCGGGACATATTTGGCAATGTCTCCGATCTCGCAGGACAGCACGGCACACAGCTTGTTCAAAGTCTTTGTCTCCATATTATCGTTGGCCCGGAGACGGCGGATGGTTTTGCTGTCAATGCCGCATTTTTCTCTCAACTGATAGGTGGAGACGCCTTTTTCCTTCATCAACACCCATAAATTATCAAATACGATCATCTACATCCCCCCATCGTTGACACCATACAGTATGGGGGTTATAATCCGCATTATTAAGGGGATATAATCCCCATATGCAATGCGGGAGATGATTTTTTGAAGAAAGTAAGAAAAACCTGTGCGTTCACCGGTCACCGCCCGAAAAAACTTCCCTGGGGCTACAATGAGACAGATGTACGGTGCGTCGCACTGAAAGTTGCGCTGGAGCGGCAGATTCGTTCACTGGTTCAAGAGGGGGTGACGGATTTCCTCTCCGGAATGGCCGAAGGAATTGACTTGCTGGCGGCAGAGATTGTCTTAAATCTGCGGGCCGAATACCCCTGTATCAAACTGCACTGCATTCTTCTCTATAAGGGGCAGGAAACGGAGTGGTCCGCTGCGTCCCAGGCCCGTTATCACGCCATTCTGGCGCAGGCGGATTCCATTATTTATGTCAGCCGGATCTTCCGAAAAAATTGTATGCTAGAGCGCAATCACTTTCTGGCCGCTCACTCTGATGTTCTGCTGGCCGTCTATAACGGCGAGTATCGGGGCGGCACAGCGGCGACCATACGCTACGCACAGAAATTGGGACACAGCGTAATTATCCTTGACCCAACAAAATAAATTGAGCACACTCGAAATCAAAAATCTGACTGAATGGAGTTGTAAGATTTAACTGAATAGAGTATAATGATTTCACTGAATTATTGAGGTGACTGCCATGGACAAACAAATCTATAAGCCCCGCATTATTGACCAGCAGGTGGAAGAATACCTGTCCGCCTTCGGTGCCGTGTGCGTGGAAGGGCCAAAATGGTGCGGCAAGACATGGACTTCCGCCTATCACAGCAAGAGTGAGATCTACATCGGCGACCCCGCCGGAAACTTTCAGAACCGTCAGTTGGCGGAGTTGTCTCCTGCTCTGGTGCTGGAGGGAGAGACGCCCCGGCTGATCGACGAGTGGCAGGAAGTACCACCTCTTTGGGACGCGGTGCGCTATAAAGTGGATCAGACGGCACAAAAGGGGCAGTTCATCCTCACCGGCTCCGCCACCCCGAACCACAAAGGTATTCTCCACAGCGGCGCGGGACGGATCGCCCGACTGCGGATGCGCCCCATGTCCCTGTGGGAATCCGGGGACTCCAGAGGCAAGGTATCCCTGGAGCAGCTGTGCCAGGGGAAACTGACCCCCGCCATGACCGGTGAGGTGGATTTGAAAAAGTTGATCGAACTGATTATTCGGGGTGGTTGGCCGGGAAGTCTGGGCCTGACTTTGGAGCAGGCGGCACTGCTTCCGGCCCAATACCTGGATGCTGTCATCGACGATGATGTGTACCGCATGGACGGTGTGAAGCGGGATACCCAGAAAATGCGCCTGTTGCTGCGCTCGCTGGCCCGGAATGAGAGTACCACTGCCACCAATAAAACGCTGATGAAGGACATTAAGGCTGTGGATGACGAGGATATTGACGGCAACACGGTGGCAGCCTACCTGGACATCTTCAAGCGACTGTTTATTACCGACAATCAGCCGCCCTTCTCCTCCGGCATCCGTTCCTCTGTACGGGTGAAGCAGGCAGAGAAACGGCACTTTGCTGATCCGTCTTTGGCTTGCGCCCTGCTAAAGGCCACACCTGCCAGCCTGCTGGGGGATCTGGAGACACTGGGCTTCCTCTTTGAGGCTTTGTGTGAGCGGGATTTGCGGATCTACGCCGAGTCCTTCGGGGCGCAGCTTTACCACTACCAGGACTATAAGAACCAAGAGATCGATGCAGTGGTTGAGTTGCCGGATGGCCAGTGGTGTGCTTTCGAGATTAAACTGGGAGCCAATCAGATTGACGCCGCGGCGTTAAACCTGCTGGAGATTAAAAAGCAAATCGAAGCCGATCCCAAAGGCAAGCCACCCGCAGTCTTGTGCGTCCTGTGCGGCATGGCCAACGCGGCCTATCAGCGGCCGGACGGGGTGTTTGTGGTGCCTGTGACGGCGCTCAAGAATTGAGGATTACGGCTTTGCTAAAAAGGAATGCAGAAAAGGATCTGTAAGAGAATAACTGTGCAAGGGAGGAACTGCAATGGCCTATAAATCGGTGAATGTCGAAATTACGCAGGAACATTTTGACCGCAGTATCAAAGGATCTCCGAAAGAAGCAGTTAAGGAATTAATCTGGAATGCCTGCGATGCAGATGCCAAAAATATTGAAGTGTCCTTTGATTATGATGGTATTGCTGGTGCGGAAAGTGTATCTGACATCTATGTAAAAGATGATGGCCACGGTATTGCGATTGACCATATTGAAGAATATTTTGGAAAATATGGGCGTTCTCAGAAAACATATTCTGATAAAAGCCCTGGTGGTCGGATTTACCATGGAAAACTCGGGCAAGGCCGTTATAAGAGTTTGGCAGCAGGAAATTTTTTAGATTGGGACTCCGTATTTCAAGATGAAAGCGGAACGCTTCTCCACTGTGAAATTCATATTAATTCTGCTTCCCGGATGAATATTAGTTACAGTGAAACTGCAGACAAAGCGGAGGCTGAACATACGGGAACGATTGTTCATATTCATGGGATTCCAGACGAAAAGATTGGTTTCATTACAAAAATGGCTGAACCGATGGAAACGATCCCTGATTTACTGGCGACCTTTGCACCATATCTACTTGCGTACACGAATATCACTATCAAGTATAACGGCGTAACCGTCGATCCCGCACAGCAGATTAAGAGTCAAGAAGATCAAGAACTTGTGTACGAAGAAGATGGCAAAGAGCCTATAAAGGCAAGACTCAGTGCGATCACCTGGAAGGAAGCGCAGTTCAATAAACTGTATATTTGTGGTAGTTCGGGCGTCGTATATGCAGAAATGGATTATACTCCATTGAAACGGACTTCAACATCGCTTTATCTCATGGGAGACCTCTTTGAGCAAATGCACCGTGATAACACCCTTGCCATGGGAAATACAAACCCGGCGTATGCGTATTTTGAGGAGGAAGCGAAAAAATTTGCAAGAGCACTTGTGGGAGAACAGGAGGAGGAAGATGCCGCAGTCGAAATTGCGCGCATCAAAGAAGAAGGCATCTATCCTTATGATGGGGAACCAGAAGATGACATGAAGAAAGCCGAACGCGATGTGTTTGACGTTTTCGCTGTTCAGGTAAATCGCGCTGTCCCTCAACTCAAGTCATCCTCACGACAGACGAAGAAACTGACCTATCGCCTTATGCGTGAGGCCATTAACACAAATCCTGCCAGCATCAAAACCATTTTGACCGAAGTGTTCAATCTGACACAGCAACAGCAGGATGATTTAGCGGAGCTCCTTACCCATACCAGCCTGCCGGACATCATTGACACAGCTAAAACGGTAAGCGATCGACTGGTGTTTCTGCAGGTGTTGGAGGAAATGGTGTACAACGATTCTGTGGGGAAAGCGATTAAAGAACGGACGCAGTTTCATAAGGTCTTGCTGAAGGAACTTTGGATCTTTGGAGAGAAATATACATTGGGAACATCTGACCAATCCCTCAGGAATCTATTAAAAGCGCATCTGAACTGTCTGGGGCGAGATGAACTGACGCCGGAGATTCCACCTGAAGCAGTAGAGGATTTGACGCGTATCCCGGATCTCTGCCTGTTTCAGCAGATTTGCCCCAGTTATGAAAACTTTGAGCATTTGGTTATAGAACTTAAGCGGCCCACATTGACTTTGACATTGAAAGAAATGGATCAGATTCGTGATTATGCGCTGACAGTTGCGGAAAATCCAATGTTTGATAAAACTCGGACCAAGTGGCATTTTGTATTGCTTGGCCAGCGATTGGATCAGCATGTTCAAAGGGCACTAAGAAATCAAACCGTCGGCGAGGGTAACTTTTACAACGCCGATAATGTTTCCATATCCGTCTTTGAGTGGTCAAAGATTATTCAGGACAACAAACTCAAATATGAATATCTCCGTCGGAAGTTAAACCATCAATTGAGCAGTGACCCCAATTTCGCATCAGACTACCTGCGGACCAAGCACGCAGAATTGTTCCCAACAGAAGAATAGGAGGCCAAGTAAATGGCGCGTCCAAGAAATGATGTGTCATACAATGTGGCCGATGTGGACGGAATTATCGGAAAATATTGTTTGTCAAAGGTGAAGATATTTTCTAATCTATTTAGGACAAACAAGGATAACTTGAAAGACCATTTTTCAAGTAGCTTCATTTCGCCAACTCCAGAAACGCCTCCCGGTATCTTTCCAAAATCCGGGCGGCCGCCGCATCGATCTTCTCGTCATCGGTTAGTTCACGCTTGCCAACTTGAGGCGCCTGGGAAGAGGAAGAACCGTTTTCCGGCTGCTGGCCGCTATGCGGGATGGGATTGACTTGATCCGACATCATGCTTACCTCGCTTTCCACCTAAAATGATCTGCTCTTATTTTGGCAGATGATTGCTCAAAGTACAAGGAAATCCTATTACGACAAACAAAATCAAGGGATGTGCCGCGAAACGCCCGGTTTCGCGGCACATCCTTTTTGTTTCTCCCACTCCAAGCAAACATCCACCGCAACTCTTTATTGAGGAAACCTTATCCATTTGACATACTTTTGACAGGAAAACGGAGCGCCTGCTTTGTCGCAAGTGCTCCGTTTGTGGTTCTGGTAATTCACTTTTGTCTTGGCTTTGGCAGTCGGTAAGTTCTTTCTGCCTTATTTCGCTCCTCCAGAGGCTGGACAAAGGCAGAGAAGAACTCCTTTATGACGCGCAGGCTCCCATTAATCCCACCAGAAGTACCAAACAGTGGACTGCCGCAACACATCGGCCAGAGCGCCCGCGGTGGCTTCCTCCGGACCCTGGTCGATCACATCGGGGCAGAAGCCGTACTGCTCCACTGCTGCATCCATGGCCTTCTCCTGGGAAACAGGAGTCGGGAGCAGGAACTCCAGTTCATCGTGGGTCATAACTGCGGGCACCGTGCCATATTGCTCAAACCAGTATTTCGCCACTGCCATCAGCGACTGCGTGTCAGGACATTCATTCCAGTCGCCAAAGGGCAGATAGGCAAAGACCTCCCAAGGATTCTTCACTGGGATTTTAGCCAGAATGAGAGGATAAGTCATTTTGCTATCGGAATTCCAGTAGCTTGAAAAACGACGGTTATCATATCCGCCCACCATCTCGCCCAGGATATCCTCATCCCAGTCCATATCGTCATCCTCGGCTTCTTCTTTGCACTGCCCAATCATTTCCTGCAGAACCGTCTTTCCGTCCTTGAGAGGTGCGGCGAGCATTTTCTTCCGGTATTTGGCGACTTTGTCTGGGTCGAAAGTATAGTCGTCCTCGCCATCGCTGTCAGGGTCAGAATTCATAATCAGGCATTCCCACAGGATTTCGTCATCCGCCTTAATCAGAACCGGCACAAAGCCCTCTTTGACACTTTCTCGTTTGGCATAGTTATATGCCGACATGATGGGATCATCATCCGTCATTGCGGGGAAATAGGTACATTCACAGTTCAGATATTTCATCATGGCTTTCGCAAGGTCCGAAGGCTCCAGAGTGGCCTCATCGAAATCCTGTCCCTGCCAGTTGGCAAAGCGCTTTTCAATCACTTTTGCCATAGCCTGATAATACTCCTCATCAAAAGGAATGAACAGATAGGCTTCCTCCTGGAACTTGTCGGAGTAATATTGCTCCGAGCCGAAATATGCCAAGGCATAGTTGTCAATGTCGCTGGGGAAGTACGGGCTGTCCGCCTCGCCATAGTAATATCCAGCAAAGGCTGCGCCCTCCTTGTTGAACAGCGCCCCAAAGAGCTGTCCTTTCAGCTGGTCCCGGATAAAGCCACGCAGATCGGCGCGGCTCAGATCTGCCATAAACGGCTGCACCTGCTCCCAGTACCGCTCCATAAATTCCGCGCTCATCAGATCATGCTCTATGCACCAGCGCAGATAGATTGCCATGTGGTTGTAGGCATTGATCTCATTCACCGGCAAGCCCTTTTCCTGAATGGATTCCAGGTGCCATGCGGCATCGTCCATATCGCCGGTGAATTCTTCCTCTGCAAGCGTTCCTCTGGTGATGGCATTCTGGCGGGTGGGATTAACCACAAAACTGATGCCTGCCATTTTTTTAAGCAGAGCGTCCGCATCATGCTCCATCTTATACTCCATCTCATTCCGATAGAGCGGGATCACCTGATAGAAGTTGACCTCCTCGCCGCTCGGCAAAGTGCAGACTTCACCTCCGTTCCAGACAACATCCTGCGGACCTACCAGAAGTGCGGCGCAGAGTTCCGTATCCTCTGCAAACGGCGATTGCTTATCCATTGTGTGGCCAAAGCCCAGCCAGGTATCGTTGGAAATAGGCAGGCGTGCCAACACTTTCAAGAGACCAATCGGCCAGTACCACCGCTCATCCTTCAGGGATTCCTCATCCAGTTTCCAATCCGGTGGCAGAGCGATGGCCAGCTCTGCTCGCTCCAGCTTGTATTCCGCCAGCTCCTCCGGTACATTCATCCGGTGGGCGCCCATGCCCATGGTCACCAGCGTGTAGTAGTCCCGCGCCTCAGAGGGTGGAACAACGCAGATGTCCACATGAATGTCGGGGGAAACCAGCTCATGGAACACATTCTCAAACTCGCCAAAGGTGTTTTTGATGTGCTGCTCGATTGCGGACATCTCATCTTCTGTATAAACCTCCGGGCCCCTGCTATCCGTCGAGGACCAGATGGCATCTGCCTTTGTGCCGTCTGGATTCAGGAAAATCTGAAAATATTGATCCTCTCCAGGCTGTTGATAGACAAGACCAATGCGGCGGGTCTGGTCCACAAACACACCTGTTAGAATGCCCTCTGGTTCTCCTTCGGGGGTGTGGGTCAGCCATTCACCGCTGTCCAGCCGTTCCTTGAGCTGCCGCAGCCAGTCGGCTCCCATCTTAGAGAGGCCAGCTTCATTCATACGGAAGGAGAGCTCCACGAGGTGTTCCTTCACCGGGTATCGGAATTCACAGCAGGGGGCATTTTTCTCATAGCCATACCGCTCCGGGCAGAACAGCTCATAAAATTCGGCAAGTCCCGCTTCGTCTACTCGAATACAGGCCAGGGCGCGCTGTTTATCATCCACATCCTCACCCCGCCCCTGCTGGAGCAGTTGGTCGGCATTGGGGTTGATCCAATGGTACTCCATCTGTTCCAGGGTTGCTCCGGCTTTAATCTCCTCCTGCAAGGTCAAGAACTCATAATCGCCCGGCTCCAGTTTTAATCCCTGCTCGACGGCAACCAGCGCGCCGGCTTGATCGCCAAAATGCGCCCGCAGCTTGCCCACCTGCAGCCAGATCCAGGGGTAGTCCGGCTCCTCCTGAGCACCCTTTTCCGCATAGCTGTGCGCTTCTTCCAGCCTGCCGCAGTACATCAGCGCCACGGAATAGCGGTAGTACCAGGTAGCGCAGCCTGCGGCGTTTTTCTCGGAATCCTTCATCCATTCCGCAGCGCGGTAGTAGTGGATGTAATCGTCCAGGTTAAGGCAGGCAAAGGCATACCAGAGGGCAATCTGCAAATCCTGGTGGGCCTGTTTTTCGCTGAATCGTCCTTCTTCTACGCCGCTTTTGATAAAATCATCCAGCCAGCGGAGCATTTTTCCAAAGTAGCCGGAAATGCCATCGTCAAAGGATTTCAACGTTTCGATGTCCTCTGCCGAGAGCAGGGAGCCAGTTTCCTCGTGAATGTCAGGCTCCGGTTCGTTCTCATCCAGCAGCGGCACACCGCCCACATCCCGCCGGAATGCGTGGAAGTGGGCATAGGGCAGGCCGCTTCCTTCAAAAAACGCCTGTGCCGCAGTCAGTACAGCGGGCAAATCCCAGGCAATGAAATCCAGGTACCCGCAATACAAGCCAGTGGCCCCGCCCAGGAAGGTCACCGCTTCCGCTCCCGCATCCCGCAGGATGGCATCCCGCAGGTCATCCCGGAAGTCCAGAATGGCGTTGCTCCGCTCCTCGCCGGTAAAACCTTCTAATGGGTAACAGAGGAACCCCACCGCAATGCCGTCCTTGTGGTATTCGTCCACCGCATCACTGCGGGCAGTCATGTAGTCGTTGATGATTACCGGGAGACGGCAGGTGCCGGTATAGACATCCAGTCGCCAGTCGGCCTCCGGGTCTTCCACCGGTTCCAGTTCATAGGCAAGGTAGCTGTTATCCAGGTAGTCGCTGCCGTCCCGCAAGAGGGAGAGTCCCATGCTTTGCAGCAGCTCCGGCAGCTGGGAAAGGAGCATAGCTGGTTCCTCTTTCGGCTGAGCATAAACATCGAACCCGGCGACAAAGGCGATAGCGGAAACTTCCCCGATGGTTTGATCCACCAGCATAGAAAGTGCCCACCAGACCCGGTCCGTATCCTCTTTCAAAAGCGGCGTCAGCTTCTCACAGCAAAGGATCAGGCTCACTCGCTGATCCTCTGTTTTCTCTGCCCACATCTGCACATCCTCGGCCCGAATTTCGATGTCTCCGGCCCGAAGCATAAAGTCCTTGGAAGGCTGGCGTCCCACCCAGATATTCCAATGCTCAAGTACCGATTCCGGGACCTGCTGCTGGAAGTACACGAGCGGGAACAAGCGGGAGCGAAGGCCCTCCGGACTGAGGATCAGTTCATACTTTTGGCCATTGAAGCCCAGCTCAAAGGAAGTATCGCGCAGGGCGGCCTTGAGTGCGTTCCCGCATTTTTCAATCAGTTCTTCGCCGCGCTGGTGCGTTTTGTCGGTATCCATGATTTCACGCAGCTCCGCCTCGATTTGCGTAAAGGCTGCCCACGCTTCCTGCGTCCTTTCCCGGAAGTTCTTTTCAAACCGGGGCAGGGACAAACGGCGGCGGCAATCGTCTATGTACTCCTGGGTATCTTTGTCGCCGGGGCGGGCCTTCAGTGCCTTTTCAAAGTAACGCAGGGCGGGGCCTTCCTCATCCAGGAAATAATAAGCGGAAGCAATCCGATAATTCCAGCAGTGATCGCCCGCAAAATACTCCTCATGGGGAGCCAGAAGTTCCAGCGCCTTTTCAAAAGGCTCCCGTTCTCCTATTTCTGCAACGGCAATATATGCCTTGGCCAATTCACTGTCCAGTTCTGGGGTGCGCTCCCCTGCGGGAATCGCTTCCAGGGCGTCGATTACCTTCTGCGCTTCATCCTGTTCAAACCATTGCTGGCATTGTTTCAAT
>ENA-ORNG01000431-ORNG01000431.1-human-gut-metagenome-genome-assembly--contig:-NODE-431-length-37379-cov-4.036357_pt1 | contig 37379 bp, 26 predicted proteins | sample MGYA00242113_ERZ509018 | MGnify/ENA primary metagenome ERZ509018 (study PRJEB26280, sample SAMEA2338711) | human gut metagenome | biome: human gut; feature: human-associated habitat; material: faeces... | reverse complement strand
CCCGCCGATCTCGCTGTGCGCATCAAACAATGTTACCTGATGCCCACGCGCCGCCGCGTTAATGGCAAACGCCAGCCCAGCAGGTCCCGCACCGACCACCGCCAGATTTTTTTTCTGCACGGCCGGAAGGATTGGCATTTTGGTTTCATGGCAGGCGCGAGGATTCACCAGGCACGAGGTGACTTTGCCAACGAAGATCTGATCGAGACAGGCCTGGTTGCAGCCAATACAAGTGTTGATCTCATCGGCTCGTCCCGATTGCGCTTTTGACAGCAGCTCCGCATCAGCGAGAAACGGTCGCGCCATCGATACCATGTCCGCATCACCGCGCGAGAGAATGTCGTCGGCAACCTGCGGATCGTTAATCCGGTTGGTGGTCACCAGCGGCAGCGAAACGTGGCCTTTCAGTTTGCGCGTGACCCAGCTAAATGCGCCGCGCGGCACGGGCGTGGCAATGGTCGGAATACGTGCTTCATGCCAGCCAATGCCGGTGTTGATAATCGTTGCGCCCGCCGCTTCAATGGCCTGCGCCAGCTCTACCGTTTCGGCAAAAGTACCGCCGCCTTCGACCAGGTCGAGCATCGACAAACGGTAGATAATAATGAAGTCGTTGCCGACACGTTCGCGCACCGCACCCACTACTTCTACGGCAAACCGCATCCGGTTGCGGTAATCGCCGCCCCACTGGTCACTACGCTGATTGGTGCGCAGCGTCAGAAATTCGTTGATCAAATACCCTTCGGACCCCATCACCTCTACACCGTCGTATCCTGCCTCCCGTGCCAATTGCGCGCAGTGGGCGAAATCGTCGATCAGTTGCAGGATCTCTTCATGGGTGAGTTCGTGAGGAACGAAACGGTTGATGGGGGCCTGCAATGCGGAGGGAGCGACCAGATGCGGTTGGTAGCTGTAGCGCCCGGTATGCAAAATTTGCAGGGCGATTTTGCCGCCTTCCTGATGTACGGCTTCGGTAATGGTGCGATGGTGTGGGATCTGGCTGGCGTCATTGAGCATTGCACCGCCTTCCATGCCAACGCCTGTTAAATCTGGTGCGATACCGCCGCTGACAATCAACGCCACGCCGTGACGGGCGCGTTCGGCATAAAACGCTGCCAGCCGTTCAGCGCCGTCCGGGTATTCCTCCAGCCCGGTGTGCATTGAACCCATCAACACGCGGTTTTTTAACGTGGTAAAACCTAAATCCAGCGGGGCGAACAGCGACGGGTAGCTCATAAAATTGTCCAGTATGTAAAATAATTGTTATGTGGTCGGATGAGTTCTAATTTAGCCGTCGCCGGAGAAAAGGGAAAAGGGGAGTGCGGGGTTTGTGATGGGATTCAAAAAGAATACGCCCGGTGGTAACGCCGGATGCGACGCTTGACGCGTCTTATCCGGCCTGGGGGATTGCACATGTAGGGCGGATAAGGCGTTCACGCCGCATCCGCCAGCCGTTGCAAATTACTGCTTACGGAAAAAATCGTTATACAACATATACAAATGCGCGGCACTCCAGGAGAAATTTGGTGCGCCTTGCTGCGCGCCAGTGAGCGGGTTGTAATTCTCCTGAATCGGGCCATCGGCGGTTAACCCTTTGGCGTGCCGGAAGAACGTATCAGCCAGTTTCAGGGCGTCATCGCGATAACCGTAACGCTCCATCCCTTTCAGACCAAACCAGAACTGATCCACCCATACGCGCCCGCGCCAGTAGATATCTGCGCCAAAGGCTGGGTTGGTTAACGCTGCCGTCCCCAGCGGGACAAAGGTGTTGAATTCTTTCGGATCCAGCATCACCTTCACCACCGCGTCGGCGTTGGCCTGCGTTGCCGCACCGTTAAACAGCGGTGACCAGCCTTCCGGCCCTTTACCGCGCTCGACAATCGGTTTGCCCGCGCAGCCGTTCGCCAGCGGTTTATCTTCAATACGCACGTCATAGTAGAACTGTGTAGTCGGGTCGAACATACAGGTGTTGATGTAGTCCGCGAGCTGTTGTGCTAACTGACGATAGCGTTTGGCCTCTTCCGGCTTACTGAGAATCGTCGCCATCTCCGCCAGATAATGGTTATCGCTGTACATATAGCTGGCCTGATCCACCGACTCCTGCAATAGCGAGTAGCCCAGCAACGTTCCGTCCTGACTGTGGTTTTCCGCGAATTTCACCGTCCAGTCGCTACGTTTGCCGCCGTTAGCGACATATTTATCCAACTGTTCCTTGTCGATAAACCCAAAAACGGCGGCATCATCACGACCCGATTCCCACGACGCCGCAACCTGTGCCGGAATTTCCAGACTGTCGTACTGGCCTTTCTCCACCACGCGGGTGTAGTTGTTCAGCCCAGACAGCGTCTCCTCTTTGGCGCCTTTTTTCACCGTAAACAGCATCTCGCCATTCTCAGTATTGTGGGCTTTATCGCGGGTCGCGCCATATTCCGGCACCCCGTTGCCGTTATGATCGCGGTTACGTAGCCACCAGTCGTGATAGACCACCAGTTTCGGGTACATCTCTGCCAGCCAGGCTTTATCCTGGGTGACGTTGTACACTTCCATCACCGACCAGGCGGCAAGGCTGGGTTTAGTGTTACGTTCGTTCCAGTTGCCGCCATCTCCGCCACGCTCGGGGCTAAGGTTCCATGCTATCAGGTCGGGGACAAAGCCCACATCCTGCGGACGCACGCTGTCGCCTGGCTGGATCTGCCAGGAGAAGACCGCGCGGATATTCTCTTTGGCGATATCCGGATTGAAATGCGCCATCGCAAATGCCTGCTTCCAGGTATCCCACGGCCAGGTCTGATTGCCGGAGAACCAGCGCCCGGTCACCGACGGCGTGACGGTGTTATATTTCACCGCACCGCCCGGCGATCGCCAGTTACCGTTGAGCGTTTCGATGGCTTTCACCGCGACGCGCGTCTGTTCCGGCGTCGCATCCGGATTGGTTAACCCTTTCTTCAGATACTCTTCCCAGCGTTGCTGCGAGGCGGTGAGATAAAACGCCGGACGCGCCAGAATATCGCGGATCTGCATTTGCTCTTTGCTAACTTCCTGAGCGGTCAGCAGATGGGAGTAGGTGGTATAGAGCGTCGTCGAACCGTTGATATGCGCCTTACTGGTAAAGCGATTGCCGTTGATTTCAGTCTGCACTGGCAGGGATTTATGCACCTGATATTCTGATTCACCGGAGGTCAGCAGATCCCAGGTGGCGCGCACTTTGCCAAAGGTGACTTTCAGGCCATCACGGGTGGCGCTGATTTTGCGCTGATAGTCAGGGTATTCGCCAGCAATGGTTTTATCGGAAAGCGGTTTCCCTTCTTTCGCTTCCAGTTTTTCCAGCAGTTCGCCATCCCACACCAGATCCAGCGGTTTATCGCTGGTGATTTTGGTTTCCAGTAGTGATGTGCGCGGCGTGGCGAAGCGCAGAATCATTTCGACCTGTACATCTTTCGATATCAACTTTTGCACCAGCGCGCCGGGAATACTGTATGCCTCCAGCGTGAAATCGACTTTCTTGCCGTCTTGCCAGACGGTCAGGCGATCGAAATTGCTGGCCATAAAGTTGATGTATTCTTCCGTCAGCAGCGCAACGCCAGGAAAGCCGCCCATAGTGTTCGGGCCGTCTGGCAACAGATGACCATGCCAGGCTCCGAGATCGAAAAACGGATTAAAACGCTGGTGATCGTCGTAATCGTAATCCTTCATGTACTGCGGCGCGCCAGTACGGTTAATCACGTTTTTATAATTGTCAGCGTTAGCGGCATGGGCGGAAAAGCTCATCAGCAGAGCACAGGCTACTGGCGTTAAAATGGTTTTTATTTTCATGAGATTACTGTCCTTATTACCAGTAAAAATATTGCATCAGGAAGAGTTGGTCGCTGGGATCGTGAGAGGCATTTTTCATGTAGAAGCGGCTATCAAAAGCCGTTGCGAAACGTCCGCCGCCGTATTCGTACCAGATACCAAACTGCATGAAAGAGGTGGTTTCATCGTCAGCGTGGTCAGGGCGATGTTTGGCGTAGGTGTAAGCGGTGGAGAGATAAACGCCCTTTAACGCTTCATACATGGCGCTCACCATCATCCCGCTTTCACTTCCCGGTGCGTCCAGCCCGTCGGCGCGTCCGGTATGGTGCCAGGCGCGAGCGGCAAAGTTAGGGGTAAGCAGGCCCGTGAGATAGAGTTGGCCTGTGCCGTCGGTGATTTCCAGACCGTTCATCCAGGTGATACCTTCTGCAAGGTCATACTGGATGTAACCGTTCATCATTGCCGGATAAATGTATTTGTCGTCGTAGCGATCGTATTTGCCAAAATGTAGCCAGGCTTTGCTTTCGTCATGATGTCCGGCTGGTGTGGCGGTGACGCTATAACGAAAGTTGCCGCTTAAGTTCTGTACCTTCAGCGCAGTCATAATGTCGCGGGTATTGGGAATGACGTAGCCCAGATCGGGCGTGAAATCGCCCCACCATTGCAGGTCATCCAGCGAGGAATCTTGACGCAGACTGAGCATGATTTCGGTGCCATCATTGGTACGATAACCGCCATAGAAACGGTTAATCCCACCTTCGAAACCGCCCCAGCTATGGTCAGGCACCCAGGCATTACCGTCGTGGTCGGCCTGCACGGTCCAGCCTTCGCCGTAAATCAGGCCGAACCAGGAGCCGTACTTCATCTCCAGGCCACCTTCAATATAGGTGCCGTCGCTGTATTTATGTTTATTCTCATCCTCTAAATCCATATACCCACCAACCCCTAATTCGCCGTAAAAACGAAATGAAGGAGAAGATGTCGAGGTCATTGCGGGGGTTTTTGTGTCGTCATGTTCTGCCGGACGTGCTTCTTCAGCGGCCGCAGAAAAGGCGTAGCAAAACGGCAGAGCAAGTAATGCTCTGCATGGTGCAGTGATTAATTTCATTGTGTTAATCCATGAGCTAAAGAAAAAGTACAGTCTTTTATCGTTGTAATTATAAAAATATAAAGGCAGAAACTATTTTCCCTCTCCCCATCCAGGAAGAGGGAAAATGCCTGCTCATTTTTTATTATTCTGCTTAATCAACATTGCTGGCTGGCGTCGCTTCAATATGGCGCTCTTCAGCCGTTAATCCCTTTATATATTTACTGTATTTCCACCACGCAAAGCCGAGGAAGATAACAATACCGCCGACGTTATAAAAAATGATGGTCAGAATATTCGCGCCAGTCGGGAATGTCGAAGCGACAAACCCTACGGCAAATATCGCAATCAGCATTGAAACAACGATAATACCGGTGCGTCGGGAGCCCATACGGAAATCGCGTGGCAGGTGATCTAATTTGGCGCGTAAATTCAGGTAAGCCAGCATGATGAATAACGGCGGAAGCATGGACGCTGCGGCAGTCATATTAATAATAGTATTCATCAGATCCTGCACGGTATTGGAACCGAGCATCGGGATAATCATCAGCGGGATGACGATCAGGAACTGGATCCACGCTGCGCGCGCCGGAACGCCGTTTTCGTTCAGTTCGACGGTTTTCTTACCAAAGATGCCTTCCGGGATTTCGGAGAAGAAAATTTTCACCGGCGTTGCCGTCCACATCAGCAGGGAACCGAACATCGCGGTAAAGGACACCAGACCGACAAAGCGATTCATCAACGCTTCCGGTAGACCAAAATACGCCGCCATGCCGTGGAATACCTGCACCGATCCGCCAGTAAATTTCAACTCTTTGCTGCTGACGAAGACGTTAATCAGCACCGAGGAGACGGAATACAGTACGCCGATAAAAATCCCGGCGAGGATGATCACTTTAACGAACGATTTCGAACCGCCTTTGACGTCGTTAACGTACACCGCGACGGACTCCGCGCCACCTGCGGCCATAAAGATCCAGGTGGTCACGCCGAGGAACGCCCAGTTGAAGTTCGGGATCATCGCGTCAACGGTGATGGGGTCAGCAGGCTGTACGCCGCCAACCAGTGCCGTACCTGCCAGTAAAATGTAGGAGAGCGTTAACAGCAGCATCAGCGTTGAAGTGACGGAGGTAATTGGCCCCAGCATTTTCGCCCCATTGGTAGAAACCCAGGTGGAGAAGGCGAACAGCACCATACTGATAATGGTGGTGGCAACCGGCGTCATAATATATTCGTAGCCGAGGAAGGCATACGAAGCATAAGCAATAACGCGCGGTAACAGCGAGGTGAAAAAGAACAGGTTTACGAACCAGTAGGTATAGGCAGTAATAAATGCCCAACGTCCGCCCAGCGAGCTTTTTACCCACGCGTAGACACCGGCTTCCGAGTTTTTATTTAACGAAACAAATTCTGCGATGATCAGACAGAAGGGAATAAAATAAAAAATTGTTGCGAGGAAAAACATCGGTGCCGAGGCCAGTCCAAGCTCAATATTATTATTGATAACGTTGTTAAAGCTGTAAACGGCGGCAAAAGTCAGCGAGAGCAAGCCGAATTTGCCGATTGTATTACGTTTGGTATCAGACATAACACATCTCCGAAAATGAGTAGGGTAGCGGTGGCGGCAAACTCCTTTTGCCGCCGTAGTTGTTATTTGTTATGGAAATAACCATCTTCGATGGTGACTTTGAGAACCACTTTTTTGACCGCGTTATTGCAGATAAACCGATACGCTTCATGGATATCGCAAATAACGATTTGCCCTTCGTGGACCTCTACGGTTTCTCCGCAGCCTTTTAAATATTCACGGTCAGTTTCATCACGATAATATTCCACTACCTGTAATGTCTCTTTCGGCGCATATTCAATTTTTTGCTGCCCTTGCAGGTAGTAATGCACTTCAAAATAGCGTCGATGCCCGGTAAATAGCGCATCGGTCGCGGAGTCCGTCTCCACGCGGTAAGTCAATGAGTCACCGATGGAGTGGGCGACGCCAGGCTGAATGTTGTCGATATTTTCAATCGCTTCAACGCAGCGTTGCCACTTCTTGCCAGAGGCGTAAATCTGGCGGAACTGTTCTAAGTTATCGATGATCCTCATTGCTTATTCTCGCTGTGCAAATTCGTGGAAAAGAACCCTGCGCCGAACTCATACGACGCCAGGCTTTGCGCGGTAGCTTCTCCGCCAGAAACCGGCAGCAACGTAAAGCCGTAGCTGAAGTCACGGAACCAGACGCGCCAGGAGTCCAGCACCTCGCTGCCCCAGGAGTTGGAGCCGAGGCCAAGCAGCTGGTGGTCGAGATTCAGAGTGATGTCATCACTGCGCTGCAGCTCGTTACAGTGCTGTGCAGCGTGGATGTTTTCCTGGGTATAGTGCCAGGCGCTGAAGTTAATTGGTCGCTGCGGAACCACCAGCAGACCGTTGCCGTGGCGGTTAGTCAGTGCCGTCCAGCGGACATGCTGACGGTTACCGTTGTTCTGCGGGAAGGGATAGTTCTCGAACATGGCATCGACGGTGCTGCGCCAGATATCGATGATGTTAGCCTGCTGGCTGTCGGCGTAGTTTTCGCCCGGTCCACGACCGTAATACGCCACCTGGTCGTATTCGCCGTTAATTCCCATGGTGAAACCGATGCACGGAATGATGTGCGGATAGTCGCCATAACGTTCGCCGGAAAGCGCCACATTAACCTGGCCATCGGCAGCGATGCGCCAGATGTAGGTGCAGCGCATCCCGAAGTCAAACACCGGTGGGGCAATAACCGTGCGGCTGACTAGCAACACTTCATCATCACTTTGCTCAATGACAAAATCGCGCAGATGCTCCTGCATGATCTGCAAATGATTTGGCTGCCACAGCCCTTCGTACTCCTGCTTATGGTTGTCGATCATCGGCTTGAAGAAGTTGATCTTTGGCTCGCGGGTCAGCAGCGACTCGCCATTCACTTGCCAGGATGTCGGTTTACCACTCGTTTTTGAGAAGGTGATCGCAAAGTTGTAGCCGCGAACAGTACAGCTCAAACGATCGTCTTCCAGCGTCAGCGGACGGGCGTTATTCGGTGCGAAAGGTACAGGCTGCGCGGTGTTTTCCTTCAGCGGGAACTGATAAGTGGCGATAGAATGCCCGGCTTCGCTGTAGCGGGTGCGGGAATCTTTGGTCACCGTAATGTTGAGGAACGCTTCGCGGGCGTCCAGCTGCGGCAGCGTGATCTGTAAGGGGGCTTCGCTGTTCGGCGCAACGTCGCGCAGTTTAATCTGTTGCGTCGCGAGCGTTTCACCTTCGGCGCGCACCTCTGCGTGCAGGGTGTAGTCATCAAGCGTGGTAAACCATAGTTTATTTTCGACTTTCAACTCGCCGCGAGTCAGATCCAGCGCGTGGATTTTTACCGGCGCAATAACCTGTTTGTACTCTTTCAGGCCTGGTCCCGGCGTCTGATCGGAATAGATCAAACCATCAAGACAGAAGTTATAGTTGTTGGGATAGTCGCCGTAGTCGCCGCCGAATTTGTACCAGACGTTGCCGTTGTCATCCTGCGCCTGGATCCCGTGGTCGCACCATTCCCAGACATAATGTCCCTGAATGCAATCGTGCTTATAGAAGACGTTCTGGTACTCCGTCAGCCCGCCCGGTCCGTTCCCCATCGCATGAGCATATTCACAGATGATGCGCGGCTTCGGATGCGGGTATTCACCAAACTCATTCATCAGAGGCACGCGGGTGTACATGGTGGAAATAATATCGACCACTTCAGCATCGCGATCTTCTTCGTAATGCACCAGTCGCGTGTCATCCAGCGCCTTCGCCGCATGGTACATCGCGCGGATGTTACAGCCATAGCCGGATTCATTGCCCAGCGACCAGATGATGATCGACGGATGGTTTTTCTGCGCGTGAATATGGCGAACAATGCGCTCGACGTAAACTTTTTCCCACTGCGGATCGTCGGTAATGCGGCTGATATCGCCGACGTTAGCAAAGCCGTGCGATTCGACGTCGGTTTCCGCCATCACAAACAGGCCATAGATATCACACAGTTCGTAAAAACGTGGATCGTTCGGGTAGTGAGCGGTACGCACGGAGTTGATGTTGTGCTGCTTCATCAACTGGAGATCTTTCTCGACGCGATCCATCCCAACGGCGCGGCCTTTGCGATGATCGTTGTCGTGGCGGTTGACGCCGTGCAGCATCACATAACGGTTATTGATCCAGAACAGACCGTCGCGCACTTTGATATCACGGAAGCCAACGCGTTGTGGCACCACTTCCAGAACGTTGCCGTCGGCGTCTTTCAGCGTCATGACCAGATGGTAAAGATAAGGGGATTCTGCTGACCATTGCTGCGGCTGTTCGACAGTAAAAGCAAAACTGGCGCTGGTCAGTTTTTCAATTGCCAAATGATCAATGGCGCTGCTGTGCACCACGTGTTCGCCATCAAACAGGGTATATTCCAGCGTCGTGACGACAGGGGAGGCGGCGAGATTTTCCAGCACCACTTCGCAGGAAAGTGTGGCATCGCAATAGGCTTCGTCAAAGTCGGTACGAACGGTGAAATCGTTAATATGCGTGAGTTGTTTTCCGATCAGATAAACATCGCGGAAAATCCCCGCCGACCACCACATATCCTGGTCTTCCACGTAGGTAGAGTCCGCCCATTGCATCACGCGCACACACAACAGGTTGTCGCCGGTTTTAACCATCGCGCTGATGTCAAACTCTGCGGTCAGGCGACTGCCCTTGCTGAACCCCACATACTGACCGTTAACGTAGACTTCAAAATAGGTTTCGACGCCGTCAAATTTAATCAGCGTCTGTTTACCCTGCCAGCCGTCGCTGAGGGTGAAAATACGTTGATAGGCACCGGTTGGGTTATCGCTGGGGACAAACGGCACATCGATGGGGAACGGAAAACCTTCGTCGGTATATTGCAGTTTGCCGTGACCTTCCATTTGCCACATGGCGGGGACGGTAATATGCCCCCAGTCAGCCATTAACTCAGAGGTGAAGGCTTCTGGCACTTGCAGCGGATGGTCAAAAAAGTGGAAATTCCACTGACCGCTTAAGGGCAGAAACAGGCTGCTCGTTTCGCGGGCAAAGGTACGCGCCTGCGCAACAGAATCATATGAAAAAAAGTACGCACGCGGCGCAAGTCGGTTTTCGTGGGTGAGCTGAATGTTTTCCCAGCGATTCATAGGGCCTCCCGGTAGAGAGAAATCGGAACCATTCATGGTGATGGTAGTTTGTGTAATTGCTGGGGAGTTTAGTAAAATTTTTACTAAAAAATAGCAGGTAAATGCATTTACTTTAACTGGATCACGAAAATAAACGGCAGCACTGTCCGGCAAAAACGATTGCCGGACAGTGTGTAAGGGGATTTAACGGGTCGTGCCGCGCAGTTTTAATTTGCTGGGAACGAAGACCAACAGCGGCAGCGCGCGACCATCGCGGGCTTTTTCATACACCAGGTTAACGCCCTGACTTCCCATCATCTCGGAATGGATGCGCACGGTGGAGAGCGGCGGAAAGGTAAATCGCGCGGTGGGGATATCGTTAACGCTGATAAGCGAAATATCCTGTGGGATGTTCAGGCCACGTTCATGAATTGCCCGCAGTACGCCGATAGCAATGGAATCGGAAGCAACAAACAGTGCCTTCGGATAGTCTTCCTGCGCCAGCATCTGTTTTGCCAGTTCATAGCCCGACGAACTGGAAAAACCGCCGCGCCAGATATCCTCTTCGCGTACCACGTGTTTCAGACGACCATATTCCGCAAAGGCGACCTCACGAATATCCGCCTTGCCGGGTAAGTCTTCACCGCCAATAAAACCAATACGATTAACGCCCTGATTGATATAGAAATCGATGATTTCTTTACTGATACGTGCCAGATCGATATCCACCGCATCGTAACCGCTGCCGGGTTCGTGAAAGTCGATAAAACAGATATTGTCGGTCAATGCGCTGGCAGCGGCGCGCAGGGCGGGCGTGGGTTTGCCGACAATTAAAATACCGGTGACGTTTTTAATGTCTGGTAAGCCGTTGTGTTCATAACAGTTGGTCAGTTCGATCGCCAGCTTTTCGCACTGAGTTTCAATGCCGTGGCGGATCGCCAGATAGTAAGGATCGTTGATCTCCAGCTCCTGCTGGTAGCTGTAGATAGCCAGAATATGGTGTTGGTTAACTGCGCCTGTCTGGAGTTTACGGGCGCTACTGGTCTTGTACTCCAGCTTTTCGGCGATCTCGAGAATGCGATGTTTCGTCTCTTCTTTCACATTCAATGTCGGATCGTCATTTAAGACCCTGGATACTGTCGCCAGGGATACGCCAGCTTCGATTGCGATGTCTTTTAGTGTTGCCATGTTTACCTTTTTTACTTTCCCTGATGTGCGCCCCCATTGTAGAGGAAGTGCTTATCGGGTCACCTGTTTTCAGTAAATAAAGCGCGTTTCTTTGACGCTGTAACGGTAACACAGCGGCTTGCGAATGTGATCACGCCTGCATTCTCCATTTTTAGCCTACAGGATTGAGAAAATTTTTTGCTATAGTTTAGTAAAATTTTACTCGAAAGGAGGAAGCAATGGAAACCGTGGCTTACGCTGATTTTGCACGTCTGGAAATGCGCGTCGGAAAGATTGTGGAAGTGAAACGCCATGAAAACGCCGACAAGCTGTACATCGTACAGGTTGATGTGGGGGAAAAAACGCTACAAACCGTGACCAGTCTGGTGCCGTACTACAGCGAAGAAGAGCTGATGGGAAAAACAGTGGTGGTCTTATGCAATCTGCAAAAAGCGAAAATGCGCGGTGAAACGTCGGAATGCATGCTGTTGTGTGCGGAAACCGATGACGGCAGTGAAAGCGTGCTGTTAACGCCGGAGCGGATGATGCCTGCGGGCGTACGTATCGTATAAAAAGATCGGATGGCGACGTCGAATCGCCATCCGATTTGATATTACGCTTCTTCGACACTGACTCGCATGGCCGCCAGCGCCTTACGCGCCGCTTTGATCACCAGTTCACACTGTTCAATGGTCAGTGTCAGTGGCGGTTCAATGCGGATCGTTTTAGCGTTGTTGAGTGTTCCGGCCACCAGTACGCGCTGGCGGAACATCTCGCTGGCAAAGTTATAGCCGATTTCGTTATCAACAAACTCAATCGCCATCAACATCCCTTTGCCACGCGCTTCCTGTACCAGATCGGGATATTCCCGCGCCAGTTGACGGAAACCGTCCAGCAACATATCGCCTTTTTGTTCAGCCTGAGCCGGTAAGTTCTGCTCCAGCAACACATTGATGGTCGCCAGCGCCGCCGCACAGGCCAGCGGGTTGCCGCCAAAGGTGGTGGTATGCAGGAACGGATTGTCGAACAGGACTGAGAACACCTCTTCAGTGGCGATAGTTGCGCCAATCGGCATCACGCCACCGCCGAGCGCTTTGGCAAGGCAGAGGATATCCGGCTGTACGTTCTCATGCTCGCAGGCGAACATCTTGCCCGTGCGCCCCATGCCCGTTTGTACTTCATCGAGGATCATCAGTGCGCCGAACTCATCGCACAGCTTACGCACGGCGGTGAGATAGCCTGGCGGCGGCAGAATTACGCCACCTTCGCCCTGAATCGGTTCGAGGATCACCGCAGCAACATCATCACCGGTTTTTTTGCACTCGTTAAGAGCCGTGCGCATGGCTTCGATATTGCCAAACGGTACATGACGAAACCCTGGCAGCAGTGGCATAAAAGGTTTGCGGAAGGTCGATTTCGCCGTGGCCGACAGCGCGCCAAGTGATTTACCGTGGAACGCGCCGCTGGTGGCAATAAAAGTAAACTTGCCGCGCGGTGACTGATAAGCCTTCGCCAGCTTCAGCGCCGCTTCAACGGATTCGGTGCCGCTATTACAGAAGAAGCTGTATTTCAGTTTACCGGGCGTTAGCGCCGCAAGGGTTTTCGCCAGCATCGCCCGTAACGGATCAAGCAGCTCCTGGCTGTGAAGCGGTTGTTTCGCAAGTTGATTCTGTACGGCGGAAACCACAACTGGATTACGGTGCCCCACGTTGAAAATTCCAAAACCTCCCAGGCAGTCGATAAACTCCTGTCCCTGGGTGTCGACAAGCGTATTTAAACCTCCCGCTTGCCACTCTACGGCTCCGTAATCCCCGCCGGCGGTAACAGATTTGCGATACTCTAAAAACCCCGGATTGACATGCTCTTTGAAGTATTCAATCACCTCCCGGTTAAGTGCTTTCATCTCCTCATGATCCAAAGTTCGCTTTTCAATGAGATTCAGGGCGTGGGCGCTGCACGCTAAAGCTGATGCGCTCGAAGGTAACCTGTTCAAAATATGCTCCGGAGGCTCGCGTATCACATGATACCGATTTAAGTATTGCAGGGATTGCGCCACTCCGGCTGCGATCGCGAAAATCGGGATAAACACAAATGTGGTTATCATTTGCGCAATATTTAATGCTATTTGCTAACATTTGCTGTTATTTTGCACGGTTTTTGTCGGGTATGGATTTGATGATTGCTGCGCAAATGCACGCTTTCAGGGCAATAATTGCCTGATTTTTGGGCAAGGTAATTAACGTTTTCGTATAGTAACAGAGTGAAAGTATTTTAAATCAAGGAATTAGATTTGTGCTTTAGTCGCAAATTGCGATCTAAATCAAATTAATTGGTTAAAGATAACCGCAGCGGGGCCGACATAAACTCTGACAAGAAGTTAACAACCATATAACCTGCACAGGACGCGAACATGTCTTCTCATCCGTATGTCACCCAGCAAAATACCCCGCTGGCGGACGACACCACTCTGATGTCCACTACCGATCTGCAAAGCTATATCACTCATGCTAATGACACTTTTGTGCAGGTGAGCGGCTATACCTTGCAGGAGTTACAGGGGCAACCGCACAACATGGTGCGTCACCCGGATATGCCAAAAGCGGCGTTTGCGGATATGTGGTTCACCCTGAAAAAAGGGGAGCCCTGGAGCGGCATCGTGAAAAATCGCCGCAAAAATGGCGACCATTATTGGGTGCGGGCCAATGCGGTACCGATGGTGCGCGAGGGAAAAATCAGTGGCTATATGTCGATTCGTACCCGGGCGACGGATGAAGAGATCGCGGCGGTGGAGCCGCTGTACAAAGCGTTGAACGCCGGACGGACCAGTAAGCGTATTCATAAAGGCCTGGTGGTGCGTAAAGGTTGGTTGGGAAAACTGCCTTCATTACCGCTTCGCTGGCGGGCGCGTGGAGTGATGACCCTGATGTTTATCTTGCTGGCGGCCATGCTCTGGTTTGTTGCTGCCCCGGTGGTGACGTATATCCTCTGTGCATTAGTGGTATTGTTGGCAAGCGCTTGTTTTGAATGGCAGATTGTCCGCCCGATAGAAAATGTCGCCCGTCAGGCACTGAAGGTGGCGACCGGAGAGCGTAATAGTGTTGAGCATCTGAAGCGCAGCGATGAGCTGGGGCTGACATTACGTGCGGTAGGGCAGCTTGGCCTGATGTGCCGTTGGCTAATTAATGATGTCTCAAGCCAGGTGTCCAGTGTCAGAAACGGCAGTGAGACGCTGGCGAAAGGCACCGATGAACTGAACGAACATACCCAGCAGACAGTTGATAACGTTCAGCAAACGGTGGCGACCATGAACCAAATGGCGGCGTCGGTGAAACAGAACTCTGCCACGGCGTCAGCTGCCGATAAACTTTCTATCACCGCCAGTAATGCGGCAGTGCAGGGCGGGGAGGCGATGACTACGGTGATCAAGACAATGGACGATATTGCCGACAGTACCCAGCGCATTGGCACCATTACTTCGCTGATTAACGATATTGCGTTTCAGACCAATATTCTGGCCCTGAATGCGGCGGTGGAAGCGGCGCGTGCCGGCGAACAGGGCAAAGGTTTTGCAGTGGTGGCGGGGGAAGTGCGTCATTTAGCCAGCCGCAGCGCCAATGCTGCCAACGATATTCGCAAGCTGATTGATGCCAGTGCTGATAAGGTGCAATCTGGTTCGCAGCAGGTACACGCCGCCGGACGGACGATGGAAGATATTGTGGCGCAGGTAAAAAACGTCACCCAGTTGATAGCTCAGATTAGCCATTCAACGCTGGAACAGGCCGATGGGCTTTCCAGCCTGACCCGTGCAGTGGATGAGCTTAACCTGATCACCCAGAAAAACGCCGAGTTGGTGGAAGAGAGTGCGCAGGTGTCGGCGATGGTGAAACACCGCGCCAGCCGACTGGAAGACGCGGTGACGGTGCTGCATTAATCGGTATGCCGGATCCAGCGGTTGGAGCACAATGCCTGATGCGATGCTGGCGCATCTTATCAGGCCTACGGGGTGTGTAGGGTACGCTGCATCCGGCAATCGGTGATTAATCCAGTTGGGTAATATCAAAAGCGGCGCGGTCGATCACCGCAATGATCTTTTTTATTTGTGCATCAGTGATATCGCTCTGGTTGACGCGTAAATCCAGCACCGCTTTAAAATTATCCAGCGCCCGCTTCATTTGCGGGTTCTGGCGCAGCGCAGCGCCAACGCAACGCGCTTTGATGCGTTCTTCAATCATCTCTACCTGTTCGCGGTTTTCTTCCAGCCACTGCGCGCCTTGTTCGGTCAGCGCAATCTGCTTCTTACCACCTTCCTCTTCGCGAATGGTAATCAGCGACTGCTCCTGCAGAAAATCCAGCGTCGGGTAGATGACGCCCGGGCTTGGGGTGTAATTCCCCTGGGTCAGATTTTCAATCGCTTTAATCAACTCGTAACCGTGGCTGTCATCGCGCGAGAGAATATCCAGAATCACCAGACGCAATTCACCGTGACCAAAGAAACGTTGTCGACGACCGCCGCCGCGACCGTGGCGACCACCGCAGCATTGACCGTGTTCATGCTGGTGACCGTGTCCGCAGTGCTCGTGTTCTGACTTCTCACCTTTGCAGCAGCCCTCATGGCGTGGCTGGCCTTCATGTTTACAACACCCTTCGTGATGATGGCTCATATCAGCCTCCTTTTGCTTAATTAGATATATCTAATTTATATCTGATATAAGCATTACTGCAAGTACAAAAATGATTTTTAAACGCAGGTTTACTCAACATGTAGGCCGGATAAGGCGTTCACGCCGCATCCGGCATTGAGCAATGATGCTTGATAAGAGGTTGCGCGTCTTATCAGACTACAGATATATCAGTGCTACAAATCACTTGCATTTATCATGATTAACAATCATTATCATTTGTGGAATTTATTTAGATATATCTGATTACCATCATGAAGGCGATAACAATGAATAACTCCCCCCGCTACCCGCAGCGCGTTCGCAATGATCTGCGCTTCCGTGAACTGACTGTGCTACGCGTTGAGCGTATCAGCGCCGGTTTTCAGCGCATTGTCCTTGGCGGCGAGGCGCTGGACGGTTTTACATCGCGCGGCTTTGACGATCACAGCAAGCTCTTCTTTCCTCAACCTGACACTCACTTTGTGCCGCCAACGGTAACGGAAGAGGGCATCGTCTGGCCGGAAGGACCACGCCCACCGTCGCGTGACTATACGCCGCTGTATGACGAACTACGCCATGAACTGGCGATCGATTTCTTTATTCACGACGGTGGGGTCGCCAGCGGCTGGGCGATGCAGGCGAAACCGGGCGATAAACTTACGGTGGCAGGTCCGCGCGGTTCGCTGGTGGTGCCAGAGGATTACGCGTATCAGCTGTATGTCTGCGATGAATCCGGAATGCCCGCACTGCGCCGCCGCCTGGAAACGTTGAGCAAACTTGCCGTTAAACCGCAAGTTAGTGCGCTGGTTAGCGTGCGGGATAACGCCTGTCAGGATTATCTCGCGCACCTTGATGGTTTTAATATCGAATGGCTGGCACATGATGAGCAGGCGGTAGATGCGCGTCTGGCGCAGATGCAAATCCCTGCCGATGATTACTTCATCTGGATAACCGGCGAAGGCAAAGTCGTTAAGAATTTAAGCCGTCGCTTTGAAGCGGAACAGTATGACCCACAGCGGGTACGCGCGGCGGCTTACTGGCACGCAAAGTAACTGATATATAAAAAGAAAAAGGCTGACGATTTCTCGTCAGCCTTTGCTATGTCTGGTGGCCCCTGCTGGACTTGAACCAGCGACCAAGCGATTATGAGTCGCCTGCTCTAACCACTGAGCTAAGGGGCCATGGTAGCGGATTATAAAGTAACTCCGTGTCGCAATCCAGCCATTACCGCGCGCCTGCTGTTTTTATAAACAATGTATTTTCAATCCGTTATACTTTTCCTGGTGATGTTAGAAAGGAGTAAATATGGTTGAGGATATTTTGGCTCCAGGGTTACGGGTCGTGTTTTGCGGTATCAACCCTGGTCTTTCATCCGCCGGAACGGGTTTTCCCTTTGCTCATCCGGCAAACCGCTTCTGGAAGGTGATATATCAGGCCGGGTTTACCGACCGTCAGTTGAAGCCGCAGGAGGCACAGCATCTGCTGGATTATCGTTGTGGCGTCACCAAACTGGTAGACCGTCCAACGGTGCAAGCCAATGAAGTGTCAAAGCAGGAACTGCACGCAGGCGGGCGTAAGCTAATTGAAAAAATAGAAGATTATCAGCCGCAGGCGTTGGCGATTCTGGGCAAACAAGCATATGAACAGGGATTCAGCCAGCGCGGTGCACAGTGGGGGAAACAAACTCTCACCATTGGTTCGACGCAGATTTGGGTGCTGCCAAATCCCAGCGGTTTAAGTCGCGTTTCACTGGAGAAACTGGTTGAAGCGTATCGCGAGCTGGACCAGGCGCTGGTGGTGCGTGGGCGATAAAAACGCCACCGAAAAGGTGGCGTTTGTGCGGAGGGACTAGTGCCGGGTGCGGCGTAACACCTGATCCGGCCTACCGATTAATCGTCCAGGAAGCTACGCAGCACTTCAGAACGGCTCGGGTGACGCAGTTTGCGCAGCGCCTTCGCTTCGATCTGACGGATACGTTCGCGGGTAACGTCGAACTGTTTACCCACTTCTTCCAGCGTGTGGTCGGTGTTCATATCGATACCGAAACGCATACGCAGAACTTTCGCTTCACGCGCGGTCAGGCCAGCCAGCACGTCGTGCGTTGCCGCACGCAGGCTTTCGGTGGTCGCAGAATCCAGCGGCAGCTCGAGGGTGGTATCCTCGATGAAATCCCCCAGATGCGAATCTTCATCATCACCGATCGGCGTTTCCATGGAGATTGGCTCTTTGGCGATCTTCAGCACTTTGCGGATCTTGTCTTCCGGCATCAGCATGCGTTCAGCCAGTTCTTCCGGCGTTGGTTCACGGCCCATCTCTTGCAGCATCTGGCGAGAAATACGGTTGAGCTTGTTGATAGTCTCAATCATATGCACCGGAATACGGATGGTGCGCGCCTGATCCGCGATAGAGCGGGTGATCGCCTGACGGATCCACCAGGTAGCGTAGGTGGAGAACTTGTAACCACGGCGGTATTCGAATTTATCAACCGCTTTCATCAGGCCGATGTTACCTTCCTGAATCAGGTCAAGGAACTGCAAGCCACGGTTGGTGTATTTCTTGGCGATAGAAATAACCAGACGTAAGTTCGCTTCAACCATCTCTTTCTTCGCACGGCGGGCTTTCGCTTCACCGATGGACATACGACGGTTGATATCTTTAACCTGCTCGATGGTCAGGCCGGTTTCTTCTTCAATCTGCTGCAGTTTCTGCAGGGCGCGATGCACTTCTTCAGAGACATCGTGCAGTTTTTCCGACCACGGCTTGTTCATCGCAATTGCCGCGTTGAACCAGGTATCGCTGGTTTCGTTGCCGGTAAACAGGGTAATGAAGTTTTTCTTCGGCATTTTGCACTGCTCAACGCAGAGCTTCATGATCAGACGTTCTTGCGTACGAACGCGGTCCATCATGACGCGCATGCTGTTGACCAGGTAGTCAAACTGCTTCGGCACCAGGCGGAACTGTTTGAATACTTCAGACAGTTTCAGGATCTCTTCCTGAGCGGCAGCGTGACTGCGGCCTTTTGCTTTGATGGTGTCACGCGTTACAATGTACTGAGCGCGCAGTTCCGCAAATTTTTCGCGAGCCAGTTCCGGGTCGATGCTGTTGTCATCATCGGCGGTATCGTCGTCACCATCTTCTTCGTCTTCATCTTCGTCCAGATCTTCCTGGGAAAGCTCAGAACCGACGTGAGTGGCGGTAGGTGCCAAATCTTCTTCTGCGTTCGGGTCAACAAAGCCGGTGATCAGATCGGACAGACGCGCTTCTTCTGCTTCAACACGATCGTACTGTTCCAGCAGATAGGTGATCGCTTCCGGATATTCAGCAACGGAGCATTGAACCTGGTTGATCCCGTCTTCAATACGCTTAGCGATGTCAATTTCGCCTTCGCGGGTCAACAGTTCAACGGTGCCCATTTCACGCATGTACATGCGTACCGGGTCAGTCGTGCGCCCGATTTCAGATTCCACGCTGGAAAGCACCTGCGCGGCGGCTTCGGCAGCATCTTCGTCCGCGGTGTTTTCAGCCAGCATCAGATCATCGGCATCCGGTGCTTCTTCCATCACCTGAATGCCCATGTCGTTGATCATTTGGATGATGTCTTCGATCTGATCTGAATCGACGATATCTTCCGGCAGATGGTCATTGACCTCGGCATAGGTCAGATAGCCTTGCTCCTTACCACGGGTGACAAGAAGTTTCAGCTGTGACTGCGGGTTTTGCTCCATAAGACGGTATCCACACTTATTTCATGAGGTTGGTGTTGGGCGATTGATCCGATGTCCTTCAGCCGTTAACGCTGAAATCCAACGGTTGTTTACCGCCAACGATAATTACGAGGGCGTACTTATATATTTGCCGCTGCCTCTCAGTGCGGCTGTCGGGGGCTTCCCGATCGCTCTTCGGCACTTAAGCCGTTAAATCACTTTTTCGCCAGCTCCTGGTTTAATGTCCAGAGCTCCAGGCGTTCTTCGTTGCTTAAACCATGCGTGCGCTCACGAGCGATTAACTCTTCCTGGCGCAGTTCAAGCAGCGAATCAAACATATGGTTGAGTGAGTCGGTGAAGGTTTGCTCAGCAATATTCCTATCTGCTATATCGTCCCACATCGACAGTTTTTCAAGGGTGGCAGCATTATTTGTACCACGATAGTGCTCTAAAAGTTGCCCGGTGGTCAGACCTGGCTGGGAGAGACAAGTGTTGACCAGTTCTCTGAATAAGCCAAGCCCAGGGAGCTTATTTTCATCCAGATTCTCAAGCGGCGGGACCAACGTCGCTAATTCTGGATTTTGCACCAGCAACCCTATAAGTATACGCATGGTCGTGCGTTTTAGCTGCGGAACAGGGCGAGAAACGCCGCTCTCTGCCGCTTTTGGCATTAATCGTTCAAGCTGGCTGTCATCAAGTATGCCTAATTTGTTGCCTAATTCCTGACGTAGATATATTCGCAGCGTTTCGCCCGGCACTTGCGATATCAGTGGCAGTGCCAGCGTACTCAAACGTGCGCGCCCGTCAGGGGTACTCAGATCAACTTGCGGCATCAGACTGTTAAACAGAAATGCGGAGAGTGGCATCGCCTGCTCCATCCGCGCTTCAAACGCTTCTTTACCTTCTTTTCGTACCAGCGTGTCAGGATCTTCGCCATCAGGCAAAAACATAAAGCGTAGCTGACGACCGTCTGTCATGTAAGGCAGCGCCGTTTCCAGCGCTCGCCAGGCGGCATCGCGGCCTGCACGGTCGCCGTCATAACAGCAAATGACATTGTTGGTCGCGCGGAACAACAGTTGTATGTGATCGGCGGTGGTTGACGTACCTAACGACGCAACGGCGTAATTAATGCCGTATTGCGCCAGCGCCACCACGTCCATATAGCCTTCGACCACAAGCAGACGATTGGGTTCAGCGTTATCCTGCTGCGCTTCATAAAGACCGTAAAGCTGGCGGCCTTTATGGAAAATGTCCGTTTCCGGCGAGTTCAGGTATTTGGGAGTATCGTTGCCCAGCACGCGCCCGCCAAAACCAATCACCCGACCGCGTTTATCGCGAATGGGGAACATCACCCGCTCGCGGAAACGATCGTAACTGCGCCCCTGATCGTTAGTGACCAACATGCCCGCATCAATCAATGACTGGCGATTTTCTGGATTGCCGCCAAACCGCTTCAGGACGTTGTCCCAGCCGGGGGGCGCAAAACCAATCGCAAAGCGGGCGATAACCTCGTGGCTTAATCCGCGTTTTTCCAGATACTGGCGCGCAGACGTGGCAACAGGTTGTTGTAAAGATTGTTGGTAAAACGTATTCAGACCGTCCATCAACTGATAAAGCGTTTGCCGCTGATGGCGTTCGATCTGGCTGGGGCCGCTGCCTGCTTCAAATGGCACTTCAAGATTGTGCATTGCTGCCAGCTCTTCGACCGTTTCGACGAACTCGAGCTTGTCGTAGTTCATCAGGAAGTCGATCGCGTTGCCATGCGCGCCACATCCAAAGCAGTGGTAAAACTGTTTCTCACCGTTAACGGTGAATGACGGGGTTTTCTCGTTGTGGAATGGACAACACGCGTGGAAATTCTTGCCCTGCTTTTTCAGCTTCACACGGGCATCGATCAGATCGACGATGTCAGTGCGTGCCAGCAGATCATTAATGAATACGCGTGGGATTCGTCCAGCCATAGGCCCCGATTTTTAGCAATTCATAAACGAAAATAAGCCGCGCATTCCTTTCGGAAGCACGGCCTTACAACTACAACTCGGTCTGATCGGAGAGCAACGCTCTCGGGGAATTAGTACAGACGAGTGCGGCGTGCGTTTTCGCGAGCCAGTTTCTTCGCGTGACGTTTCACTGCAGAAGCTTTAGCGCGCTTACGTTCGGTAGTCGGTTTTTCATAGAACTCACGACGACGAACTTCCGCCAGAACACCTGCTTTTTCGCAGGAACGCTTGAAGCGACGCAGAGCTACGTCGAACGGCTCGTTTTCACGTACTTTAATTACCGGCATGTGCCTCTCACCTTTGATTAATTCGGTTTGCCGCTGGCATCAACGCCAGCTTATTTCAAAATGGTGCGGAATTTTACTGCAATTGCTGCTGCTTTGTAAAGCACCGCGGCCTTTTTTGAAAGGGACTTTTATAAGGGTGAGGAGTATACACGAGGCTTTCTCCAGGGGCGAACAAAGTTTTACATCAACCCGCATTGGTCCTACACTGCGCGGTAATAAAGCGAGGTAAAACAAGTCATGCGTGTACTGGGTATTGAAACTTCCTGCGATGAAACCGGCATCGCCATTTACGACGATGAAAAAGGTTTGTTAGCCAACCAATTGTATAGTCAGGTGAAATTGCACGCTGACTACGGCGGCGTCGTGCCTGAACTGGCCTCCCGCGATCACGTGCGTAAAACCGTACCGTTGATCCAGGAGGCGCTAAAGGAGTCTGGTTTAACGGCAAAAGACATTGATGCTGTGGCCTATACCGCAGGCCCAGGATTAGTCGGCGCACTGCTGGTTGGCGCGACCGTGGGGCGTTCTCTGGCGTTTGCCTGGGACGTTCCGGCAATCCCGGTACATCATATGGAAGGACATCTGTTAGCGCCGATGCTGGAAGATAACCCACCGGAATTTCCGTTTGTCGCGCTGCTGGTTTCCGGCGGTCATACGCAGTTAATCAGCGTGACTGGCATTGGTCAGTACGAGCTGCTCGGAGAGTCTATCGATGATGCGGCTGGTGAAGCGTTTGATAAAACCGCGAAGCTGCTGGGGCTGGATTATCCTGGCGGGCCATTACTGTCGAAAATGGCGGCTCAGGGGACTGCCGGGCGCTTTGTCTTCCCGCGCCCGATGACCGACCGTCCGGGGCTGGATTTCAGCTTTTCTGGTCTGAAAACCTTCGCGGCAAATACCATACGTGACAACGGCACTGACGATCAGACGCGTGCCGATATCGCCCACGCCTTTGAAGATGCAGTGGTCGATACGTTGATGATTAAGTGTAAGCGAGCACTGGATCAGACGGGCTTCAAGCGTCTGGTAATGGCGGGCGGCGTGAGTGCTAACCGCACACTGCGGGCGAAACTGGCGGAAATGATGAAAAAGCGTCGTGGCGAAGTGTTCTACGCGCGTCCGGAATTTTGCACTGATAACGGTGCGATGATCGCCTATGCCGGAATGGTGCGGTTTAAAGCAGGCGCGACGGCGGATCTCGGCGTGAGTGTGCGTCCGCGCTGGCCGCTGGCGGAGTTACCGGCTGCGTAAAACTATTAGGTGCCGGAGAGCAACTTCCGGCACCGTCCTCACTTAAAGCAACACCACGGGCATCCACAGTAAGCCGGTAATCACCAGCAATACGAGGAATATCAGCCCAAAAATCGCCCCCAGTCGCCAGTAATCCGCCGTTGGCAGATAACCACTGCCGTAGTAAATCGGACTGGGTCCGGTGGCGTATGGTGTAAGAATGCTCCCCAGACCAATTGCCGCACCAACCATCAGGCAGAACACCGGCAGCGGGATTTCCGGCATCGCCAGCGCGGCGGCAATCATCATCGGTGCGAGAGCGGAGGTATACGCTGTGGCGCTGGCAAAAAAGTAGCGCAGCAGATAAAAGACCACAATCAACGCCACCATCACTATCGTTGGCGAATAACCGCTTAAGCTGCCTGCTAACAGTTTGCCAAACCAGCTAATAAAACCGGTGTTGTTGAGTCCGGTAGCGAGGGTGATAAGCGAGGCCAGCCAGAAGAAAACGTTCCACGCCGCTTTATTACTGACAATGTCGTCCCAACTGATAATGCGCAGAAGCAGCATCAGCGCCACCACGCTGTAACCGACCATCGCGGCATCGATATAATCACCGCCAAAAATCCACAGCACCAGTGCGCCTACCATCAGCCCCAGCATCCGTTTTTCACGCGAACAGAGCGGGCCCATTGCCTGCAGTTCCGTCTCTGCCCAGCGCGGCACCTGATCGCCAGACTTCAGTATCGGCGGGTACAGCACGTAAGCCAGCCAGGGAACCAGCAGAACCAGTAAAATACTGAGCGGCAACATCCCGAGGAACCAGTCGCCCCAGCTCAGCGTGGCGTGAGATGCGCTTTTCATCAGTCCAATTAACAGCAAATTTGGAGCCATCGCCGTCAGGAAAATGGCGCTGGTCACGCAGTCGGCAACAATCCCCATCCACATGATGTACGAGCCAATGCTGCGCGAACTGCTGTCGTTTGGTTGTGATTGATAGAGCGGTGGCAGGTTACGGATGATGGGATAGATAATCCCCGCACCACGCGCCGAGTTGGACGGTGTTACAGGCGCGAGTATCAGCTCGGAGAACATCACTGCATAGCCGAGAAACAGCGTGCGATGCCCCATTTTTTTCACCAGAATCAGCGCGATGCGACGTCCAAGCCCGGTTTTTTCATAGCCCGTACCAAACATAAAGGCGGCGAAAATAAGCCAGATAACTGAATTAGAAAAACCAGAAACCGCCCAGGAGAGGGATTTGGCGGTGAACTTAAAACCTGGCTGGGCGAGCTGCTCCGGGCTAAACAGCAGCCACGGCGAAAGAATGGCGATGATGGATATACCCACCATCGCCACCACGGCACCCGGCACGGGTTCGAGGATCAGTCCAACGATCACGCCAGTAAAAACGGCAAAGTAGAGCCAGGTATGACTCTCCAGCCCTGCGGGAAGCGGAAGTAGAGCAATAATGGCGATGACCGCCAGCGGCGCAAGGTATCGCCACCATTCAGTGGAAGGTTTCATCGTGTTATGCCTGCGAAAAAGGAGAGGGGCGAGCCTCTCCGTGAGGGTTATTTGATGTAGTGGACGTGCTCGCAGATCTCTTCCACGATGGGATCGCGGCGTTCGGCGAACAGCTTTTTGTTTTCGGCTATCAGGTTGTTGCCGTGGGTATCTATAGAGACAATCAGCGGGCCAAACTCTTTGACCCGGCAGACCCACAGCGACTCAGGCATCCCGAGTTCTGTCCAGTGTACCTCTTCAATCTCTTCCACTTGAGTTGCCGCCAGTACCGCACAGCCAGCCGGGAAAATCACATGCAGCGCCTTGAATTTCTGGCAGCCTTCTTCGGTCAGCGGCCCCATTCCGCCTTTGCCGACCACCAGTTTCACGCCGGTCTGCTCGATAAATTCACGTTCAAAACTTTCCATACGCATACTGGTTGTCGGGCCGACGGACACCATCTCCCATTTGTCGCCGTTTTTGCGCACGATGGGGCCAGCGTGGAAAATCGCTTTGCCGTTGAGATCGTAAGGGATCGGACGTTTCAGTTCGATCAATCGGCGGTGACAAACGTCACGGCAGGTCACCAGCGTACCGGTCAGGTAGATCACATCGCCGACGCGAATATCTTGCAGATCTTCAGCTTTGATCGGGGTTGTCAGGATCTTTTTCATAACGCGCTCCGGGTATGAGACAGATTTTCAAAGGTGAGATCGGCATGAACTCGCAGTGTGCCGCGACGATGCGCCCAGCAGCCGGTAGAAACAGCAACGCCGATGGTTGACGGATGGCGAGCGGCAGATTCGATATGCACGCCCATCACTGAACTGTTGCCAGTCAGCCCTTGTGGACCAATCCCCAGACGGTTGAGTCCTTCTTCCAGGCGTAGCTCCAGCTCTGCCGCTTTTGGATTGGGATGGCGGCTGCCAATCGGGCGCAAAATGGCTTTACGCGAGAGCACTGCGGCGGTTTCCACCGAGGTAGCGATGCCAACGCCCACAAGTACCGGCGGACAGGCGTTTACGGCGAGGGTGGAGATATTTTCGAAGACGAATTTCACTACACCTTCGTAGCCTTCTGACGGCATTAACACTTTCGATCGGCCAGGTAGCGTGCAGCCGCCGCCTGCCATGTAAACTTCGATTTCCGCATCGTCACCGTCGGGGACGATATCCCAGGTGACCCACGGTACGCCACTGCCGGTATTTTTGCCGGTGTTTACTTCGTCAAAAATTTCTACCGCATTGTGACGCAGTGGCGCTTTGACGGTTGCCTCTTCCACGGCTTGTTTGAGTATGCTTTGCAGCTCGCCAAGCAGTGGGAAACGGGAACCGACCTTAACAAAAAACATGATTTCGCCGGTGTCCTGACAGGCAGGACGATTCAGGTCGATCGCTTTTTGCATGTTATCGAACATCGTGTGGTAGATGATTTTTCCCATCGACGATGTTTCGGCATCCTTTAGCTGTTTTAGTTTATCCACCACGTCATCAGGCATTCGGGTAGAAATCATGGCGGTAAAGTTAGCGACAATCTCCGTCAACTTATTCACTGCCTGTTGCTTATTACTTTCGCTCATCATGGCAACTCCAGTTTATGTATTTGTCTGGAAAAATTCACCGCCACAAACTACCACTAAAAATGTGGTTTTATATTTTTTGCCACCGTGAATATGTAATTAACAGTTCGTGAATCAACGCGAAAATAAGAACGAATATTGCGCCAGAGCAGGGAATGGTAATGTTTTGCGAAATACACTGCGTTTATCAAAACTGCGGATATTTAACAATGCTAAATAGCTGGCCTTTAGCCAAAGACTTGCAGGTACTGGTGGAAATCGTCCATAGCGGGAGTTTTAGTGCTGCAGCGGCGACGCTTGGGCAAACGCCTGCATTTGTCACCAAGCGGATCCAAATCCTTGAAAATACGCTGGCAACAACTCTGCTGAACCGCTCCGCTCGCGGCGTGGCGCTGACTGAAAGTGGCCAGCGTTGTTACGAACATGCGCTGGAAATCCTCACCCAATATCAGCGACTGGTCGATGACGTCACGCAAATCAAAACGCGCCCGGAGGGGATGATCCGCATTGGTTGCAGTTTTGGTTTTGGGCGCAGCCATATTGCGCCAGCTATTACCGAACTGATGCGCAATTATCCTGAGTTACAGGTGCATTTTGAATTGTTCGATCGACAAATTGATTTAGTGCAGGATAATATTGATCTGGATATTCGTATTAATGACGCAATTCCTGATTATTATATTGCGCATCTTTTGACAAAAAATAAAAGAATATTATGCGCAGCACCTGAGTATCTGCAAAAATATCCGCAGCCACAATCCTTACAGGAATTAAGTCGTCATGACTGCCTGGTGACCAAAGAGCGCGATATGACCCACGGAATATGGGAGTTGGGGAACGGTCAGGAGAAAAAATCGGTGAAGGTAAGCGGACATCTTTCCTCCAATAGCGGCGAGATTGTGCTGCAATGGGCGCTGGAGGGCAAAGGGATTATGCTGCGTTCCGAGTGGGATGTGTTGCCGTTTCTGGAGAGTGGCAAACTGGTGCGAGTATTGCCGGAGTATGCACAAAGCGCCAATATCTGGGCTGTTTACCGGGAGCCGCTCTATCGCAGCATGAAATTACGTGTCTGTGTGGAATTTCTGGCGGCATGGTGCCAGCAACGGCTGGGCAAGCCCGACGAAGGCTATCAGGTCATGTAGATCCACCAGAAATCACTCGGGATCCTTTTCGCGCTTTCTTTTGAATTTCGTCCAGATTTTTGTCTCCTGACGACGCCACAGACGCTGGATGTTGTCATGATGACGCAGCAGGATCAGGCAAGAGAGCATCGAAACCGGGAAGGTGAATTGTGGCTTAAACCACCAGACATAAAACGGAGCAATCAGTGCACTGACAATCGCTCCCAGCGACGAGTAACCACTCAATAGCACGGTCAGTAACCAGGTTCCCGCCATTACTCCAGTGAGATCCCAGCCAATTGGTGCGATGGCACCAAAAGCGGTAGCAACGCCTTTTCCTCCTTTAAAACCGAAGAAAACGGGCCAGATGTGTCCAAGACAGGCGGCGATGGCAATTAAGCCTAGCCAGAAGGGGCTGACACCTAATTCATACGCGCCCCAGACGGGCAACATTCCTTTCAGAACGTCGAAAATCAGTACTGCTACGGCTGCTCCCTTGCCACCGATACGTAACACATTGGTTGCGCCTGGATTGCCGGAGCCGCTGGTTCGCGGATCGGGCAACCCACACAAGCGGCAAACCAGAATGGCACTGGAAATGGAGCCGCAGAGGTACGCGATGAGGATCATTCCAGGCGCGATTGCACTCATAAGCTGTTCCGTTTTGAAAATTCGTGTTCAACGATGAATCTGTGGATAATACGCACATTTCGCCGGAAGTGGTATCCGGTTAGCCAAAAAGCAGGCAGGACGTGATGGATATTGTATTTATAGAGCAACTTTCGGTAATCACCACTATTGGTGTTTACGACTGGGAACAGACCATCGAACAGAAGTTAGTGTTCGATATCGAAATGGCGTGGGATAACCGTAAAGCGGCGAAAAGTGATGATGTGGCGGATTGCCTCAGTTACGCTGACATTGCAGAAACGGTGGTCAGCCACGTCGAGGGGGCGCGTTTTGCGCTGGTGGAACGCGTGGCTGAAGAGGTGGCGGAGTTGCTGTTAGCACGCTTCAACTCGCCGTGGGTGCGTATCAAACTCAGCAAGCCAGGCGCAGTGGCGCGGGCGGCGAATGTTGGCGTAATCATTGAGCGTGGCAATAATCTGAAAGAAAATAATTAATTTTACAGCTGTTAAACCAAACGATTATAACCTGGTCATACTGCAGTAGTTCGGACAAGCGTTACATTTTTATAATTTAGGGGTTTATTGATGAGCGATATGCACTCGCTGCTGATAGCGGCAATATTGGGTGTGGTCGAAGGATTGACAGAATTTCTGCCGGTATCCAGCACGGGCCATATGATTATTGTCGGTCACTTGTTGGGGTTTGAGGGCGACACGGCGAAAACCTTTGAAGTCGTGATCCAGTTAGGATCAATTCTGGCGGTAGTAGTGATGTTCTGGCGGCGTCTGTTTGGCCTGATTGGCATCCACTTTGGTCGCCCGTTGCAGCACGAAGGAGAAAGCAAAGGTCGTTTAACGCTGATCCACATCTTGCTGGGGATGATTCCGGCGGTGGTACTGGGGCTGTTGTTCCACGACACGATTAAATCATTGTTTAACCCGATAAATGTCATGTATGCACTGGTCGTTGGCGGTCTGTTGCTGATTGCCGCCGAATGCCTGAAGCCGAAAGAGCCGCGTGCGCCGGGTCTTGATGATATGACCTATCGTCAGGCGTTTATGATTGGCTGTTTCCAGTGTCTGGCGCTGTGGCCGGGTTTCTCCCGTTCCGGGGCGACCATTTCAGGTGGGATGCTGATGGGGGTGAGCCGTTACGCTGCTTCCGAGTTCTCGTTCCTGCTGGCGGTGCCGATGATGATGGGCGCAACGGCGCTCGATCTCTACAAAAGCTGGGGCTTCCTGACTACCGGCGATATCCCGATGTTTGCCGTTGGGTTTATCACCGCTTTTGTGGTGGCGCTGATAGCGATTAAAACCTTCCTGCAATTGATTAAGCGCATTTCGTTTATCCCGTTCGCCATTTATCGCTTTATTGTGGCGGCTGCGGTGTACGTTGTGTTCTTTTGATGTGAAGAACAGTGTCGGATATGATGCTGACGCGTCTTATCAGATTGCGTAGGCCGGATAAGGCGTTCACGCCGCATCCGGCAATCAACGCCTGATGCGACGCTCGCGCGTCTTATCAGGCCTACAACTGTCGTTGACATGTAGCCGGATAAGACGCTTACGTCGCATCCGGCAAAATATCCAACACTCACTCAGGTTTTGGGCAACGCTGTTCCTTCCAGCCAGCCACCGCCGCAATCCGCCGTCGGGTCAGCTCCTCGCGAATCTCCACACCTTTAAATCCCGCTTCAACGACGGCTTTTGTCGGCACTGACTGTGCCACTTCCCAGGCTTCGCGCAACCAGCGGCCTTGCGGGTAGTCGGCTGATTCAAAACCGGTTCTGCCGCGCACATCAGCCTCGCTGGTCAGCGCCAGTTGCTCGACACGCTGCGGTTTACGCCAGGCGTCGATGGAATCAAATAGTTTGACGATGGTTTTTGGGTTCAGCATTGGGAAGGTGTGGATGAGATCGTGAAACTCAGCCACCAGTCTGGCTAAATCGCGAATTTCATTTGGCACGCGCAGACGCTGGCATAGTTGTTCCACTAACTTCACACCCGCCGGGCCATGACCATGATGACGCGGCCAAAGTTCTGGTGGCGTCAGTCCTTTACCGAGATCGTGGCATAACGTTGCGAAACGGACATCGACCTGCGGACTCAGCATCGCCGCCATTGAGAGCGTCATTAAGGTATGAATACCCGTGTCGATTTCCGGATGCCACCTGGCAGGGGCCGGAACGCCAAACAGGGCGTCAATTTCCGGGAATAAAACGCGCAGTGCGCCGCAATCGCGCAGTACCTGGAAGAACACCTGGGGATTGCGGGTGGTGAGGGCGTTTTCCGTCTCTTTCCATACCCGTTCAGGCGTCAGGTGTTCCAGTTCACCCGCATGGGTCATCTCGCGCATCAGCGCCAGAGTTTCATCGGCAATACGGAAACTGAGGTGGGCATAACGCGCAGCAAAACGCGCTACGCGCAACACGCGTAACGGATCTTCGCCAAAAGCGGGGGAAACATGGCGCAACAGACGATTTTGCAGATCGCCCAGACCGTTGTACGGGTCGATAATCTCGCCGTTATCGTCCTGGGCCAGCGCATTAATGGTCAGATCGCGACGCTTAAGATCATCTTCCAGCGTGACATCCGGTGCGGCATAGCAGGTAAAACCGGTGTAACCGGAACCGGATTTCCGTTCAGTACGTGCCAGCGCATACTCTTCATGCGTTTGCGGATGCAGAAAAACAGGAAAATCGCGGCCTACCTGCTGGTAGCCCGCGTCGAGCATCTCCTGTGGCGTACTGCCGACCACCACCCAATCTCTGTCTTTGACCGGTAGCCCTAACAATGCATCCCGAACAGCACCACCGACCAGATAAATCTTCACGCCATCATCCCTTCGTCAAATACACAATTCCTAATAATAAGACAGTGCAACGAAGAAGGCGATTTAGTTCATCCAGCGATCTTTGCGTTTGCGGCTTGGGATCAGGTGCGGCAGTACCAGACCGAGCAGCAAGCCAAGCCCCAGCACGCCGCCGCCATACATAAACCATTGCATGATGATGGTGCGCTGTTTGTCATCCAGCTGTACGCTGGCGGCATCGACCTTTTTCTGTGCGACAATCAGCTCGTTTTTCAGTTTCTGATTTTCTTCTTTTAACCCGTTGATCACGCTGTCGCTCTGCGCCACTTTTTGCTGCATTTCTGCGGTGCGCTGATTCCAGGTGTTATCGATATTGGTGAGTTTATCGGTCAGGGTTTTGACCTGATTTTCCAGATCTGGCACACGGGAGCGCAGGCTTGGCTCAGTGCTAAGTTGTTTCAACGGGATCCAGGCGGTACGGCCAGAGCTGTCTTTCACCTGGGCATAATTGGTGTTGGCGTCAGTTTGTAATAAGGTCACTTCCTCGCCGGCGTTAACCGTGCCCACGAGGCGATAATGATCTCCCGGACCGCTACGGACCCAGGTATTCAGTTCATCAGAAACATAGCGCGTTTCTTCAGCGTGTGAGACGGCAGTGGCGCTAAGTGCGAGTAAAGTTAATCCGATCAGGCGTAATTTTGGCATCAGGCTGTCGTTATTGTCATGGAAAGTGGAACGATAGTAGTGGCATCAGTGTCGCTACGCAAAGCATTCGACATCAATCGGAATCCTCTGTGTCAGGTCTTGCCACTGCTTCAAACTTTTACGCCCGTCAAATTGCCCGTTGCATGGCAATTTGGCGCAAAATACTATCTACTGACAAAAAAGATCGCATTAAGTTCGCCGTTCATCGTCACTTATGTGACATAACCGATAAGTAAAGGCCATGGCTCAGGAAATCGAATTAAAGTTTATTGTTAATCACAGTGCCGTTGAGGCGCTGCGTGACCATCTCAATACGCTGGGCGGCGAGCACCATGACCCCGTGCAGTTGCTGAATATTTACTACGAAACGCCGGATAACTGGCTGCGTGGGCACGACATGGGCTTGCGTATTCGTGGCGAAAACGGTCGCTATGAGATGACCATGAAAGTTGCAGGAAGAGTGACAGGCGGCTTACACCAGCGCCCGGAATATAACGTGGCGTTGAGCGAACCGACGCTCGACCTGGCGCAGTTACCGACGGTAGTCTGGCCGAACGGCGAATTGCCTGCCGATCTCGCTTCCCGCGTGCGCACGGGTCTTGTGCCCCGCGCGGAACATCATCGTCACAGACAGTGACGAGATGCTTTCCAGCACGGCCGCCTGTTCATATAGATAAAGGGTGACAGAACGATCCGCGCACTGCATGCTGATGCGCCTGCCTCTGGCAGTCTTCGTTTCCGCAGCTTCGCCGCTGTGCTGCCACAGCGTCTCGCGGTTTGCTCTGTTCCTCTGTATCATCGTGATATCCCGTTTCATAAGCCTCCGTTACATGACATCATGAGCATTATATCAGAAACCTTATAATACGCAAGCTTTTATTTTGCCAAATGAACGCGTTTGCCGCTCATCCCTGCAGCGATGTTTAAAACAGCCGTTCATGAACACAATAACACTGGGGTGATGCCATGAAAAAGGCAGCGAAGATCACAGCCTGGATATTGTTCATTCTGGTGAGCGCCATTCTCCTTATATATACATATGCGCTGATCGCACCGCTCTCGCTCAGCGAACAGCGCCATCACATCACATTATATGACCGCAATGGCGACATCCTGTACGAGAGCAACTTCGGCGAAGATATGGAATGGACCGATCTCGAAGACATCCCACAACAAGTACAGGACGCCTTCGTCGCCGTGGAAGACCGCCGTTTCTACCTGCACATGGGCTTTGACCCGATCCGCATCGTCTCCGCGCTGCGAAACAACATGCACAGCGACACCTTGCAAGGCGGATCGACCATCACGCAGCAATATGCCAAAAACCTGTTTCTGACCAATGAGCAGACGCTGCAGCGCAAGATCGAGGAGTTTTTCTATGCGGTCCGTCTCGAGATGCATTACAGCAAGGCAGACATCCTGGAAGGCTACCTCAACACCCTGTATTTCGGCCATGGCATCTACGGCATCAGCGAGGCCTCTTCTTATTATTTCGGCAAAGACATGGATGAGCTGAGCGCCGGCGAGCTGGCCATGCTGGTCGGCGTGGTCAACGGTCCCGGCGCCTTCTCCCCCTATCTGCATTATGAAAACGCCATCAGCCGCCAGCAGACCGTGCTGCAAGTGCTCAAAGATGAACAGGTGATCGATGAAGCGGCATATGAAGAAGCCATGAACGAAGAGCTGGTCATCCTCGACCACCGCGATGATGAACAAGAAGACGATATCCGCGCATATTACATCGACGCCGTCCTCGCTGAGCTTTCTGCCATGAACCTGACCAAGGACCAGCTCGATGTCTATACATATTTCGACCCGCAGGCAAGCCGCGCGCTCTACCTTTCGCTGCAGGAGAATCTGGGCAGCGACAGCGAGATGCAGGCCGCCGCGGTCATCCTCGAGCCATTCACCGATCATATCCTGGCCATGGCCGGCGGCAAGAGCTACACGGGATCCCAATACAACCGCGCCCTGCACGCCGAGCGGCAGATCGCCAGCACCATCAAGCCGCTGCTGTATTACTGTGCGCTCCAGCAAGGTTTCACGCCGTCCACCACCTTCATCTCTCAGCCGACGACCTTCCAGCTGGGCGACAACGAGACTTACGCGCCGGGGAACTATGGCGATCAATACCCATATCGGGAGATCTCGATGATCAACGCCATCGGCATGTCAGACAACATCTACGCCGTGAAGACCCATCTGTTCCTCGGCACGCAGACGCTGCAGCATGCCCTGGCGCAATATGGCATCACCGCGGATGACAACGCTTCGCTGGCCCTGGGCACCGTATCGCTCAATGTCTGCGAGCTCGCTTCGATCTATAACAGCTTCGCTTCCGAAGGGCTGTATGCCCAGCCGCAGCTGATATCCGGCATCCGCAGCAAAGAAACATGGATCATGCAGGATGAGACGCAGATGAAGCAGCTGCTGAAGCGGGATGAGACGCTCATGCTCAGCCAGCTGCTCACTGCGACCTATGACCCGAAGAACATCACTTACGCTTACCCTTCCATGCTGGGCTCAGCGCCCGATGTGCCCACGGCCGTCAAGTCAGGCACCAGCGACTGGGACTCGCTGTGCGCCGGCTACAACCCGCAGTACACCCTCGTCATCTGGAGCGGCTACGACGATAACCGCACGCTGGAAAAAGCAGACATGAGCCATGCGCGGAAGATCTTCCAGGCCACCTTCGACCGCCTGTATGAAGGACGGGAAGGCCCATGGTATGAACGCCCGGATACGCTGGAAGAACGGCGAGTAGACCCCGTCAGCGGAGAGCCCTCATCTCAAGGCAGCGTATACTGGTATAAGAAGGAATGATCCGCAATATTGCCCTGTTTTTTGTACTTTTTAGCGAGACATGTGCACTTTTTAGCGGTTTTATTTGTACCAATCTTACAACAATGTTATACTGGACGCGTCGGAACAAGAAAATACGAGGTGAAACGAATGAATTTCTTAGAGAAACACAGCAAGAAGATCGCTGTCGCACTCTGTTTCGCAACATGCGTGCCAGTGGTTTCTGCTGTATACGCCTTTGAAGCACAGCCGGGATGGCATGGCGAAGGCAGCGACAGATATTACATTCTTGAAACATCGCGCGAACAGGCCGTCGGATGGCTGAAGCTGGACGAAGGAACATACTACTTCAACGATGAAGCAGATATGCAGTTCGGATGGCAGGAGATCGACGGCGCGAAATATTATTTCGATGAGAGCGGAAAGATGACCGTCGGCGAAGCAGAGGTCGACGGTGTGGCCTACCTGTTTCAGGAAGACGGCAAGATGCTGAGCGGATGGAATGACGATCATCTGTATGGAGAGAACGGCTATCCGCTGACCAACCAGTTCCTGGAACTGAAGGACGGCACCGTTTACTATCTGGATGAAAACGGCAAGAAAGCGACCGGATGGCAGACCATCGATGACAAGCGCTATTATTTCCAGGAAGACGGAACGCTTGCACGCGACATGGTGCGTGAAGGCAAAGAAGTGTATTATCTGAACGAAGACGGCTATGTGTACACCGGATGGCGTCATGTCAATGGCAATTCCTATTACTTTGACAAATACGGCATGATGTACACAGACATGAGCGTGGAGATCGACGGCGAAGAGTATGTCTTCGACAGCAACGGCGTAGCGACGAGCAAAGCTGACCTCGAGAAGGCAGAAGCAGAAGCAGAAGCACAGGCCGATCAGGAAACGCAGAGCAGCAGCTCTTCTTCCTATGGCGGTTCAACGTCCAGCTCTGGTGCGCAGAGCTCCAGCGCGAACAGAAATGGGATCGTCCAGGCAGCGCTGGCACAGGTCGGCAACATTCAGGACTGCACGATGCTGGTGACCAACGCGCTGGCAGCCAACGGCATCTACTACCACGGCTGGCCTTCAGGCTATCTGTCACTGGGTACGGTGACGAATGATCCGACCCCGGGCGATCTGATCTACTACGCGGACGGCGGCATGGGCATGGCGCACATCGCCGTATACATCGGAAATGGACAGGCCGTACACGGCGGATACAACGGCAACCAGACCGTGGTATCCACGGTCAATGTGGGATCTGGCCCAGTATACATCCGTTTGAACTGATCAATAAGCTGAATGCTGCTCATCAGATCATGATGCTGCGCTTCAGCTTTTTTTGATGCGCAAGATCATTGACCGCCGCATGGCCGGCAATCCCGCTCACCAGAAGCGATGCGGGCATTTGGTGACAGATACGATCTCATCCTGCGTGCTGGATCGTAAGCACAGACCTTATTTCCTCACTTTGCCTTAAGGCGATAAAAAGGACAGGTCCTTACTCAATGTAAGATCCTGTCCTTTTCCTTTGCTCAGACTGATCAGATCAGCTGACTCATGATCCATTCTTTATCATCAGTCGTCTTCATCTTTTCCAATACAGCGGCATCATCGAGCGCGGTGCAGACTTTGGCCAGCACTTCCATATGCTCACCGCCCATACCGGCAATACCGATGACGAGCTGTGCTTTCTCCTCGCCGAAATCAATGCCTTCCGGATACTGAAGCAATACGATGCCTGTCTTATGGATGATCCCGGCATCATGCGTAGTGCCATGCGGGATAGCAAGCCCCATGCCGATATATGTCGTCACGATCTTCTCTCGCTCCAACATGGCCGGGATATACGCTTCATCCACATATCCCAGCTCATGCAGCAGCTCTCCGGCTGCCTGGATGGCTTCTTCTTTGGAAACGGATCTCAGATTGAGACGGATGCCTTCGGGGATCAGGATATCCTTGTTGCCTGCCGCAGCACCTTCTTCCGGCTCTTGATCATCGCTCTCTACCATCAGCTGATCGCCGGTAGACAGCTGGAAGAACAGATCATCCAGTGCAGGATCCGCAAGGAAATTGCCGATGGTGATCAACTTGGCCTGCGGGGCAGATTCCCGGGCACGCTGTGCCAATACCGCCTGTACGATGGCAATATCACAGTCAGATGGAATATTATCTACCGAAGTGTTGATGACCGTGATATCCGGGCGCACAGCTTTCAGACGATTGCGGAACTTGGTCGCGCCCATCGCTGAAGAGCCCATGCCCGCGTCACAAGCAAACACGATCTTTTTCGCGGTCACCACATCGATGAACTGTCCTTTTGACTGTGCCTTCATCTCCTGCATCTGGCCTTTGGCGTTCTCCAGGCTCTGTGTGCCGCGCGTATTGGCCAGCTTGACCAGCGGACATGCCACGGCAAAGGAGACACCTGCTGCGATGACCACGCCCAGCAGCGTCGGGATCATCGATCCGGTAGGGGCCATGGACGCAAAGGCGATGATCGATCCAGGCGAGGCCGGTCCGACCAGCCCGCATCCCATGAGCGAGTAAAATGCGATGGCGCACATATTCCCTACGATCGGCGCGATGATGATGATCGGATTCATCAAGATATACGGGAAATAGATCTCGTGGATGCCGCCCAGGAAATGGATGATGATGGCGCCTGGCGCAGAATCACGCGTCGTCTTATCTGTCGAACACAGCCAGTATGCCAGCAATACGCCAAGACCCGGTCCCGGATTGGCCTCCAGCATATACATGATAGATTGTCCGGCTTGCGCTGCCTGTTCCACGCCGATCGGCGTAAAGATACCATGATTGAGCGCATTGTTGAGAAACAAGACTTTAGCTGGTTCCACGAAGATGGACACCAGCGGTAAAAGCCCATATTCTAGCAAGATGCCAACTCCGGCACTGAGCACGCTGAGGATGCCGGTCATGAGCGGACCGATGAAATAATACCCCAAGATAGCGAGGATCATGCCAAGGATACCGACTGAGAAATTGTTGATGAGCATCTCAAAGCCGGCTGGCATATGTCCCTCCATCAGCTGATCAAATTTCTTGATCACCCAGCCCGCAAACGGACCCATGATCATGGCAGCCATCAGCATCGGCTGTCCA
>ENA-ORNG01000421-ORNG01000421.1-human-gut-metagenome-genome-assembly--contig:-NODE-421-length-37851-cov-4.172426_pt1 | contig 37851 bp, 29 predicted proteins | sample MGYA00242113_ERZ509018 | MGnify/ENA primary metagenome ERZ509018 (study PRJEB26280, sample SAMEA2338711) | human gut metagenome | biome: human gut; feature: human-associated habitat; material: faeces... | reverse complement strand
CAGAAGACTATAGTGTGGACAATTACAGTATTGAAAAATCTGAGTAGTTGTGTATGGAAAACGGTATTGGTATGGTAAAACATACACATTCCGTGATGATTTGAATAGTGAACAACTCGGTGCCTGTGTGATCACAGAAAGTCAAAAAGACCGGAGATAACTATTCCCGTTATCTCCGGCCTTTTCATTTCTTGTAATTATTTACTCTTTGCAGCTGTTGTTGTGTTCTTCGCCGCTGTTGTTGTAGTTGTTGTTGCTGCTGTAGATGCTGTTGTAGCTTTATATTTAAACTTAACTTCTTTCCACAGATCCTGATCTACAGACTTCTTGTCATCCCACTTCTTGTCAGCATCTTTTGTCCACTTCTTGTAGACTTTCTCGTATGCTGCCTGCTGTTTTTCCTGAAGCAGTGTGGATTTGTTTGATGCAGCTGCTGTTGTGTCGTTTGGATTTAACATCTTGATGATCACGTATGCATCGTCTAATTCTACGACTCCGCTTACCTGATTCTTCTTAAGTTTTGCTGCTGCTGTTTCGAATTTTGTTCCTAATGTGGCTTTTCCTTTTGTATAGGATTCTTCGTTGTCAGAGTTTACGCTGAACTTCTTAGCTACAGAGCTGATACTCTGGCCTTTCTTGATCATCTTTAATGCAGATTTTGCTTTCTTTAGCTGATCTTTCTTCTCAGCGGCTGTCATGTCTTTTTCTTTTCCTGTCTTGCTGTCTGTTGTCTTTGTTGTGAAGACAAGTTTGTAGACTTTGACAGTTTTGGCTTCGTCATCTGTTACTGTGACGTTTGCTTTCTTGATGATCGCCTGCATAACTTTACTTGCGATCGTGCTTTCTTCGTACAGTTTCTGGATCATATCTTTATCTGCTTCTGTCTTCTTCATGACTTTCTTACCTGTTGAGTCTTTTGCGAAGGCAGTTACGCTTTCTTTGATCTGCTTCTTCTCAGATTTTGTTAACTTCACGTTGTAGTCGTCTGCGTGTGCTGCTAAAACTTTAATCTGTTTTAACTGGTTGATAACGCTGTCTTTGACAGACTGCTGCATTGTGATCTTCTTTCCTTTGCTGTCTGTTCCGACCTGCATAGACCACATGCTGTCTCCGAAGTATGCTCCGTACTGAGCTTCTGCCTGATACTGCATGATTCTTGCATATACATGAGCTTCCTGGAATGTTACTTCTTGTCCTGCATATTCAAATAATGTCTTCTCATTCTTGCTTTTACATCCTGTAAATAAAGAAAGAGTTAACGCAAGAACTGCAGTTAAACATAGCAACTTCTTTGCTAATTTCTTCATTTCATTTTCTCCTTCATATTATGATTATATTAGGCTAATGTCTGGCGATATTATAGCACAAACTTATCGGATTATCAATGAATTGAGCGAGTTCACACAATGTTCAATCTTTTCTAACTGCTTCACTTTCTTTGTCTTTGACAGATCCAGTACAAATGTCGGATTCTTGCCTGCCTGGAAGGATAATTCACGTTTGTATTCTTCTAATATCGCTGGAATTTTTTCTACATCCACGGCTGCATCTGGTTTCATTTCAAATGAGACTTTTTCTCCTTTTTGTTTCACATCTGTCATATAAGCGTGGTGAGCTAATGATTTCAAATATGCAACATATAACAGATTGTGGACTGCTTTCGGCATTTCCCCAAAACGGTCGATCAACTCATCTGTCATATCTTCCATTTCATCTTTGGATTCAATGGATGAAATACGTTTGTATAATTCCAGTTTTTGATATTCATTATACACATACGTTGATGGAATAAATGCATTGATGTCGAGATCGAGTGTTGTGTCAAATTCATCCTCGTCTTTTAATTCGCCTTTTAATCTCAAGACTGCTTCATTCAGCATCTTGCAATACAGATCGTATCCAACTGCTTCCATATGACCGGATTGTGCCTGTCCCAAAAGATTTCCTGCTCCGCGGATCTCCAGATCTCGCATTGCGATCTTATAACCGGATCCAAGATCTGTAAATTCCCGGATCGCCTGTAATCGTTTTTCTGCGGTTTCTTTTAACAGTGTGTTTTTTTTGTACATCAAAAATGCAAATGCATTTCGATTCGATCTTCCGACACGTCCTCTTAACTGATACAACTGGGACAACCCAAGCTGGTTGGCATCGTGAATGATCATTGTATTTACATTCGGAATATCTAGTCCTGTCTCGATGATCGTTGTAGATACCAATACATCGATCTCATGGTTCATAAATCCCATCATGATCTCTTCCAGTTCGCGTTCTTTCATCTGTCCATGTGCAAATGCAACTTTCGCATCTGGAAGCAATCTCTGTAATTCGGCTGTCACTTCTGCGATATTATTGACGCGGTTATACACATAATATACCTGCCCGCCACGTGTCATTTCGCGGTAGACCGCTTCTTTGACCAGTTCTTCATTATATTCCATAACATATGTCTGGATCGCTCTTCGGTCATGCGGTGGTTCTTCTAATACACTCATGTCACGGATTCCGATCAGACTCATATGCAGGGTTCTTGGAATTGGTGTAGCAGATAATGATAAGACATCGACATCTTTTTTCATTGTCTTGATCTTTTCTTTATGTGTCACTCCAAAACGCTGTTCTTCATCAATTACGAGCAGTCCCAGATTCTTATACTGCATATCTTTGGACAATAAGCGATGCGTTCCGATTACGACATCTACCGTTCCATTTTTGAGTCCTTCAATCGTCTCTTTCTGCTCTTTTGCTGTACAAAATCTAGACATCATGCGTACGGTGATCGGGTAATCATGAAATCTCTGTGCAAATGTATTGTAATGCTGCTGTGCAAGGATCGTGGTTGGTACGAGATACGCCACCTGTTTTCCATTGTCTACTGCCTTAAATGCTGCACGGATCGCTACTTCTGTCTTGCCATACCCGACATCTCCACAGATCAGTCGGTCCATGATCTTCTTGCTTTCCATATCCCTTTTCGTATCATCGATCGCATTTAACTGATCCTGCGTTTCATCGTATGGAAATAATTCTTCAAACTCTTTCTGCCATACAGAGTCCTTATCATAAACATATCCTTCTTTTGCCTGTCTTAGTGCATATAACTGCACGAGTTCTTCCGCAATATCTTTGACTTGACCTTTGACACGTGTTTTCGTCTTCTTCCATTCATTTCCACCTAATTTATGAAGTTTCGGCTTTCTTGCATTTGCACTTGCGTATTTTGCAATCTGGTCTAGGGCTGATGCTAAAATAAATAAATTATCACCGCCCTGATATTCAATACTGATGTAGTCTTTTTCAACCCCATCTGTTGTGATCTTTTCGATTCCGCGGTAAATACCGACTCCATGTTTTTCATGAACAACGTAATCACCGATATTGATATCTGCAAAACTTCGGATCTTTTCTCCTTGTTTTTTCTTCTCTTTCTTTCGGCGCTTTTTTTCTTCTCTTCCTTTGAAAATGTCTCCTTCTGAGATCAATACCCATTTGGCTGCCGGATATTCAATTCCTGTCAGAAGCTTTCCTGCTGTGACAACAATCTGCCCTGCTTCCACTCCATATTTCAAGTCCTTATCATATGTCACAACCAAACCATTTTCTCTCAGATCACTGCTTAGACGTTTCGCTCTTGTAACAGATGGAGAAGCAACAACGATCCTGTAGTCCTTACTCTGATATTTGGTAAGATCTTTGACTAACTGCTCAAAACTGTTGTTATAAGACTGAATGGATTTTGTATCCATAAATAAGGTTCTAGCAACTCTAAAATCATTAATCTCAGCAGATAAGATCGAATAACATAGCATCTTATGTTTCTCGATCTGATATAAAATACTCTCATAATCTGTCACCGTATTTGCCTGTTTAGGCAAAAGATACCCACCTTCCAGACGGCTTTTCATACTCTCTGAGAATTCCAGATAAAATGCATCTGCACGTTCTCTGATATGTTTTGGTTCATCCATATAGATCATGCTTTCTTCTGGAAAATAATCTAAGATGCATTCTGTATTTTCATAAAAATATGGGAGATAACCTTCTACTCCGATCAACATATGAAGTTCCCTTAATTCCTCACGAACACGGTCCATTTCTTTTCTTAGGCGAGCTTCCTGATCATATTTTTTTTCTTTTTTAAACTTCTGTGATAACTTCTCATAATCTTCTTCCATATTTCGAAGACCATGTTCAATCCTTGGCTGGTTTAAAATGATCTCTGATGCCGGATAAATGGTCAGAGTATCGACTTCTTCGATGGATCTTTGGCTTTCTTTATCAAAACTTCGGATCGAATCAATTTCATCTCCCCATAGTTCGATACGATATGGGCTTTCCTGCGTGTATGGGAAAATATCAATGATTCCTCCTCGCACAGCAAACTCTCCTGGAGCCTCAACAAATGGTGCTTTTTCGTAGCCTCTAGCAACAAATTCTTCTGCGATCGTTGCCTCTTCCAGTGTCTCTCCCATTTTAAACGTCATCTTATGATTCTTGATATCACTTAATGGAACAACCTGATCCATCACAGCATCGATTGTCATCACAAAGGTTCCACATTTGTCATCCACGATCTTCTTGATCGCCAGCATACGGTCTCTTGCGATTGCATTTCCATGAACATCGGCTGTGTAGAATAATGGATCTTTTGCTGGAATATACTGAACCTTTTCTCCAAAGAAATGACTTGCCTCGACCCATTGTCTTGCTTTGTTCTCGTCTGGTACGATGATGATCTTAAATTGCTTTTTCTTATGATTTCCGATCAGACTGGTCAGATGCCATTTGGCTGTATCGGTGCATCCTGATACAAGAACCGGGCCACAGTAATCTTCGACATCATCCTTTAATTGTCTGTATACCGGATCGTCTTTTAATATATGTTCTAACACTTTCTATCCCTACTTTTTCTTATTGTGGCGATTCATCGCTTCTGTGATGTCGCCCATAACGATCAGCTGTACTGCATCGTACACTTCATCAAAACGTTCCGCAAAGATTGCCTGTTCTTCTTTTGTAAAATGTCCTAATACATAATCTGCCAGATCATATCCTTTTGGTTTCTCTCCAACACCGATCTTCACCCTTGGGAAATCCATACTTCCTAAATGACTGATGATACTTTTCAGTCCATTATGTCCCCCTGCACTTCCCTTTCTTCGGATACGCAGTCTTCCAACATCAAGATCGATATCATCATGAATAATGATAAAATCTTCTGGCTCTAATTTATAGAAATCCATGATTGGGCGAAGACTTTCCCCGCTTAAGTTCATAAATGTCTGTGGTTTCACAAGAAGGACTTTTTCTCCTCCCATATAACCAGTTCCGATCAATGCTTTGTGTTTCCCTGTATTTATACTTATGCCTTCTTTGTCTGCAATATAATCAATGGCTTCAAATCCAATATTGTGTCTTGTGTTGTCATATTTCTTTCCCGGATTCCCCAGTCCGACGATTACTTTCATAAGATATCTCTCCTTTTTCCCTAGAATCTATAAAACTGACAAACACCCGGAAATCAATGGATTCCCGGGTTGTCTTTTTCTTTCTTTAGTTATAGTATATCCCAATTTACAATTCTCAGCAAGATTTTTTCTAGTTATAATGCCTGAAAGAATTCTCTTGTCTTATTTACCTTCTTCATCAATGTATCAAACTGTTCTGGTGTCAGTGACTGTGGTCCATCACATAATGCTTTGGCTGGATCATTATGAACTTCTACCATTAATCCATCGGCCCCAGCTGCGATCGCTGCTAATGCCATTGGCTCTACCATATCTCTGATTCCTGTTGCATGAGATGGATCTACCATGACTGGAAGATGGGATTTCTTCTTAATCATAGGGATTGCAGAAAGATCTAATGTATTTCTCATAGCTGTCTCGTATGTTCGGATTCCTCTTTCACAAAGGATTACATTTTCATTTCCACCTGCCATAATGTATTCTGCACTCATTAACCATTCTTCGATCGTTGCTGCAAGTCCTCGCTTTAATAAGATTGGTTTGTTGATCTTTCCTAATTCTTTTAATAATTCAAAGTTCTGCATATTTCTTGCTCCAACCTGAATCAGGTCCACATCTTCGAATAATGGAAGATGACTTGCATCCATGATCTCTGTAACAACTGGAAGTCCTGTTGCTTTCTTAGCTTCTAATAATAATTCTAATCCTTCTCCATGAAGTCCCTGGAAAGAGTATGGGGAAGTTCTTGGTTTGAAAGCTCCTCCTCTTAATAATCCTGCACCAGAATTCTTCACATCGTTTGCGACTTCTGTGATCTGTTCTTTTGTCTCAATAGAACATGGTCCTGCGATCACCTGGAAGTTTCCACCACCGATCTTTACTCCATTTACATCAACAACTGTATCGTTTGGATGGAATTTTCTGTTGGCCTTCTTATATGGCTCCTGAATACGCTGTACATTTTCAACGATGCTGTTTGCCATGATATGACGCATATCTACAACAGATGTATCTCCCACTAATCCAAGGATCCTTGTGTTAACACCTTCGGATTCGTGGATTCCCAGTCCCTGCTCTTCCATCTCTTTCTTTAATGCGTTGATCTTTGCTTCTTCTGCCTGTTTCTTTAAAATAATAATCATGATGTTCGTCCTTTCCTGGCAAGTCGTTTCTATCCTGCTTCTCTGGTGCGGCCTTTGTTTCTTTGAGTAAAAAGAAAAGGCATGCACTCTGTTGCAAGAATGCATGCCTTAAATGTTTTACTCTGTCGGTTTAAAGTGACATAAGTTTTGGCGATGATTCATTGCAACAAAAATAGTCAGGATAAAAATAATAACCCTGAAAGCTAAAGTAATAAAATGTGCAATTATTCATCTTACTTGTTGTCATCTTAGTTTCTCCTTGTTTTGATGTTTTTACGATACATGAAATTTTTTTCTGTGTCAATAGATTTATAGATGTTTTTTATAAAATCCATAGACCGTATTTATGATTTATTTTATGAATTATAAAATTTATTTTTTGCGCACTGCAAGAAATGATGCAATCAATGCTGTGATCGGTACTGTTAATACAACACCAAGACTTCCAGATAGTCCTTGCATGATCTCAATTCCGATCACATAAGAGTTCGCTAACTGTCTGTAGCTTAGATCATATGCGTAATTGATCACTAATGTTGTCATTGCACCGCCCACATAAGCAAAGATCAGTGTATTCGTCATCGTTCCCATCATATCTCTTCCAACATTGATTCCTGATACAAAAAGTCGTTTCATGGACAGTGTTTTGTCTGTTTCATAAATTTCCTGAATCGTAGATGCAATGGACATACCAACGTCCATGACAGCTCCTAATGCTGAAATGATGATTCCGGCAAAAAGCAATTCTCCGATCTTTATCTTCGTATTTTGTCCGACATAGTTCAATGCTTCGATATCCGATACATTATATCCTGTGATTCCTGCTGCTTTTCCAAATGCCATCGCTGCCACTGCTGCGATCACGACTCCGATCGCTGTTCCAAGGATCGCAGACACTGTTTTGCTCGAATATCCACCAAGAAGTCCTAATGTTACGATCGTTGTCAACACTGCTACAATGATCGTCAACATGATCGGTGAAATTCCCCGATACATCATCGGAAACATAATACCGATAATACATGCAAACGCAAAGACAAGACTTAAAATAGCATAAACACCTTTTTTCCCACCAATCGCACATACCACCGCTGCAAAGATCAACGCAAATCCATAGATTGCCATGGTACGGTCCTGACTATATACGGTAAATCCTGTATTTGTTCCACTTTTATTTACGATCACAATGATCCTTGCTCCTACTTTACAGTCAGCTCCAAATAAAGTTCCGCTTGGATTGATCGCCTGTTTTTCTTTTCCTTTGTAGATTCCCGTTGTCATTTTGACCAGAACTTTCTGCGTTCCATAACGACTTCCGTCTTCTGCAAGATTATCTTTAATGATCTTTGTTACAACTGCTTTTTCATATTTTTGTCCTTTATAGGATGCCAATGGCGTTTTCTGAAACTGGTTGCATTTGACTATGATCCCTGCAAATAAACACACTGCTATTGCGAAGATCAAGATTTTTTTCCATGATACTGCTTTTTCCATAAGTTGTCTTCTTTCTATAAATCGTAGCCTTTTATTTATAAAGAAAAATCAGAGAATGCCTGTGTCCAGATCTATCATTCCGGGCGCAGGCTTTTGCTCTGTCTGATAAATTAAGTTACGACACTAATTCTTTATCATCTCTATTTGATTGTTGCTTTTTTGGCTGTGCTGTAGGCTCCATAAATACGTTTTCCATTTACTGTTTTGTAAGAACGGACTTTGACGTAATATTTTTCCCCTTTTTTCAGACCTTTGATCTTGTAAGATGTTGTTGTTTTCGCTTTTCTTACTGTCTTTTTACCTGTAAATTTCTTGTTTGTAGAATATACAACTTGATATCCTGATGCTTTCGTATTCTTTTTCCATTTGATCGTTAGCTGTTTTTTGATCTTATTTACTAAAGAGATACTCTGTTTCTTTGGTGCTACAGTCACTGTAACTGTTTTGGAGGCTGCTTTGTAGTCTGTAGTTGCTGCTGCTTTGACTGTGATCTTGACAACTCCTGGTCCTTTGACTGTTACTTTTCCTGCGGCATCAACTGTTGCAACTGCTTTGTTTGATGTTGTGTAAGTGAGTTTTCCATTTCCATTTGTTTTTGCATTTAATTTAAATGCTTTGGATGTTTCACTCTTCTTATAAGATGCTGTTGCTGTGATCGTCTGGTCTTTTGTCTGTACTGCTGTTGTATCATCTTTCTTTGTTGTATTTGAGTTCGCATCATCTTTTTTGGTATCTTCTGCTTTCTTCACGATCTTATATGAAGATGATCCGTCTAATACTTTTCCTGTGTCCGCATCGTATGTTGTAACTTCAAAAGAGTCATCTGTTACATTGACTACAGAATAACTTGGTGTCCATGTCTGGCTTCTCTCAGAAATGAAATCCTGTTTTGCTGTGATCAGATTGTAGAATTTAGATCCTGTTGCTGAGTTTGCTTCTAAATATACAGTTCCTTTTGGATTTACAACCGTTCCACCTTTTGTTGTATCAACGATTTCGTAGCAGTTATTTTCTTTTGCGTAATTTGCTGTATTTTCTGTTTTTGCGAATTTATCATGTGCCTGCCCATCACTCTGTAACTGATATGTTCTGGAGTATGTATGGTCATGTCCCTGAAGTACAACATCAATATCATATTTATCCATTAATGGTGTTAACTGTGTTCTTAAAACCATTCCGTCAGAATCTGAATGATCATATCCTGATCCATAAATGTCCTGATGGAACATTACAACTTTCCATTTTGCATTTGGATTTTCTTTGATCGCTTTACACATAACATTTTCGTGAGTTGCACAGTTGTAATTGTTTGTGTCTAATACGATAAATAATGTATTTCCATATGTGTAATAATAGTCTGTTCCTGCTGCTGTCTTTCCTTCTGTATACTTTGCTGTATTTCTATATCCACTTGTATCAAATGCATTTGGATTGTTGTAATGCATCTCATACTGTGCTGATCCAGAATCGTGGTTTCCGATCGTTGTTGCTACTGGAAGAGATCTTAAAGCATCTGCTCCAAGGTAACCTGCATACTGTTTTTCATTGTTATTGTTATTTACCTGATCTCCCGCGGATGCAACAAAACTTAGATTTGGATTCTGTTTTACCGCATTATTTAATACGTTGTTCCAGTTATAACTATCATTTCTTGCTGCATAGTTATTATCTTTCATCGCATCTCCTTCAGTACTTGTCTGTCCTGAAGATGCTCCAATCTGAGGATCTCCTACATATAAGAAAGAATAATTTTTAAATGATTTTGTAGAATATTTCTGTACATCCTGATATTTTCCGTTCTGGAATACCTGATAGTAGTAAGTTGTATTTTCTTTCAGTTCATTTACAGATGCTTTGTTTGAATAGTACTGAACACCTTCGATCGCTACTGCCTGTGTCTGTTTTCCTTCGACTTCTTTTGCATCAGACATATCTGCTTTTGTTGCGATCTTAACTTTTGGTGTTTCTTCTGTCTTGCTGTAGTATGCAAAATTAAGCTGTGATTCTGTCGCTCCTGGTGTTAGGGATACATTTTCATAGTTTGTGCTGTATTTATCCCAGTTTGCTTTCCATGTGGACCAGCTTTCTGTTTTAGAAGCAGATGCATCATTCCAATGTTCTGTCGCTGCGCTGACTGTTGATGAAAGGATTGGAGATGCCATCATAACTCCGCCTGCTAACATCATGGCTGATACAGTTGCTTTTGCTGCATATTTTTTTGCATTTCTTGCTATGTTTCTGCGAATTGTTCTCACAATAAGATCCTCCTTTGATATAGTCAATCATTCTCTGTTATGTTTAACTATAAACTTGTGAGATTAAGGAAAGGTACATGGGAATGATAAGTTTTTGTAAAATTTTTTAATTGTATGACGGGAATGTGTCGAGTATTCATAAAAAGATAAAGAAAGATAGCGGTACGAAAAACGAATTCCATTGACGGATTTTTTGCAAAACGCTGATCCGCCAACACTCCTGCACAACTCACTGCGTTCAAACAGTGCCCGTGTTGGCTGCGATTTTGCAAAAAATCCTATGGAATTCTACTATTTCGTACCTCTATCTTTCTTTATGTTTTTATGAATACCTGAAGACATTCTCGTATAAAATTTTAAATTCTCCGTTGAAAAGATTGTATGTTAAATGTTATCAATTTTCAATTTTTGTAATAACAGACAGATGTTTATTATAAATATTTCTTCTTATCTTCTTTCTGACTCATACATGACCAACACTACTTTCAAATCGGATTCTATAGTGTCTCTCCTTTTGTACGATAGCTGTTCATATAGTGCTGTGATTCACTAGTTCGTACATTCACATCATTTAAGATGCATCCTGTAATTTCAGCTCCTGATCCTGAAAGAATTTCCATACCTTCCAGAATTCGATCTACATCTGTATAGTCCTGACGGATCACAAATACTGCTCCGTCTACATACTGGGCGACGATCGCTGCATCTGATAATAGTCCACTTGGTGGTGTATCTATGATCACGAAATCGGCTTCTGCCTCCAGTTCTTTTACAAACTGTCTCATATTCTTACCACTTAAAACGGTAGATGTATCCTGGATCGGTGTAGAACCTGCAAGTACCTTAACGCTTGTATTTTTGTACTGCTGTACTGCATCGTCTATGTTAACTTCGCCTTTCATTACTTCCAGAGTTCCTAATTCTTGTTCTTTCATTCCAAGTACTTTGGCGGTGGATGGGTTTCTTAAATCCGCATCTACCAGAATTACTTTATACCCTTTCATCGCAAGTGATATTGCAATGTTGGCTGAAACTGTTGATTTTCCTTCTCCTGGCATAGCACTTGTTACAAGAAAAGATTTCATGCCTGTCTCTTTTTGTGCACGCTCGATCCTGCGTCGTACCGTTCTTGCTGCTTCTAGGAAGCTTCTTGGGATTCTTGGATTATCAAGCACGATCAATTCCTGTGTTTGCGTACGTTTCTTATGGAATTTGGCACGAGGCATGATTCCAAGACTTTTTGCATGGAAGAGTCGTTTGAAATCTTCTTCTTTCTTAACTGTATTCTTACCAAGTGCTAACAGAATATCGAGCAAGATACATAGTAAGATTCCGATCAAAACGCCGATCTGTATCTCATGTCTATAACTAAATGGATTAGCAGGTGTAGTCGGAACCCCGCTTTCATCCATGAGTGTCAGCTGTGAACTTCCAATGACAAACTCTGCTACCGATGGGTAATTTTTAACGACTGCTTTTAAAATCTTCTCAGCCATCTTCGGATTATTTGCAGTCACTTTCAACGTAAACAGATTTGTATTCTCCATGACTTCTGCTTCGATTGTTCCTGGAACAGACTGAAGGCCAAGATCCTGTGCCAATACTTCTTTAAATGCTCCACTTTTCAAAATATATGGAAAAGATTTTGCCATTTGGTTGGCTGTTGCATTCTCAATATATGTATTGGAATTCTCTGATGTAATACTGGAATTGATCGTAAATGTGGAAGATGCTACATAGTATGGGGAATAGGTAAGTCTCTTGTATCCACAGAACACTGCACCACAAATCACAAGAATGATCAAAAATCTCCATTTCATTTGAATGATGCCTTTGATCAAGTCATCAAACAATCCAGCAATATCGATCAGATTCTCTTTATGTTCTGTTTTTGATTCATATTCTTTACTCATGATCTTTCTTCACCTGCCGTTCTGTTTTTGATTCCTGTGTTTTATCTTCATTACCCTTTTTCGTTCTGCTTCCATAACCATAGCCATAGCCGTAACCGTAACCATATCCATACCCATGGTTTCCATAACCGTATTTGCTTCCGTAACCATAACCGCTTCCATATGCATATTTGTATCCGTAATTTCTTGCTGTCTGAGCAACTCCATGGAATACATCGTTATAAACGCATCCAAGCATCGTTCCTTCTGCTGAATTTAGGATACTGATCGTCTCATTGATATCTTTTACTAATGCTGTATGTTGTCTTACAACAAGGATCGATGCATCTGCAAGGTCTACTAACTCTTCTGCATCGGCCGCCTGTGACATTGGTGGTGTATCAATAATAATGTAATCCAGCTTTGTCTTAAAGAACTCTACGATCTTCTGGAAGATCGGTGATGCGATCATCTCTGTAGAATTTGGATAGATCATAGAACCTGCGATCAATAACAATTCTGATTTTGGAAGATCTGTTACCAGATTATCTATCTGTTCATTTCCATTCAATACTTCTCCAAACTGCTGTATTTCTTCCTGATCCAATCCAAAAATCTTGTATTGTGAAGGTTTGCGAAGATCCGCATCGATCAACAATACTTTCTCTGATTCTTCCGCAAGTGCCAATGCTAAATTGGCTGCAACTGTTGATTTACCTTCATTTTCTTCCACACTTGCAACCAGAAGTGTTTTTGCATTCTTCTCTTTCATCTTACTGCTGACTTTGCGGGCAAGTTTCTTCATATCCTCCACATATTGAAAGCTTGTTCCTGGATTTGTCAACAATACCGGACTCTTTTTGCGGTGGATTCTTGCTTTCCATGTCTTATAGATCTTCTCATGATATAACGTCTGCAAAAGCTTTGCATCAAGTTTCCTTGAAACTTCTTTTGGTTTTCTCACTGTATCCTTTAAGAATGACAAGATTGCGATCAATCCACATAACGCAACGATCGTCGTAAAAAATGTTTTCTTCATAAGTGCTGTTGGCTGAAATTTATTTACCGGACCACTTGGCACTGTTGGTTTCTGCAATACATCCAGCACAACATTTCCGATCAGCTGATCTGTCACAACAGAATAATTATTCATGATTGCCTTATTCAAACGAAACGCCATCTCTGGGGAATCTGCCTGAACTTTCAAAACTAAAAGATTGGTTTCATTTACTACCTCTGCAGATGCACTTCCTGGAAAATAATCCATATCCATCTCTTTTGCGACTTTCTTTTGTAAAATCGAACTGTTTAGAATCTCAGAAAACTTTGTCGCCATCTCAGACGTTGCACTCAAATCTGAATATACACTATTGTTGCTTCCTTTGCTGCTTACGATAAATGTACTTGTTGATTCATACTGTTTGTGATAGTTGCGTCCGACATAAACATAAGAGAGCAAGCTCATAGATGCTGCCAGAAGCAGGATCACTAGTGCATATTTCCAGATATCTCTTAAGATACTATACAAATCAATATTCATTTCATAATCGTTGACTGATATATTTCGTTTATCACTGCTCATTTGCCGGCCTCCTATTCTGTAACGATCACGATCAGTCTTACCGTTCCTGTACGGCTCTTTCCACTTTTTACTGAATAAGTGATCTCATAAGAACCTGGGGTATCGTAATCTACTTCATCTTTGATCTTCACTTTGCTCTTATTAATATCTCCTGGTACATCCGAGTCATAATCTCCTCCCATGCACACTTTAGATATGTAAGATGCTGCATCTAGTTTGTCACCTTTCTTCGTATAAACCAGATACTTCTTCAAATGAATAAAAGGAATCTCTGATCTGTCCGTTGCATCATAAACCTGTATCGTTGCCTGAAATGATACCGTGTCTCCTGCACTATTGCTTACCTGAAGTTTGACCGGATATTCTCCTGGTGTATACAGATCAACTACTGAGTTTGTCAAAATCTTTATCTGATTTGATAAATCACCATCAATCTTATCTTTCACCGTAAGATTCTTTAATAATTCTTCATTCTTAGAAGCTCCTCCAGATTCAAAACATAATGGTTCCTTCAAATAAAACTTTGGTGATGTATAACCCTCATACTGTACAATACGGTTTGCACGACTGACGTTATTATGTCTGTCTACTGCTGCATATACAACCAGACGCCGTCCACCTCCCAGAAAGTTTGAAACACTTTCTACTACAAGAGAATCCGTAACATCCCCATCATTCTCATCAACTGCTTTTACTCCTTGTAAAAAATCTTCATCGGTAGCATTGAGCCCTACTGTCAATTCCTGCTGATCCATTGTAATGACCGGTCCGATCCGGTCTCCTTTTCTGACCTGTGTAAACCAGAAGATCAGACTTGCTGCCAGTGATATACAAAATATCACAAAACTTACCAATTTTAATTTCTTCATTGTACCACCTTTTCTCCTTCAAGAATTCTCTTAGGATTATCATATAACAATTTCTTTGAATATTCAAAAGAATATTCTTGTTCCATATATTCTTTGACATCTGCCATATAGGTTGTCCGCTCATATGGTTTGTGTGCATCACTTGCGATACAAGTTACCATATGTTGATCCAGCAGACGATCTACACATTGTTTTGCTCCTGATCCAAATCTGCCAAAGATGCTCCCTCTGTTTACCTGCAACAGACATCCCCTGTTTTTCCACTTTGCGATACCTCTTTCTGATTCCTGTACACACCGGTATCTCTCTGGGTGTGCGATCACTGGCGTAACTCCAAGTTCCATCAGATCATGAAGCATCTCATCCATCTCTTCCTGCTCGATTCCAAACGAAAATTCAGTCAAAAAATATCCCGTCTGATTCAATGAAAGCAATCTGCCTTCACGGATCATCCGAGGAACTTCTCTTGTCATATAAATTTCCATTCCAGAGAATACTCTTAATGGCAGCTTTACTTCATCCAGTGCTTTTCTAAACGCTTCTAATCTTTGCAGATATTCTTCGATCGAATATTCTTTGAAAAATCCCCCTGTATTGGCATGCGATGTTGCAACTAATGTATGAACACCACTTTTCAATGCCAATGCTGCCATAGATAGAGAATCTTCCATATCTCTCGCTCCATCATCCAATCCTGGCAAAATATGCGTATGTATATCGATCATCTATTTTATTTTCCTTTCAGAAATCCCATATGCAAAAAGAATTCCTCCAGTCCATCAAGACTGGAGGAATCCACCTTGTTTTTTGATTAATACTGTTCTTTGACGTGTTTTGCTGCATATACAGCTAATGCTGCTGCGGCGAGTGATACATATACTAATGTAACTGGCGCTCCCTGATCACTAGTCTTTGGTGATGCAGATGTTGTTGATGTTGATGATGTTGATGTCGTTGTTGTTTTCGTCTTAGCTGGTTTTTCATCCTTGTCGAATTCATCATCATCAATCTGGGTTTTCTCATCAACCTTCTCCTGTTCTGTACTCGTATTATAATACTCATCTTCAGGACTTGGTGCTGCCATAACACTTAGTGAAAAAGCAAAACACATAATCAATGTTGCTGCCATCATAATCAACTTTTTCATGCTAAATCCCCCCTTACTGGATTCTAACTGATTTGTGTATAAAATACCTTCAATATCATCTCAAATAATTTTGTCTCATCCGGATAATATTCTGCATATCCTGTCACACCTTCTTTGATGTCACAGTCAATGCTGTAGATATTGTCAGATGAAAAACTGCTTCCTGAAACTTTCGTTGCAAGATATGTGATCTTCGGTGCTGAAAGATTCGTTACTGAATTCTCTGATACAAGATTCAGAAGATCTAATGGCAATGTAAGATCGCCCTTCATCTCCTGTAATGCTTTCTGGGCAAATGCTGTAATATACTGCTGTTGTCTCTGCATACGTGCCATGTTCGCATCCAGTGGATCAAATTCTCTGGATCTTACATAAGTCTCTGCCTGACCACCCAGCAATGTCACATTCGCACCTTCCTTCAGAGTTGGATCAACGCTTGTCAGATCCCCGATCACTTGAACGTTCACTCCACCTACTGCATCATTCAATACACTGATTGCAGAGAGGTTGATCGACATATATGAATCGATAGGAATTCCATATAACACTTTGGAAACTGCATCCACAGCATTCTTACAGCTCTTGGCTTTCCCATCCCCATAGGCATAGGCTAAACATAACTGTCGAAGTTTCCTTCCTGAATACTTTCCATTCTCATCATATGTCTTAACGTTCGCCATGATATCTCGAGGAACATTGATCAGTGAAATCTTCCCTGTAGAAGTATTCACAGCTGCCAGAAACAAAGTATCTGACTGTCCTGCTCCGTGTTTCTTTAAGTATTCTTCATCTGTATTGATCTTATCTCGGTCAACACCCATAAATAAGATACTCGTTATATCTTTATTATACTGATATTTATGTCCATTGTAAATAACCAAATCTCCCTGATTCTGGACTTTTACGCCATCTACGTTCTTTGACATCTTCATCTTGCCTCCAAATAAAGAGCCTTTTCCAAGTGCCCACATTCCAGCAATGGCTGCACATGGAAACAAAATGATCACCGCTAATACGATTATAACTCTTTTTATGATCTGTTTTGGTGTCTTTTTCTTCTTTACTTTCTTCTTTTTCTCGTTCTTTTCTTCTTTTACTTCAAAGCCTTGAAATGCTTCCTTGGATTCTGGCTGGAGATCCTTCAGATTCTGATCCAATTCTTCATTTAATCTCTTAGCCTCATCCGTATGGTTCTTATTTTGTACTTCTTTCATCCGTCAACACCGCCTGTACTAAATAACGATTATTTGGCTGTCCTCCTACGCAGGTACTCAGCGTGATAATCTTATCGTTGCTTGTAACTTCCTGATCTTTCCTTACATGACTTCCCATGTCTCTTATGTTCTTGACATTTCTTAAATAATTCTCAAACTTCTTCTTATTCTTAAAATTAAATGTCTTAAGTAAATGCCTGTCGTCAAACTTATATGCCGCAAAGATCGTGTATGTGTATGTTTTCTTTGGTGTGTAAACATATACTTCTTTGTGTTTCTTAAAAAATGCTTCATCTTCAAACTTGTGAAGATTCTGGAACATAGATCCATTTCTCATATTATGTCCATAAAATACTGTGTTTGGATCTGAAAAATCCTTCTTATTCGCTTTCTCTGTATAAATACATCCTGCAAACTCTGGCTCATTTTTAAAGTTATATTTTAAATAATGATCGTCTGATTCCTGACTTTGTGCTACCGGATAATCAATTCTTGTTCCTGGAACGTAGATCCATGCATAGATATCACTGTTGATCTTGATCAGCTTCTTAAAGTTGATCTTCTGTCCATGTTTGACTCCAGCTGGAACTTTCTCCGGCTCTTTTCCTTCGTTCTCACCAGTAAATTCTGTGCTTGCGATCTCTTTTAATGTTGCTTTTCTTGCCTGTTCTGTCTTATAGTCCTGATACTTGACCCATCCGAATCTTCCAAGACAGATCACACAGACTAGTACTGCAACTCCAAGAATGATCTTCCATCCACTCTTCTTCATTCAGCTTCCCCCTTATGCCGTTATTCTTGTCTTATTATATCTTTTTTTCTATCTGCGGTCAATGAATCCTGCATCTTCGGACAACCTGTGCCCTAAAAATCCATCGCCATTTTGCTTGACTCTTCTTCTGACAATTCTGTAACCTGTGTTTCCATAACACGATAAACTCTTTGACACATATTTAAAACACTCGGACGATGGGTTGTCACGATGCATGTTTTATTTGGGCGTTGTTTTATGATATTTCTTAAAACTTTACGTTCCGTTGTTACATCAAGTGCCGATGTTGCTTCATCTAACAATAAGATTGGTGCATCTCTTAAAACAGCCCTTGCAATCGCAATTCTTTGTGCCTGTCCTTCCGAAAATCCTCGTCCTCGCTCTCCAATCTTGGTATAGATCGTTTCTTCCATATTCTTTACGAAATCCCATGCACAAGAAATCTTCAATGCCTCAATCATCTCTTCCTCTGTTGCATCTTGTTTCACCATTCTTAAATTTTCTGCGATCGTACCAGAAAGAATTGTATTTCCCTGTGGTACATAGGCGAATAAATGTCTGGTATCTGCATTCATCTCCACCTGCTTTCCATTTGAAGCCCTTAAATATGCTTCTCCTTTTTCCGGATGGATCAAACCTAAGATCAAACGGATCATCGTTGTCTTTCCCTCTCCAGAAGGACCAACCAACGCAACGATCTCGCCCGGATTAGCCATAAATGCAGAATCTGTAATAACACGGTTTCCTTCGATATAAGAAAAATCCACATCCCGCATCTTCACCTCGAACCCATCTTCCACATAAGCATCCATCTCAGAGCTTTCTGGAATATGAACTTCTTTCTTAAGCTGTGCAAGCTCTCTGATACGATGTGCAGAGATCGAACTGTTCAAAAAGTTTGGTATGATCGATACCAGATTGTTAAATGCCCCATTTAAGTTACTTCTCTGTTGTAAAAATAAAGTCATCGTTCCATAAGAAATATCTCTTGTCCAAAGCCGGAACAGACAATATCCAAATGCTGCATACTGAACAACCATTCCTATGATCGACATAACGATATTCGTTTTGATCGTAAACATGTTATACTTTAAACTGATATCTTTAAACTTCTCCTGCCAGTTTCTCATCTTCTTTCCATATAAAGAAGAGATTCCAAAGGACTTGATCGTATCAAAATTATAGAATGTCTCGACTTCAAATGTCATCATCTCACTACTCATTTCCCGCACTTTCTTCCCATATTCTCTCTGCTTGGAAATAAGGAACTTCGACATCAAAAGCATAAATGGTGCACTTGCAAATGCCAGCAATGACATGATCTTGTCGTAATGCCAGATAACCGCAAATGTTGCGATAAAATCGTAAACTGCTATGATGATCGTCGGCAGCCAGCTGATCGCATTCCCACTGATCGTATTGACATCGCTGTTAAAACGATTCAAAACATCTCCGTTACTATATTGATTGATTTCCATCCAATCGGCATCAATAATCTTATCAAAAATATCCGCCTGAATATCATTATTGATATAGATACTCAACTTTGTAGAAATACGTCCGATCACATTTCCGATCGTCAGACTAAAAAATGCACTTCCAAGTGTGATCACAACCATGATCCACAACTTACTCATCTGATATCCTGTGATGATATCAATCATATATTTACTTGCCACACTTCCAACCAATCCCATAGATGTGCTGAAAATACCAAGAATCGTGTAGAAAGCGATCGCTCCTTTATATCGTTTGCTGTAGGAAAAGATCCATTTCCAATCGTCAATGATCTCTGAAAATGTTCCATCTCTCCATTTCCCGATCAGAATATCTAATGATTCAAACGATATCTTCTGGTTTGGTTGATTTTGATTTTCATTGTCCATCATGTGATGATCACCTTCTTTCTTTCATAATTTGGTAAAATTCTTTTGTATACTCACAGATATATTCCGGAATTCCTTCATAATCTCCTGTTTCTAATAAAGCTGCCACCGCACAGGTGTTACAGATTGGACGATATTTGCAGTCTACACACCTTTCATTGATCAAAATCTCTTTCGTCTGTGCTGATATCATTTCCCAGCTTCTTTGAAAACCTTCTGCAAATACATTCACTTCTGGTTGACTTTGCATCACACATGGACGCATCATTCCCTGCCAATTGATCGTAAAAGAACAATTGCCTGCCAGGCATGAAATGTGCCTGCTGTATTGCATATTTTGCGGATGGTCTTCGACCATGCTGATCACATGATCCTGATATTCTCTAAGAGCTTCTTCGCCCCATTGATGTTGAAAGATCAACTTTTTCGCCATCGCTGCATCCTTTGGATTCATGCGGCTTTGTTCATCAAACGGTTTATTTCTTTCTCTGCTTGCCGGATACATATAAGTATCAAGGTTCACGGATGCATCCAGATCATTTGCAATATCTAAAATCTTCCTGATATCCTCTTCATTCTTTGAAGTGATACTTCCATTGATCTTTACATCAATCTCCCTGTCCCTTAGCATCCTAACTGCATTGACCGTCTTCTGAAATCCACCTGGATAATGACATAACTGCTCATAAGCCTGGTCATCTGCTCCATATAAAGTAATATTCATTCTTCTCGGCTTATATTTCTGAAAGAAATCTGCCCATTCTTCATCGATCAGCGTTCCATTTGTATTGATCGTAAGAATCATTCCTATATTCTGCAGTTCGATATATAGTTCCTTAAATCCCGGAAATAATAATGGCTCTCCTCCTGTCAATAATAGAAATAACGTTCCTGCATCCTTCATCTGATGAGCCAGTTTGATCCATTCTTCTTTGGTTCTTAAACGGCCTTTTTGTTCCATCTCTACCTTAGATAAACGAACATAACACATATCGCAGTTCATATTACAAAGTGGTAATAATTCCAGACTGCCGTTCACTGGAGCTTGTCTTTGATATGCTTTCTGGACCAGCATCTTTTCCATGGAATCCATTGCGTCTAGGTCTTTCATTTGGCTCCCCTTCTTTCTTGTACATTCTGTTTTATTATATGATGAGATGGCGGAAAAAGAAAGTTTTTATTTCCACATAATCAGATCAATACATGATAAAATTAATAACTTATTATGTATAAAATATGGAGAAGGAAGTCCTTTATGCAACTTCTTTCTCCATATTTTGCTTCTTAGTAAAACTCTTTTAAATTCCTGACTGTTTCCTTCGTATATTCACATAAATATTTTGAAACACCCTCAGAATCTCCACATTCTGCAACTGCTGCCGCTGCACATGTATTACATACATGTCTTAATTTACATTGATTGCATTCCATGCTTGTTTTGATCTCTTCTGTTTCTCTCACGATCTTATTCCATAATGTCATAAAATCATCCGTTGTGTCAAAGGCATCGTAACTTGGCTGATCTAACACGATACATGAACGTATCATACCTTGCCAATTAACTACAAACGAACTCTGCCCAGCCCGGCATGTCATATGTCCAGGACAAGCATCTCCTTCTTCCGTATGTTCTGCCAGATAAATGGTCTGCTTCGCATATTGCTCAAAAAGTTCATCTCCCATTTCCCGGTGTAAGATTTCAACCCTTGCCTTTGCAGCATCCTCTGGGTTTAATCTCTCCTGAAAATTAAAAGGAGTTGTCCGCTCACGCACGGATGGATACATATAAGTATCGATCCGAACTGGCATATCATACTTTTCTCCGATATCTATGATCTCCATCCTGTCATGAAAATTCTTCTTCACAAGGCTTCCATTAATCTTGACATCAATCTTATATTTTTTTAATAATTCGATCCCTCTGATCGTTTTGTCAAATCCATCCTTCATATGGCATAGATTCTCGTATGTCTCATTCTTTGATCCATATAAAGTTATATTTATCCTTCTTGGCTTATTCTTCGCAAAAAATTCCGCCCATTCCTCATTGATCAACGTCCCATTGGTATTGAGCGTAAGGATCATACCCATATCTTTTAATGCACAGTATAATTCTTTAAATTGAGGGAATAATAAAGGCTCTCCACCCGTTAACAACAAGAACAATGTCCCTGCATCCTTCATCTGATGAGCAAAAGAAATCCACTCATCCACACTCCGCAATCCGCCTTGCGACTGCATTTCTTGTTTGGATAAATGGACATAACACATGTCACAATTTAAGTTGCAGAGAGGCAATAACTCCAGTACTCCATAAAGCGGAATACGGTTCCTTGCTGCCTTTGCAAAAAGCTGGCGTTCGAAGGTAGTGTTCGTGTCAAATAGATCCATGATCACTCTCCTGTAATAAAAAAGAACCGGTAGGTACGGTTCTTTTTATATTTTTATGATTTTACTGTTTCCCAGGTACTCTTATCTAAATCGGTAGTGCAATGAACATCCGTACCTCTGTCAGTCCAGATATATACTGGTATCTTCTCATCTTTCCATGTACTTTGATCGTCGATAAATCCCCGTATAAATCCAGAATCTGATTCCGCTTCATGTGTCTTGTCACATGGATGATAAGAATCAAATTGTGCTCCCGATCCCCATTGATTATTAGCTATATATGTTTTTTTATTTCCATTCATATAATACACATTGTAATGTTTCCATTTTTTCCCTGCATTACATCTAAACTTATAAATAGTTCCACTATCTCCACAAGCCGCCACATACTCATTCGGTGTAAATTCTTCTATATAAGCACTTGGTCTTTCATATCTTTTCTTCATAATCTTTTCCCCTTTCCTTCTATACAAATTCCATCTTCATCTTATATTGCATCATCATTCTGCAACATCTTTTTTCATGACTATATTATACTAGAATCTGCCATTTAATGCAATAAACCATCTGTAAAAGGCATCTTTTTTTCGTAATCTGCTATTTCAATATACAGTTATTGATCTTTTAAAATTCGAAAATCACGCTAAAAACAATCATTTTTCTCTACAAATGATTGCAAAATTCAGAATTTAAGATTATAATAAGATTAAATTCTGGGGTTAAGAATGACGATTTATTGACATATAACATTAAAAAGGGGGAAGTTGTTATGAAGAAAATGTATGAAAAGCCAATGGCTTTTGAAGAAGCATTTGTGGCAGATGAATATGTAGCAGCATGTTATTTTTTAGCTTGTAAGCGTGGAAGTAAAGGATGGGATGGAAACGTTGCTCATTGGCATTACGCCGAATACGGAAGAAACGTATCTCATTCTCCATTAGGAACTGCAAATACATGCGGAGATAAAACTGCCAATCGTGTAATCACTGATAATGGTGGTGTTTTTGAAAAGGTTCAAGAACATAACGGTGAACAAGGATGGCTCGATGGTACTTATTGTGGTTATGACGATAATGATAATAGTAACACACTATCTGCTGGAGATACTGTTTATTGGTCTACATTTAGTGAAAATAAAGATAGAAGATGGAACCACTATGGAACCCTTGAGCAAGCGGATGCTAAGCACCCAAATCATTCATAATTTAAGAATTCTAATAGAGACTATGAATTTCACATATATTGTAATTTCATAGTCTCTATTTTATTGTAGAAGAGTTAGATTTAGATGCTGACTTTGCAAAACCTCTTTATGATTTTGTTCTAAAACACATCGATTTATCTGAAACGGATATAATTCAAAAATACCTTGAAATGTAATACACCCCTTATCTTTCTTCCAATTTCTTTATACAATAAAGTTATAAAGAAAAATTATCAACATACACCCTCTATATACTGATTTGAATAGACTTCAGTTTTATGAGACAAAAATAAGATAAGAACAAATATTTGTAAAAAACGCTCTTAAAATCTGCGTGTTGCCATCGGTTTTTTATAAATATTTGTTCTTATCTTATTTTTGTCTCATTGACTAAACACTATTTTAAACGTTCCGCAATAGCCTTAATAAACTCTTCACTATTCACAGCATTCACATTCTCAAGAGTTGTAATAAGTGCCAAGTCTTTTGTCATTGTACCACTCTCGATCGTGTCTAATGTAGCTTTCTCAAGTTTATCAGCAAATGTCATTAATTCTTTATTGCCATCTAATTCTCCACGTTTTCTTAACGCTCCTGTCCATGCGAAGATTGTTGCTACAGAGTTTGTAGATGTCTCTTCACCTTTCAGATGTTTGTAATAATGACGTTGTACTGTTCCATGAGCTGCTTCGTATTCATAGTATCCGTGTGGTGATACTAATACAGATGTCATCATTGCTAATGATCCGAATGCAGATGAGATCATATCACTCATAACATCTCCGTCATAGTTCTTACATGCCCAGATAAATCCACCTTCTGATTTCATAACGCGGGCTACTGCATCGTCGATCAGTGTGTAGAAATATTCGATTCCTGCTGCATCAAATTTCTCTTTGTATTCTGCATCAAAGATTTCCTGGAAGATATCTTTGAATGTGTGATCGTATTTCTTAGAGATCGTGTCTTTTGTTGCAAACCACAGATCCTGTTTTGTGTCTAATGCATATGTAAAACAGCTTCTTGCAAAGCTCGCAATAGATGCATCAATGTTATGCATTCCCTGGATCACTCCTGGTCCGTCAAAATCATGAATTGTTTCTCTGATCTCTGTTCCATCTTCTCCTGTAAATACTAATTCTGCTTTTCCTGCTCCTGGAACTTTGATCTCCACACCTTTGTATACATCACCATAGGCATGTCTTGCGATCGTGATCGGTTTCTTCCATTTGCTGACGGTTGGTTCGATTCCTTTGACTGTGATCGGTGCACGGAATACTGTTCCGTCTAAGATCGCACGGATTGTTCCATTTGGACTCTTCCACATCTCTTTTAAATCATATTCATCCATACGCGCTGCATTTGGAGTGATCGTTGCACATTTGACTGCAACTCCATATTTCTTTGTTGCTTCTGCGGAATCAAATGTAACCTGATCGTTTGTCTCGTTTCTGTGTTCTAACCCAAGGTCATAATATTCTGTTTTTAAATCAATAAATGGTAATAACAATTCATCTTTGATCATCTTCCAAAGAATTCTTGTCATCTCATCTCCATCCATCTCTACTAATGGAGTGGTCATCTGAATTTTGCTCATGGTCATTCCTCCTGCGTTGCTGTTTATTGTTTTATTCGCTGTTTTCAGCTTATTGTGCTTTATTATACAGAAAAAACTGATATTTGTAAATAAATGTATTAAGAATAATACACATTATTTGAAAGTTGAAAAACAAAGCTATTCCGATCTCCCCGATATTTCGCAATCGAATATTCAATCGCTGTATGACTTTCATCATATCCTGTGGAATGAAAATAAAATAAAGGATCTCCATTTTTGACATCTAACAGATCCGCACATGTTTCATCTGCAAGGATCACATCCAGCTTTCTCTGTATGGATGTGATATCTCTTCCTTCCTTATGAAATGTCTGATATAAACTCTCCTTTTCAAAATCAACTTCTGACAAATGTTCAAACAGTCTGCATGGCACATACGTTGTAACCAGAACATTAGGCTGATCATCAACGTATCTCAATCTGACCAGTTTATAAACTTTTTCTGTTTCTTTGAGATTCAATTTCTGGCGGACTTCTTCTTCTGCCTTTTCTTGTTTGAATGTCAGAACTTTTGTCGATGGAGTCAGTCCTTTTTCTTTTACTTCTTTATCAAATGTCTGAATCACCTGTGCAAATTCCTGCCGGATCGTTGGATCACATACGATCGTCCCTCGTTTTTTACGTTTTTCTAAATATCCCTCATCCACTAAAATCTGTACCGCCTTACGGATCGTCGGCCGGCTGACGTTGTAGATCTCAGCTAATTCATATTCATTTGGTATGATACTTCCTTGCTGGTAAACTCCACTTAAGATCTTATCTAACAAATCTTTTTTTATATCTAAATAAAATGCTCCCATTTTATACTCTCTTTCTTTTTTCTTTCACTTTATCGGATTTTTTATTTTATGTCAATTTATTTTCTTTTATTTCATTTACATAATATTGACATAATGATTACATAATGTTATATTTTAATTAACATGAAACAAACATATCAGCAAAAATAGGAGGTTTTTATGAAATCATATACATTAGATGATCTTGCAAAAATGATCGATCACACAAATTTACATACGGATGCTTCTCCTAAAGACATGGAAGTCTTATGTAATGAGGCAAAAGATCATCATTTTGCCATGGTAGCGATCAATCAGGTGCAGTCTGGATTGTGTGCAAAGTTACTGGAAGGAACAGATATTCATACAGGAGCTGCTATCTCTTTCCCATTAGGTCAAACAACGATCGCTTCTAAAGTCTTTGATACAAAAGATGCTATTGCAAATGGTGCCAATGAGATTGATTATGTTGTAAATCAGACAGAGATCAAGGCTTCTAACTGGGATTATATCAAGGATGAGATGTCACAGATCGTTGCTGCCTGCCATGAAAAAGATGTTACTTGTAAAGTCATTTTTGAAAACTGTTATCTTAATGATGAGGAGAAGATCAAGCTTTGTGAAATCGCCAAAGAGGTGAAACCTGATTTTATCAAAACATCCACTGGTTTCGGTACTGGCGGTGCTACTTTTGATGATGTGAAATTAATGAAAGAGCATGTTGGAGATGCGGTAAAGGTAAAAGCTGCTGGTGGAATCCGTGATGCCAAGACATTTATGAAAATGATAGAGTGCGGTGCCCAACGTATCGGAACAAGTGCTGGTATCTCGATCATCAAGGAATTCGAAGCTATGATGAAAGAACAAGGCGTTTCCACACTTGAGATCTAGGGCAATTTTTTAGGAGGTATTTTATGAATCAGTTTAACTGGGATCAGGCTTTTACTTTAGATTTTGATCTAAATAACGGACTTTCCAAGCACGCAGATACTACAAAGCGTTATCTTTCCCAGATGAAAAATATGTATCAGGATCAAGAAGCTGTTGAAGAAATTCTTAAACACGAAGACCCTTTGATCTATGAGTTTTATGAACTTGGATGCCCAGAGCGTGCCGGTGATCTTGCATTCGGTACAACGATGATCCATCCTGGGAAGATTGGAAATGAATATTATATGACGAAAGGACATTTTCATCAGATCGTAGACACTGCCGAAGTTTATTATACATTAAAAGGCGAAGGGTATATGATGCTTGAAAACCTTGACGGTGATTGGCGGGTTGAACGGATGGAGAAAGGAAAAGCATTGTATGTTCCCCGCGGATATGCTCACCGCACCATTAATACTGGAGATGAAGTCCTGACTGCTTTTTATGTATTTGATGCAGATGCAGGACATGATTATGGAACGATTGAAACCAAAGGATACCGCCATATTGTTTGTGAGATCAATGGCGAAGTAACTGTACTTGACAATCCAAGATGGTAATGTGATTTAAAAAGAGAGAAAATCCAGACATTTAGAATTTGTATCTTCTAAATGTCTGGATTTTCTTTATTAAAAGGTATTAACAGCTATTTTTGCACATGCAGTAGCTGATGTGCTTTATGACTTCCCGGTGATCCAAAGTATTCATCATACAGATGTTTGATATCTGGATTCTCGTGTGAAAATCTCAAATGGGCTGTCTTATCCAGGAAGTACAGGTTGGATCCACGATCAGACGCCAGTTCTTTTCCTTCATGGATCGGCTGTCCGCCTCCACCTACACATCCGCCTGGACAGGCCATAACTTCTACAAAATGATAGTGTACTTCTCTCTTCTGGATCGCTTCCATCAGATTCCTTGTATTCTGAAGTCCACTCACAACTGCGATATCTATCATATTGCCAGCAATCTCAAATTGGGCTTCTGTCCATCCGTTTTTGTTCACTCCACGAATCTGTTTAAATGCATCTACTTCTGGATTCTTTCCTGTGATCAGGTAATACGCAGAACGCAGTGCCGCTTCCATAACTCCGCCAGTTGCCCCAAAGATCACTCCTGCTCCGGTTCCCTCAGTAAACGGAGTATCAAAGGCAGCATCTTTTAATGTCTTTGGATCAATATGATCAGCACGGATCAGACGGTCCAATTCTCTTGTTGTTAACACACAGTCAACTCCATGTCCTGCAAACTCACCATGGAATAATGGTTTCTCTCTTTCATCTTTCTTCGCAACACATGGCATAATGGATAATGCAAAAATACGGTCTGGGTCGATGTTCATCTTCTTTGCAAATGCAGTCTTCATCACTGCCCCAAACATCTCCTGTGGAGATTTGGCGGAAGATAATCTGTTTACCATCTGTGGATACTGAGATTTGATGAAACGTACCCATCCTGGACAACAGGATGTAAACATTGGATACATATCAAGATCTCCATTTGTAAATCTCTCGACAAATTCCGTTCCTTCTTCCATGATCGTAAGATCTGCTGAAAATGTTGTATCAAATACATAATCTACACCGATTCTTCGAAGTGCATCTACGATCTTCTCAACTGTTGCTTCTTCTCTTGATAATCCAAGACTTTCTCCCCATGCAGCACGAACTGCTGGTGCAATCTGTGCTACCACGATCGTATCTTTATCTTCTAATGCACGATATAATTTGTCTGTATCATCTCGTTCACGTAATGCTCCTGTTGGACAATGTGTGATACACTGTCCACATAATGCACAATCTGCTGTTTTGATATCTCTGTTTTCTGAAACTCCAACTGTTGTTCTTGCTCCAGTTCCAGATACATCCCAGATATGCATTCCCTGAATCTTGTCGCATACTTGTATACAACGCATACATTTGACACATTTGCTTGCATCACGTACCAATGGATATCTTGTATCCCATTCTTCGATACAGATTTCCTTCTTATAAGGGCTGTCTACAATATTCAGATCATTAGCAACCGTCTGAAGTGTACAATTTCCGCTTCTTACACAAGTTGCACATTGTGCATCGTGCTGGGAAAGGATCATCTCTACCGTATGTTTTCGGTTTCTGCGTACTTTCGGACTGTTGGTATAGATCGTCATTCCTTCTTCTACCACGTTATTACAGGATGTTACCAGATGATCCTGTCCTTCAATTTCTACAACGCAGACTCTGCACGCTCCAATTTCATTGATATCTTTTAAATAACAAAGCTTTGGAATCGGTATATGAATGGAGGCTGCTGCTTCCATGATCGTTGTTCCAGAAGGTACAGCGATCGTGTGGTTATCTATTGTAATATTTACCATTTTGTATCCCTACCTCCTTTGAAAATACCATAACCAAAGTGGTCACAGCGAAGACATCTTCCTGCCTCCTGGCATGCTTCTTTCTCTGTCATACAGTTTTCGACTCCTTCAAAGTCTTTAACTCTCTCTCCAGCTTCTCTCTCTGTAAGATTAACTCTTCCACATGCTGGTTTATCTTCTAACTTAGGTTCTGGAATCTCAACATCTGCTGTGATTTCATGATGATATCCCAGATATTCATCGATATTGGCTGCGATAACTTTACCTGCTGCGATCGCTGAAATAACTGTGGATGGACCTGTCGCACAGTCTCCACCTGCAAATACTCCTGGCATCTCTTCGAATCCACCGAATTTCTCTACGTTGATCTTTCCTCTCTGTACAGGAACTCCTGCTTCTTCGAAGTGCTGATATTCGATATCCTGACCGATCGCTACGATCAGTGTCTGACATGGGATAAATACGTCATCTTCCCCTGTTGGCTTTACAGATGCTCTTCCACCTTTGATATTACTGATCATCTGTGGTGTTACCCATATACCTTTGACATTGCCTTCTTCGTCTTTCTCGATTCTTGAAGGTGCCATCAATGTCTTGATCTCAACACCTTCTGCTTCTGCTCCTAAAATCTCATCTGGAAGTGCTGTCATATCGGCAACTCTTCTTCTGTATACGATGCTGACTTTCTTCGCACCTAATCTTACAGATGTACGAACTGCATCCATGGAAACATTTCCACCACCGATCACGGCAACTTCTTTTCCTTCCAGGCTTTCCTGTGTTCCGTATCCGACATCTCTTAAGAACTGTACCGCTGAAATAACGCCTTTGGCATCTTCGCCTTCTAATCCTAACTTCTTATCTGTGCTTGCACCGATCGTGATCAGCACAGCATCGTATTTTTCTTTTAAATCCACAATGGAATAATCTTTGCCGATAGCTTTTCCACAATCTACTTTGACTCCTGTGTCTAAGATTGCCTGAATATCATCATCTAAGCGTTCTTTTGGCAGCCTGTAGTTTGGAATTCCATAACGTAACATTCCTCCAAGTTTTGGAAGCATCTCATATACGGTTACCTGATGTCCCATCAACTGTAAGAAATATGCTGCACTTAATCCACCTGGTCCACCACCTACAACGGCAATATTCTTCCCTGTAGATTCTGCACATTCTGGCGGTGCAACGTATCCTGCTGCATCTGCTGCCATACGTTTTAATCCACGGATATTCACCGCATCATCGATCATATTTCTACGGCATAATGCTTCACATGGATGCTCGCAGATAAATCCACATGTTGTTGGGAATGGATTATCTTTTCTGATCAGACGGATTGCATCCTCATATCTTCCTTCACGTACCAACGCAATATATCCCGGAATATCCACTCTCGCAGGACATCTGGATACACATGGCACCGGCTGCTTTAACGTACTTAAGCATCGATGGTACATGATATGTTCTACATAATCATCTTTAAATCCAATGGCTCCTTTGTATACCATGTTGGCTGCCTCATAGCCAATCGCACAGTCTGCGGATTCCATAATGGATTTTGCTGTTTCCTGTATCTCTGTTAAAGTTCGGATCGTTGCTTTGCCATCTAAAACATCTGTGATCAGATTCTTTAACTGTCCAAGTCCTACACGACATGGAACACACTTTCCACAGCTCTGTGCATGACAGATCTCCAAAAATGCTCTGGACATATCAACCGGACATAACCCTGGCGGGCTTGACTCGATTCTTCGTTCCAAATCCTTATAAAGACCTTCCACAACCAGCTGTGCCTGGTTCGGAGACCTTAATTCCAAACGACTCATGACTCATCCTCCTTAATTCCTCTATATCAGTATATTGACTCCCATTATACGCACATTCTTCGACAAATTCAAGTGTTTTTTGTGCAATTTGTACGTTAATTTCGTAACAATCCGGTTCATTTTTGTGTATAATCACGTTAATTTTGTAACAATTTTAAATTGTATGAGTTGAAGGTCATCGAGTATTTAGAGAAAAAATAAAAGATAGCATGTGAGCAACACGAATTCCATTGACGGAATTCAATCGTTGCTCACATGCTATCTTTTATTTTTTCTCTAAATACCTGAAGACTTTCAATCATAAAATTAAAAGAATTCAAGCTGGTGGATGTATGTTAAACGTGATTGCTTTTTGATTTATGTGGTGGTAGACAGGAAGTTATTATAAACACCAATACAGTAAAACATACACACTCCGTAGAAGTTTGAATAACGTAAATTATTTGAATATTATAAAAAGAGATCATGTGTCGGCAACCGTACGAACACGTCTGCACTTAGCGAGTGGATGGTCGAATGACCATTCAGCTTAGTACAGCTACGTGAGAGTCCGAACGAAAGTGGGTTGCAGACACATGATCTCTTTTTATAATATTCCACCAATAATTTCCACTATTCAAAATTTTACATTTAACAAAAACTTTACACAACTCTTCTTTTTGATTTTACATTTCCAAAGTAACATAATATCTGTAATTGATACGAACACAAAGTTCAAAAGGAGAGAAAGAACTATGAGAAAGAAATTATTAACATTAGCAGTAGCAACAGTAGCAGCATCAAGCCTTTTAACAGGATGTGGCGGAAGCTCAAGTAACGATAAGAAAGCAGCATCTGATGAAAATATCACAGCAGTATCCAGAGAAGATGGATCAGGAACAAGAGGAGCTTTCATTGAGTTATTCGGAATTGAACAGAAAGATAAAGATGGAAATAAAGTAGATAAAACAACATCAAGTGTACAGATTACAAACTCAACATCTGTCATGATGACAACAGTTGCAGAAAACAAAGCAGCCATCGGATACATATCTTTAGGATCTTTAAATGACACAGTAAAAGCAGTTAAGATCGACGGAGCTGAGGCGAGTGTTGATACTGTAAAAGATGGATCATACAAGATCGTTCGTCCATTTAATATCGTAACAAAAGATAAATTAAGCAAACAGGCTCAGGACTTTGAAAACTACATCATGAGTGCAGATGGACAGAAGATCATTCAGGATAATGGATATATCAAAGCAGACGAGAAAGCACCAGCTTACAAATCAAACGGAGCAAAAGGTAAAGTTGTTGTTGGTGGATCTTCTTCAGTAACACCAGTTATGGAAAAATTAAAAGAAGCATATGCAAAAGCAAACAAAGATGTAACAGTTGAAGTACAGCAGAGCGATTCAACAACAGGTGTTACAAATGCGATCGAAGGAACATGTGATATCGGTATGGCATCTCGTGATCTTGCAGACAGCGAAGCTAAAAAAGGTGTAAAAGCAACAGTTATCGCAAAAGATGGTATCGCAGTCATCGTAAATAAAGACAGTAAAGTTGATGAATTAACAAGTGCGCAGGTAAAAGACATCTACACAGGAAAAACAACAAAATGGGCAGACATTAAATAAGAAAGAATCATCGATATAAAGGAATGGTAATAATGAAGAAATATTCAGAAAAAATCATGCATGTCGTGTTTTTACTCGCAGCATGTGCCTCAATTTTGGCAGTAATTTTAATCTGTGCATTTCTGTTCGTAAATGGTATTCCTACAATCGGGAAAATCGGACTTGGAAATTTTGTTTTAGGTAAGATCTGGATGCCAAAGAGTGGAATCTTTGGCATTTTCCCGATGATCATAGGAAGTATTTATGTAACAGCAGGAGCGATTTTGGTTGGAGTTCCAGTTGGAATTCTTGCTGCGATCTATATGGCAAAGTTTTGTAATGAAAAAGTGTATAAAATAGTAAAACCAGCAGTTGATCTTCTGGCAGGAATTCCATCTGTTGTTTATGGATTCTTTGGAATGGTAGTGTTAGTACCAGCTTTCCGTAATATATTTGGAAATGGTAACTGTGTATTTACAGCATCTATCTTGCTTGGGATCATGATCCTGCCAACGATCATCGGAGTATCTGAAAGTGCGATCCGAGCAGTCCCAGATAGTTATTATGAAGGGTCCTTAGGACTTGGAGCAAGTCATGAGCGAAGCGTATTCTTCGCAGTGTTACCTGCAGCAAAATCAGGTATTCTTGCAGGGATCGTTTTAGGGATCGGACGTGCGATCGGTGAGACAATGGCGGTAGTAATGGTAGCTGGAAATCAGGCGATCATCCCAGATGGAATGTTCTCAGGAGTTCGTACTTTGACATCCAATATCGTCCTTGAAATGGGATATGCGACAGACCTTCACAGAGAAGCACTGATCGCAACAGCAGTTGTATTATTTGTATTTATCTTAATGATCAACCTGTGCTTTGCAGTATTAAAGAGCCAGGAGGAACGTTAAAATGGAAGCGGTGAAAGAAATGGAATCAGTAGAAAAGATCCAAGCGATCAATAAAACGTCTTGGATACAAAGAATGAAATCATATAAAAGAACGCCGTTATCCTTTGTATTATGGCTTCTTGTAAATGTTGCGATGATCGCAACTGTCGCAGTACTTGCATATTTGATTGTTTATATTCTTGTAAATGGAGTACCATACTTAAATTCACAATTATTTGAATTAAAATATACAAGTGAAAATGCATCGGTATTCCCAGCAATCATTAATACCTTGATCATGACAGTATTATCTTTGGTATTAGCAGTACCACTTGGAATTTTTGCAGCAATTTATTTAGTAGAGTATGCAAAACGTGGAAATAAATTAGTTGAGGTTGTTCGTTTAACAGCAGAAACATTATCAGGAATTCCATCGATCGTGTATGGATTATTTGGTATGTTATTTTTCGTAAAAGCTTTGGGATGGGGATTATGTCTGCTATCTGGAGCAGCAACAATGGCGATCATGATCTTACCATTGATCATGAGAACAACCGAAGAAGCATTAAAGTCTGTGCCTGATTCTTTTAGAGAAGGAAGCTTTGGACTTGGAGCAGGAAAACTAAGAACAGTATTTTGTATTATCTTGCCATCAGCAGTTCCAGGAATCTTATCTGGAGTTATTTTAGGAATCGGACGTATCGTCGGTGAGACGGCAGCATTAATGTATACAGCAGGTACGATCGCAGAAATCCCTGCAAATGTTATGGGATCAGGACGTACACTGGCACTTCATATGTATGTATTATCATGCGAAGGATTACATATCAATCAGGCATATGCAACAGCAGTTGTGTTACTTTTGATCGTGCTTGTGATCAACGCCGTATCTTCATTTATCGCAAAACGAATTACGAAAGGGTAACCAATTATGGATAGTAAAATGAAAGTTGAAAACCTTGATCTGTATTATGGAAAATTCAAGGCTTTAAAAAATATTAATCTGGATCTTCCTAAAAATGAGATCACAGCATTTATCGGACCATCTGGATGTGGTAAATCTACACTTTTAAAATCATTAAATCGAATGAACGATCTTGTAGAAGGGTGTAAGATCACAGGTAAAGTTACATTAGACGGAGATGACATTTATGGGGACATGGATGTTAACTTATTAAGAAAACGAGTTGGAATGGTATTCCAGAAACCAAATCCATTCCCAATGAGTATTTATGATAACATTGCATACGGACCAAGAACTCATGGAATCCGAAGCAAAGCAAAATTAGATGATATCGTAGAAAAATCCTTAAGAAATGCAGCAATCTGGGATGAATTAAAAGATCGTTTAAAGAAAAGTGCCCTAGGGCTTTCTGGAGGTCAGCAGCAGAGACTTTGTATCGCAAGAGCGTTAGCTGTAGAACCTGAAGTTTTACTAATGGATGAACCAACGTCAGCTCTTGATCCAATTTCTACTTCCAAAATTGAAGATCTTGCGGTAGAATTAAAATCAAAGTATACGATCATCATGGTAACACATAATATGCAGCAAGCAGTCAGAATTTCTGATAATACAGCATTCTTCTTATTAGGAGAGATGGTAGAGTACGGAAAATCAGATCAGCTATTTTCTATGCCACAGGATAAGAGAACAGAAGATTATATTACAGGAAGGTTTGGGTGATTTAGATGAGAAATCGATTCGACAGACAGCTGCTTAAGTTAAATCAAGAGATGATCGACATGGGTTCTTTATGTGAAGAGATGATCACAGCTGCGGCCAAAATCGTTGCGACAAGAGATAAAGAACTGATGGATGATATTGTAACAATGGAAGAAGAAATCAATCAGAAGGAAAGAGATATCGAACGTATCTGTATGAAACTTCTGATGCAGCAACAGCCAGTGGCAAGCGATCTGCGTGTTATATCAGCAGCTATGAAGATGGTATCTGATATGGAACGTATCGGAGACCAGGCATGTGATATTACTGGAATCGTTAAAAAAGATGCAGAAGTTCTTACGATCAGAGAGAACACACATCTTGATAAGATGGCAAAAGCTACGATCAGTATGGTAAGCAAGAGCATACAATCTTTTATTAAACAGAATCTGATAATCGCGCATGAAGTGATCGAACAGGATGACACTGTGGATGAATTATTTAACAGAGTTAAGAAAGAAACGATCTCACTGATTCATGAAGATCCTGGGAAAGGAGAAGAGTGTGTAGCCATCGTCATGATCGCCAAGTATTTTGAGCGAATCGGAGATCATGCAAGCAATATCGCAGAATGGGTCGAATTTGCTATCACTGGGGAATATAAAGGAGGAAGCTTGTGATTTTTGTTGTAGAAGACGATCCGAATATCAGAGAACTGGTGACATATACCTTACAAAGTACCGGATTTGATGCCTGTGGATTTGAAAATGGATCAGAGTTTTTAAAAGCTTTAAGTGATGGAGAGAAGCCAGAACTGGTATTATTAGATATTATGCTTCCAGGAGAAGACGGAATATCGATTTTAGGAAAACTTCGTAAAAAATCAGCGACCAGAGATCTGCCGATCATTATGATGACAGCAAAGGGAACAGAGTATGATAAAGTACTCGGACTTGATAGTGGGGCAGATGATTATATTACAAAACCATTCGGAATGATGGAACTTGTATCCAGAGTCAAAGCGGTATTGAGACGTTCCAGCAGAAATGAAAAAAAAGACGAGATCATTGTTGGACAATTAAAGATTTATCCAAATAAACATAAAGTAAAATCCTGTGGGAATGAAGTGACATTAACCAATAAGGAATTTAAACTATTATGTTTATTGGTAGAGAGTAAAGGAAATGTATTAAACAGAGATCAGCTGCTTACCAATATCTGGGGATATGATTTTGATGGTGAGACAAGAACTGTCGATGTTCATATTCGTTCATTAAGGCAGAAGCTTGGAGAATGTGGAAAGCTTATCGAGACGGTCAGAGGAATCGGTTACCGGATCGGAGGCAACGAATCATGAAAATGAAACAAAAGATATTAAACAACATGGTATACATCGCAGTTGTAGCTGTGCTGATCACGACAACGCTTATTGGAATGTTTACATATTATCGTTATATGGAACAGATAAAAACAGGAATGAAAGATGAGGCGGCCTATTTGGCGGCTTCACTTAATTTTGAGGATCAGCAAAATCTCGATAAATATAAAAATATTACAATCACAAGGATTACAAGGATCGCTAAGGATGGAACGGTTATTTATGACAGCAGCGGGAAAGAAAAATCCATGGGAAACCATAAGAATCGTACAGAAGTCAAAGAAGCATTTAAACATGGACATGGGGAAGATACTCGTATGTCAATGACATTACGAAAACAGACTTATTATTATGCGCTGAAGTTAAAAGATGGAACGATTCTTCGGATGAGCCGGGAGACCCAGACGATCGTAAGACAGATGGAAGATATCATTCCGATCATCGCCTTGATTCTTGCAGTTGTAACGATATTATCTGTGATATTATCAAGAATGTCGACAGATCGTATCGTAGAACCAATCAACCAGATAAATTTGATACATCCAAAACAGAACAAAACATATAGTGAGTTGACGCCATTGCTTGATAAGATTGAAAAACAGAATATGGATATAGAAAGACAGATCAAAGAGATCAAAGAAGCAGAAAATATGCGCAAAGAATTTTCAGCCAATGTATCCCATGAACTAAAAACTCCATTGACTACGATTTCAGGATACGCTGAATTAATGAAAGATGGGCTGGTGAAACCAGAAGACATGCCAAGATTCTCTGCAACGATCTATGATGAAGCAAGAAGATTGATCTCGATGATCGAAGGAATCATCAAACTCTCAAGACTCGATGAAAATAGAGTGGAATTAGACTGGAAAGATGTCGATCTCTATGAATTAGCATTCAGTATCAAGAATGATCTGAAGCGAAGAAGTGAAGAAGAAAATGTAGCTATTCATATCCGCGGAATTCATACGAAGATCCGAGGAGTTACACAGATCCTTTACGAAATGTTTTTTAATGTATGCGAGAATGCTATTAAATACAATCATCCTGGCGGAGAAGTCGTATTCACGATTTCAAAAATGGGCGATTACCCAACAGTTATTGTAGAAGATACCGGAATTGGTATTCCAAAAGAAGACATTGATCGTATATTTGAACGTTTTTATCGTGTAGATAAGAGCCATTCAAACCAAAAAGAAGGCTCAGGACTCGGATTATCCATTGTAAAACACGGAGCAAAATTCCATCATGCAGAGATGGAAGTAGAAAGCGAAGTGGGAAAAGGAACAAAGATCACGGTTGTATTTCCACGGCAAAATTCTGATTTGTAGGTAGGTTTATGTGTATGTTTTACTGTATTGGTATTTATTATAACTTTCTGTTTGCCACTACATAAATTGAAAAATGGATAGCGTTTAACATATATCCATTTGCTTGGATTTTCTTAATTTTATGATTGAAAGTCTTCAGGTATTTAGAGAAAAAATGAAAGATAGCATGTGA
>ENA-ORNG01000407-ORNG01000407.1-human-gut-metagenome-genome-assembly--contig:-NODE-407-length-38505-cov-13.595891_pt1 | contig 38505 bp, 32 predicted proteins | sample MGYA00242113_ERZ509018 | MGnify/ENA primary metagenome ERZ509018 (study PRJEB26280, sample SAMEA2338711) | human gut metagenome | biome: human gut; feature: human-associated habitat; material: faeces... | reverse complement strand
CACCGCCGCCGTGCCGTGGGGCGCGCCGGCGAGGGCCTCCCGCTTCAGGTAGGAGTTGGTGGAGTCGATCTCCTGAAAGCACCGCAAGTCCGGGCAGGGGACCGTCAGATACCGGCGGATCTCCCGCTCCGTCAGGGCGTCCGGGGCGGCCACCAGGCGATAGCCCAGCCCGGTGCGGGCCTCAATACCATAGCCCTCCCGCCGCAGGCTGTCCACCGCCTTCCACACGGCGGCCCGGCTGATCCCCAGCGCCCGGCTGATCTCCTCCCCGGAGCGGAACCGCTCCGGCTCCCCCGCCAGCAGCTCGTACACCCTGTCCCGGCTCACAGGCACTCCCCCTCTCTGGTCCGCGATCTCATTTCGCTGGATAGTATACCATTTCCTCCCGGTTTTGTAAACGGCGGCGGGGCCTTATTCCCGGAAAAGCGCATAGATCCGCCCGGGGAGGCATAGGGTGTAGCAAAATAAAATGGGAGGGATTGGGATATGCGGATCTTTCTTCTTCGCAGGCGGCACCTGGTGGCGCTGCTGGGAGTGGTGCTCGTCCTGGCGATCTTCGCGGTGGTCAACGCGCCGGCAGCGGTCATCGCCTCGGCCTCCACCCGACAGCTGCCTATCTACTGTGTGGACCGGAGCGACAACCTGGTATCCATCAGCTTTGACGCCGCCTGGGGCAACGAGGACACCCAGCAGCTCATCGACATTCTGGACCAATACCAGGTGAAGGCGACCTTCTTTGTCGTCGGAGACTGGGTGGACAAATACCCGGAATCGGTGAAGGCCCTCCACGACGCGGGCCACGAGGTGATGAACCACTCCAACACCCACGCCCACTACAACAGCCTCACCGCCGAGGAGATCATTGCCGACGTGGAGGCCTGCAACGACAAGATCGAGGCCGTCACCGGCGTGCGGCCCACCCTCATCCGCTGCCCCTATGGGGAGTACGACGACCACGTCATCGCCGCCATCCGCTCCATCGGCATGGAGCCCGTCCAGTGGGATGTGGAACGATCCCATACCGGTTCAAGCCCTTGGGGCGCAAGGGATACAGAGTATAAAACCGCATCCGTTTAAATGGTTCCACAATAGCAGGAGAATCTTCAACTGAAGGAGGCCGGCGCGTGTGCGCCGGCCTCCCTGTTTTGCCTGGAAACGGGTATTTGCTTTTCGCTATTTACCCCATGACCTCGCCGCCGGGGGCGTCGTTGGCCTGGGACCAGATCTCCTCCAGGGCCGCCCAGTCCCGGTTGGCCAGCAGCTCCGTCCACACCTCGTAGTTGCCGGTGCCGGCGCGGGTGTAGTCGTGGCTGTTGGTGGCCTCCTGGATGTCAGCGTAGTACCACGCCGTCTCCGGGTTGTCCGGCCAGCGGACCATGTCCGCCAACAGGTGGTTCGCGTCGGGGGCACGGTCCAGCATCCGGTTGATCAGGGTCACCGCCTCGGCGCGGGTGATGTACGCGTTGGGACGGAAGGTCCCATCGGCGTAGCCGTTGATCCAGCCCGCGGCCGCCGCGCGGTTGATGTAGTCCTCCGCCCAGTGGCCGGAGATGTCCGTGAACATGCTCGTGCCGCCGTACACGTCGGAGAGGAACCGGGCCGCGATGGTGGCGAACTCCGCACGGGTGATGTACGCGTCGGGCCGGAAGGTCCCGTCGGGATAGCCGCTGACCCAGCCGGCGTTGGCCGTGGTGCTGATGGCGTTGTTGTACCAGCTGGCAGCGGTCACGTCGGTGAAGCCGCTGCTGGTGGACCAGCAGGTCTCACGGTACTCATCGGTCATCAGGCGGAAGAAGATGGTGGCCACCTCGGCGCGGGTGATGTTGCCGTCAGGCCGCACGGTGCCGTCCTCATAGCCCGCGATGTAGGCGTAGTGGTCCGTGGTGTTCAGGCCGGTGACGTCCTCCTCGGGCTCCTCGTCCTCGTCATCCTTATCGTCGTCGGGATCGGGGTCGGGACGGGTGGGCCGGTCGTTGTCCTCCTCCTCGTACACCAGCACGAAGGGAGAGAAGCCACCCGCTTTTACATGGAACATGATGCCGGCCGCATCTTTGGTAATGGATACATGCTCGGGTGTCACCAATTCAATGTCATCCACATCGAAACCGGAATTCTCGCCATCCCGGTGCAGACCCTCGAAGTGGAGAAGCGTGAAGTCAGTGCTCCGATTTGTCCCTTCCGGGTAGGCCCAGTAAATATCGATGCCATTGCTGGAGGTGATCCATGCATTGCCGTTATTGGCGTCAACCAGATCCAAGTACTTGATCTCGTACTGGCGATCACCACGAGGTCTGCCCAGCACCTCGTCAGCCTTGTCCTCCAGCGGAGTAATGCGATCAATCCCGTCCGAGGTGATGATCTCATCGAACAGCAGAGAGGGCTTGGAGTCCTCGGGCAGTTTAACTTTGGTATCATTCAGCGTGTAGGTGGTGCCGCCGACCGGCTCCACTGCCACAGCGGTGCCGGACTCCAACCTGACGTCAGGGGCGCTGTCTACGATATCGCTGGTCGGGTCGGCGGATTCCACCGCACGGACGGTGAGGGTGCCCTGTCCAACCCTGAGGTTGTATCGCTTCCCGTCACTGGTCGTTGCGATAACATCCTCAAAGTTGTTCTCGCCGGGATAGAGTTCGATGGTCAGCTGGCCGTAGACGTTGCCCATGGTAGCCGGGTCAAACGCATCCTCTGTCACCGTCTGCTTCACACCGTTCTCATCGATGTAGCTGTAGGTGACACGCACCTTGTCCTGATCGGCTCCTTCGGAGAAGTGATAATATCCGTTGCCGTCAGAAATAACGGTCCAGGACTTGTCGCCGTTGCGGAAGGTGAGGTCTGCCGGATCGGTGCCGTCGGGGGTGGTGATACGGAACAAGGGGTGGGGCAGGCTGTTGCTCGATGTGGTCGTGGAGCCGTCCACCACTGCGTCATAGCCGCCGTCGCCGCCTTCGTAAACCGTAATGTCCGCCGGGGTGACGACCACCTGTCCGGGCTGAACAGCGACCTTGAAGGTGGCGGAGATGGTGTGGTCTGCGGTCACATTATTGAAGGTGTAGGAGTTGACAGCGCCAACGCTCTGGCCATCCACCAGCACATCGGCGACCTCATAGCCCTCGTCGGGGGTGATGGTGAAGGGCGGGCTGTCGCCCTTGTACACGGATATGGCGCCCTCCGGCTCGATGCTGCCGCCTGTACCCGCATCGGCGGTGATAGTGTACTGGGTGTAGGTGGCTGTATCGTCATGCAAGCTTGTCAGGGCGGCGCAGCGGATCAGTTCGCTGCGGGAAGCGCCTCCCACGGGGAAGAAATCGGCGGCCAGGCGGTTGCCGTAGGTAATGGTACCGGTTTTATCCAGAATCATGGTGTCCACATCGCCGCAGGCCTCCACAGCCTTGCCGGACATGGCGATGACATTGAACCGGGTCACGCGGTCCATACCTGCAATGCCGATGGCGGAAAGCAGGCCGCCAATGGTCGTCGGGATCAGGCATACGCAAAGAGCGATCAGGGTAGAAGTTTGCAGCTGTACGCCGGAATACAGTCCAATCGGATACAGCGTTACGATAACGATCAGAAAAATGATGGTCAAAGAGACCAAAAGCGTATTCAGCGCGATTTCGTTGGGCGTCTTTTTTCGGGAAGCGCCTTCGACCAGAGCGATCATGCGGTCAAGAAAGCTGCTGCCCGGGTCAGAGGTGATGCGGATTTTCAGCCAGTCGGATACGATCGTTGTGCCGCCGGTCACAGAACAGAAATCGCCGCCGGATTCCCGCACCACCGGAGCGGACTCACCTGTGATGGCCGACTCGTCTACCGAAGCGATGCCTTCAATAACTTCTCCGTCTCCGGGGATGATCTCGCCCGCCTTCACCATAACGACATTGCCTTTTTTCAATTCGCTGGACAGAACTGTTTTCTCCGTGCCGTCCTCCAGCAACAGACGGGCCTGCGTATCCTTCTGCGTCTTTTTCAGACTGGCGGCCTGCGCTTTTCCCCGTCCTTCCGCCACTGATTCTGCGAAGTTTGCAAACAGGACAGTGACAAACAGCACCGCACAGACGATCATATTGTATGCTCTCAAATTTGTACCCGAACCGACATCCCCAAAAAGGCCCGGAAAAAATGAAAGTACAAGTGTGATAAAAAAGCCGATTTCCACAACAAACATGACGGGATTTTTCATCATGTAAACAGGATTCAGTTTTGTAAAGGAGCCGATAACTGCCTGGCGTAAAATTGCAGGCGTGACCAGCTTCTGATTCCTTTTGCTCATGGTAAATTCCTCCTTATGCCCAAAGGGTCAAATGTTCGGCAACAGGGCCAAGCGCCAGCACCGGGAAGAAGGTCAGCGCCGCAAAGATGTAAACGACAAACACCAAAATGACGGCAAAGCTCATGGTATCGGTATGAAGCGTACCTGCCGATTCACTGACAAACCGCTTTTTCATCAGAGACCCCGCAATTGCAAGCTGCAAGACGATCGGGAGGTAACGGCCGAAGAACATGACAAGACCGGTGGTAATATTCCAGAACAACGTGTTGTCCGCCAGGCCTTCAAATCCGGAGCCGTTGTTGGCTGCCGAAGACGCGAATTCATAGAGCACCTGCGAAAGCCCATGGTAACCGGGGTTGGTGATACCGGCCAGACCGTCCGGCGTAGCTACCGCCAGCGCAGAGAACGTCAGGATTAGCAGCGGGTGAATGATGATGCAGAGGGCCGCCAGCTTCATCTCCCGGCCTTCGATTTTTTTGCCGAGATACTCCGGCGTGCGTCCGATCATCAAACCGCAGATAAAAACGGCCAGGATCGCATAAGTGATCATATTCATAAGACCAACGCCCTTGCCGCCGAATACCACATTGAGCATCATGTGGAGCAGGGGGATCATGCCGCCCAACGGCGTGAGCGTGTCGTGCATATTGTTGACCGTACCGGTCGTGAAAGACGTCGTTGTGGTTGTGAACATCGCGGATTGGGCGATACCAAACCGCACTTCCTTGCCTTCCATGCTGCCCATGGACTGTGCCAGCCCGACTTCTGCCAGCGCCGGGTTGCCCTGGCTTTCCGCCCAGAAGCAGACCCCCAGCCCAATCAGAAACAGGATTCCCATTGCCGCGAAGATGCTTCGGCCTTCACGGCCAAAGATTCTTGCCGTCAGGCTTTCCCGACCTTCGATTTGGGGGATTGCAGCGGCTGCACCATCTGCGACAACCGCAGCCGCCAGATCCCGTTTGCGGTCCCGAATCATCTTGCCAAAGGTGATCACACAGGCTCCGGGAAGGAGCATCATGGAATACAGCTCAATCAAGTTGGAGATGATGGTCGGGTTTTCAATCGGCGTGGCCGAGTTCGCGCCCAAAAATCCGCCGCCGTTTGTGCCGAGATGCTTGATAATTTCCAGCGCCGCCACAGGCCCCATGGCGATCACCTGTTTTGCGCCTTCAATGGTATCCACCACCACATTCCCGGAAAAATTCTGCGGCACGCCCTGCCATACCAGCAGCAGGCCGCCGATAATGGAGAACGGAAGCAGCACGCGGGTCGTGATGCGAACCAGATCGACAAAGAAGTTTCCGACGTTATCCTTCGTCCTGCCTGCCAGGCCGCGGATGAATGCGATGCAGGCAGCGTAACCGCTGGCGGCGGATACAAACATCATGAATGTGATGACCAGCATCTGCGACAGATTGGACAGCCCCGACTCGCCGGAATAGTGCTGCAAATTGGTATTGGTCATAAAGCTGATGATGGTGTTAAAGGAAAGGGATTCCTCCATCGCTCCGATCCCATTGGGATTGAACAGGCCAATACTCTGAATTCTCAGGATTATGTATCCCAGCAGAATCATAATCCCATTGGTTATCACCAGAGAAACGGCATATTTCTTCCAGTTCATTCCATTTTTGGGATTGACGCCGCAGACTTTATAAATAGCGCCGTCCACCCGGTTGAATACCGGATCGGCAAAGGTATGTTTTCCGGCGGCAATATGATACACGTAAACGCCTGCCGGAATGACCAGAATCAAATAGATGAGAATGGTCAAGGCAATTTGTAACATCTGATTTTCCTCCTGCTGGACTTAGAATTTTTCCGGGTGAAGAAGTGCATAGACCAAATAAACACCCAGCAGTAAAATGATGATTCCTAAAACAATCATGATTTCCCTCCTTACTCGCTTTTATCCACCTGCTTCTGGCACCAGCCGATCAGCAGGATAATGGAACCGATACAGCCTGCCAACACTACAAACATGATACAATCCATCATAAAGGTCCCCTCCTCTCCGCTTTTCTGGAGAGAATCTTACCATATAAACCGTGAAGGTGCTCTTAACATTTCCGGGCAAGGATCAAAAGCATATAAAGGCCCACCAAAACAAAAAGCCGCCCGCAAAAGCGGACGGCTCTGAAACGCAGAGTCTATTGACGGATCATCCTGTACCCAACGCCAATGTGGGTCTGAATATACCTGGGGGCAGATGGGTCACGTTCAATCTTTTTGCGCAGGGTGGCCATAAAAACGCGCAGGGAAGGGATATCGGCGGCAAGGGCAGTTCCCCACACCTCTTTCAGGATATAGTTGTGGGTCAGCACCTTACCCGTGTTTTTTGCAAGTACGCACAGGAGTTTGTACTCAATGGGGGTGAGGTGGATTTCTTTTCCCCCCATATAAGCGCATCCCGCCGCATAATCAATCCTTAATTCCCCGTTCTGATATAGGGAGGACTGGGCCGGCTCGGCAGTCTGATCGGTTCGGCTGCGGCGCAGGGCCACGCGAAGCCTGGCCAGAAATTCATCAATGCTGAATGGCTTTGTCAGGTAGTCGTCTGCTCCAGCGTCCAGCGCATCCACCTTGTCCTGATCTTCGCTCCGTGCGCTTACAATAATAATGGGCACGCTGCTCCATCCGCGCACCTTGCGGATAATCTCCACACCGTCCATATCGGGCAGCCCCAAATCCAGAATGATAACATCGGGATTATAGGAGACGGCGTCTAGGAGCGCGCCTGCGCCGTTTTGGGCGGTGTGGTACTGGTATTCCTGTGTATCCAGCGTGGTTCGGATTAAATTGGTGATGGCAGGGTCATCCTCTACCACAAGAATTTTGGGCTTATACATTTTGAATTTTCACCTCCTCCAAGGGCAGTGTAAAAGAGAACACTGAGCCATGGGGCTGGTTGTCATGAACGGTAATAGACCCGCCGTGCGCCTCTACAATGGATTTGCACAGGCTTAATCCCAGCCCAAGGCCCCGGCGGCTGTCCGCCCCGGCGCTGCCGGTGTTCACTGTATAGAACATATCAAACAGCCGTTGTTTGGCTTCGTCGGATATGCCCGGGCCGTTGTCAGCAATTTCGATGCGGACCATGCTGTTTTCCTTTTTTGCCGACAGGCAGATATCCGAACCTTCAGGCGTATACTTGACGGCGTTGTTCACGATATTGATAATGACCTGTACGATCAGGCGGGCGTCCATATTGGCCATCAGCATATCGTCCTCAAGTTCTACGCGAATCTCGTGTTCCGCAGCCCTGCGATCCACATGGGAAAGCGCTTCATGGAAAATGTCGCCAATCATCTCTGCGTCCCGCCGCAACGGCAGGGTCCCGTTTTCGATTCGGGTGATGGAAAGCAGATTCTCCGTCAGATTGACCAGCCACATGGAATCGTCATAGATGGAACGGTACATTTCCTGTTTTCTATTTTCATTCAGAGAAACGCTTTTTTCCATCAGCATACCGGCGTTGCCGCTGATGGCGGTCAGCGGTGTGCGCAGATCGTGGGAAATGGCCCGCAGCAGGTTGGCCCGCAGCTGTTCACGCTGGGTTTCCATCTCGGCGGCCTGCTTTTCAGCGCGCAGTTTGCGGCGCTCCAAAATCAGGCCGCATTCGTCCAGCATGGCGACCATCAGGTTTTTTTCAAAAGTATCCAACGGCGGATAAAACTTGGATGGTATGCCGACCACCGCCATGACCTCCTGATTGCCCCGGACGGACAGATACAGATTTTGCGCATGAGAAAGGGTGCTGGTCGTAGCGCCCGCGTGCTTATCGTTTTTGGCGACCCATTCCGCCACCCCAAGCTCTTCGGCAGTCAGCCTGCCCATGGTCTGTTCTGATTCAGAGGCTGGGACCGCATGAAATCGGAGCTGTCTATCCTTTTCCAGCAGTGCATACAACACTGGACGTCCCAGAAGAGATTGGAGCTGCTGCGCGGCAATCCGGATGATTTCCTGTTCGCTTTGGCCCTGCTGCATTTTTTGATTGCTGCTCATCAGGAGTTCCATATAATAGGCCCGTTGAGCAGATTGCCGCCCCTGCCTTTTCACGCGGGTAGCCAGAGAGCAGGAAAGACAACTTGCCATCATCATCACTAGAAAGGTGATCGGGTAGTTCGGGTCGAGCGCTGTCAGGGAAAAACGCGGAATTGTAAAGAAAAAGTTAAAGGAGACTACGCTTAGTAGTGAAACCAAAACCCCGTAGAAATACCCGTTCGTCCAAACCGCTGTGAGCAGAACCCCCAATAGGTAGACAATGATGATGTTCGCTTCACGCAGGTCGAGTTCATAAAACAAAAAACTGATCCCCGTAGCGGCAAGGGTGAGCAGGAGGGATTTCCCTAAATCCTTCCAATCAAATTTCTGTTCCGGTTTGCGAAGCAGTGCCCTTTTTTTCTTATATAGAGGTTGGACATCCGGAATGATATAGACGTCCACATCCTCCATCCTGCTGGTAAGCCGGTCCACCAGCGGCTTGCTTTTCATAAAAAGGGATGCAGAGTGGTTTGTGCGCCCCAGCACGATTTTTGTGACGCCGCTTACCTTGGCATATTCGGCGATTTGCACAGCCGGGTCGTCCCCATACACGGTGGCGATCCGCGCTCCCAACTGTTCAGCCAGACGCATATTGTCCCGCAGGCGTTTCAGGTTTTCGCCCTTCAGATCCCTGGTCTCGGGAGTTTCTACAAACAGCGCCGTGAATCCGCTGTGAAAGGCCTCAGCCATGCGGGCTGCCGTGCGGATCACCTTTGCGTTGGATGGCGCACTGGAAAGGCAGGTGAGAATGTGTTCCCCGGCTTTGGCGGCAGTCTCATTTTCCGCTTTCTGGGCTTTTTTGCTTAGTTGGTCAGCGGTGCGGCGCAGCGCAATTTCACGAAGGGCCGCCAGATTATCCCTTGTGAAGAAGTGATTCAAGGCACGGGAAGCCTGCTGCTTTTGGTAGACTTTTCCGGATTGCAGCCGCAGGATCAAGTCGTCCGGCTCGATATCCACTAATTCTACCTGGTCGGCGGAGTCAAAAATCGAATCAGGGATACGCTCGCTGACGGCAATATGAGTGATGGAGGCCACCAGATCATTCAGGGATTCCAGATGCTGAACATTAACGGTGGTGTACACACTGATACCGGCTCGCAGCAGTTCCTCCACATCCTGATATCGTTTTGAATGGCGGCACCCGGCAGCATTGCTATGGGCAAGCTCATCTACCAGCAGGATATTGGGGCGGCGCTGTAAGGCGGCATCCAAATCCAGCTCCTTGAGGGAGATTCCCTTATATTCAACTATTTTTTCGGGCAGCTGTTCTAGCCCTTCCAGCAATGCCAATGTATCGGGGCGGGTGTGACGTTCAATGTAGCCCACAACAACGTCTATCCCTCTGTTTTGAGCCTGGTGAGCGGCCTCAAGCATAGCATAAGTCTTGCCGACACCCGCAGCATATCCAAAAAAGATTTTTAAATGTCCTTTTTGAAAAGCTCCTGGGCGGTATTGATTTTGCGCCTGATAATTTTCCAACCCTGCATCCCTCCCCGCCTGTTACAATAAATTTGTCCTCTAGGTAATTTATTATAGCATAAGAGACCTTGTTATGCCATAAAGATGGCAAGACTGACATTAAGACGAAATTAAGATACCCATGGGACATGAGGTGTAATTTACCCTTGACAAATCTCTTTCCAGGAAGAGCTTGAAACTCTTTTCAATGTGGTACGCGGCGATCCGATTGAACTGGCTGTTATTCTGGCCGCATTTTACGGCCTGCGCCGCAGCGAAGTTGTCGGGCTGAAATGGGACGCCATTGACTTTGAGAAAAAGACGTTCACAATCAAGCACACGGTTACACAGGTCACGGTGGACGGCAAGGAAGTCACAATCCAGAAAGACCGGACCAAGACGAAATCCAGCTATCGCACGCTGCCGCTGGTCCCGCCCTTTGAAGAATTGCTGCACCGTCTCAAACAGGAACAGCTGGTCAATCAGAAGGTATGCGGAAACGCCTATTGGCAGAAGTATCTGGATTACATCTATGTCAACGCGATAGGCGAGCTTGTGAAGCCGAACTTCATCACCCAGCATTTTGAAATCGTGCTAAAAAACAATGGTCTGAAAAAGATTCGTTTCCATGACCTTCGTCACAGCTGTGCCAGCCTGCTTTACGCAAACGGCGTCAGTCTGAAAGAAATCCAGGAATGGCTGGGACACAGTGATATTGGAACGACTTCCAACATCTACACCCACCTGGACTACAGCAGCAAGGTCTCGTCAGCAAATGCGATCCTTGCCTTTTACCCTGAGAACACTAAGGTACAGACCATCGGGCAGTAAAAAAGCCCTGAACCGTAAAGCTCAGGGCTGAAAATTCTGCAAAGGACGGTTAAAATCGATATTTTTGTTTTTGGTGTAAAAGGGTCCACAGCTTATAAAACAGGACCAAGCTACTGGATGCCAGTTTCCTGTGCAGGGTTGATATTTAGTTCAGGCAAATCTTTCAGGCATCATACTTTATCGCTCTCAATTAAATATGAGACTACATCAACATATTGTTTCAAAAAAGACCTTCGAAATATGCGCTTTCCAGCCCGATGATATGGCTGATCGGTATGTTTGATCCGTCTTTCAAAAGCAGCATACACGCGGATTCATCAAACCTTTTCAGCCGTCCAGTAGTCGTAATATATTGGCCGCCATCCTTTTTCTCATCCGGCTGGAACCATGTCACCATGATCTCCGGGTGTTCATTGATATGCTCCAATAGGATGCGCTGCTTTTGATCGAGCACAGCCTTATCATCATCGCTCAACTCGATTTGCTGGTCCGTCAGCCGTGCTGTTTCGGCAAGTGCAGCACTATGGCCGGAGAGAGCGGCAAAGGGTGAAAATTGTGCCGCACGGTTTGAGAGGGACATCCTCGGATGTCTGGCCGAAGTGGGATGCGGCAGCTGGATGATATCATCGTATGGTCCGCTCATGCCTGGTGCCCTCCAATCGTCTGGTTTCGCTCTCTGGCGGTTGCCCCATCCTCCAGGTTCATACCTTTGAGGATGGCATTCTTTCCGAACTTCTTTTTAATCCTAAGCATGGTCTTCTGAATCTTCCGCTCCCGAGCGTGCTCAGCCTCATACTCCGCCTGTTGCTCCTCCCTCGCCACATAGTCGGTGAAAAGATCCAGCTGCTCGGTCTCGTCCTGCTTGGGCGCTTCATCTTCACGAAGCAGGCGATTGGCACTGATGCTGAGACGGCGGATCAGCAGAGTCCTATCCACGATTCGGTCATAGAGAGTAGTGACGGCTTCCAGCAGGTCGTTTGCCGAAGAGGTATAGGAGAAGTTCTCCGTCCCCACTGCATGCTTGGGGATCTTTCGTCCGTAGCGATCCGTGGTGACCGCTCCGGTATAAGCCGCGGTGCCCTGTGTGAATACCAGATTTTCAATATCATAGCCTACGGTCAGCACCAGCTGATTGGTGACCAGCCCCTTGTCCACCAGATCCAACGCCAGTGCATCCGCCATCTCCCGGACAACCAGTCGCGCCTTGTCAAAGGAATAGGGCCACTGGAGTACCTGACCGGAAACAATGCTCTTATTTTCGGGCTTATATGCCTTTACATCCGCTATGGTACAGGGTTCCCAGCCCCAGGCATGATCAATGAGCAGCTCTGCGTTGACTCCAAAGAGCCGATAGAGCATCTCCTCATTGTGATAGTCTGTCGGTTTCCCGATGGAGCAACGGGAAATATCACCCATGGTGTATAGGCCATGGGCTTCCAGCTTGGTGGCATAGCCTCTGCCAATCCTCCAAAAATCCGTAAGCGGACGATGGGTCCAGAGCAGTTGCCGATATGTCATCTCGTTAAGTTTGGCGATCCGTACCCCATCCTTGTCTGGATGGACATGCTTTGCCACAATATCCATGGCGATTTTAGCCAAATAGAGGTTGGGACCCATTCCAGCGGCAGCAGTGATCCCGGTGGTTTTTAAGATATCCAGAATAATTGTTCGTGCTAAATCCCTGGCAGTCATCTTGTAGGTATCCAAATAGTTGGTGACATCCATGAACACCTCATCGATGGAGTACGGGAAAATATCCTCGGGCGCCAGATATTTCAGATACACACTATATATCTTGGTACTCCAGTCAATATAATGTGCCATCCGGGGCGGAGCGACAATATAGTCCAACGCCAGGGATGGATCGTTCTGTACCTCCGGATCGTTCCAGGACGAGCCGGTCAGCTGCCGGCCGGGGGCTGCCTGCCTGCGTCTGGCATTGACTTCCGCCACCTTCTGTACCAACTCAAAGAGCCGTGCCCGTCCCGAGATACCATAGGCTTTCAAGGATGGAGTGACCGCCAGGCAGATGGTCTTTTCCGTGCGGCGAAGATCTGCCACCACAAGATTGGTGGTCATTGGGTCCAATCCTCGCTCTACACACTCCACGCTTGCGTAAAAACTTTTCAGATCGCAGCAGATGTAGGTCCGTTCCTTCATATGCTCATGGATGCCAAGGGAGCCATTTTGAACACGGTCTCCCGGGAATATCCCCTGGAATTTCCCCAGCCCGGCTGGAGCCAGCAGGCCCCCGAGGACTGGAAGAAGGCCGTTCTGGAAGGGTTGCAGGCCCTGACGGCGGATTTTGACAAGCGTCAGATTGCAGGCATCGGCGCAGGCGGCCAGATGCACGGCCTGGTGATTCTGGACCGGGACGACAACGTCATCCGCCCTGCGATTCTCTGGAACGACGGACGCACCGCCGAACAGGTGGACTATCTGAACAACGTCATCGGCAAGGAGAAACTAAGCGCCTGCACCGCAAACATCGCCTTTGCCGGATTCACCGCCCCCAAGCTTCTGTGGCTTCGTCAGCACGAGCCGGAAAACTTCGCAAAAATCCACAAAATCATGCTCCCCAAGGACTATGTAAACTACATCCTCACAGGAGTCCACTGCACGGACTTTTCCGACGCTTCCGGTATGCTCCTGCTGGACGTGGAGCACAAATGCTGGTCTTCCGAAATGCTGGATATCTGCGGCGTCACCGAAAGCCAGATGCCGAAGCTCTTTGAAAGCTACCAGGTCGTAGGCACCTTGAAGCCGGAGATTGCCAAGCTTCTGGGCTTCCCGGAGACCGTGAAGGTCTGTGCCGGCGCAGGCGACAACGCCGCAGCCGCTGTGGGCACCGGCGTGGTGGGAGAGGGTGGATGCAACATCTCCCTGGGCACCTCGGGCACCATCTTCATTTCCAGCACCCGCTTCGGTGTGGACCCCCATAACGGGTTCCATGCCTTTGCCCACGCCGACGGCGGCTATCACCTCATGGGCTGTATGCTCTCCGCCGCCTCCTGCAACAAGTGGCTTATGGACGATATCTACGGCACAAAGGACTACGCTGCCGAGCAGGCTCCCATTACGGAGGACAAGCTGGGAAATAACCACGTGTACTTCCTGCCCTACCTCATGGGCGAGCGGAGCCCCATCAACGACACGGACGCCCGGGGCGTATTTGTGGGTATGACCATGGATACCTCCAGAGCCGACCTGACCCAGGCGGTGCTGGAAGGCGTGTCCTTTGCCATCCGGGACAGTTTCGAGATTGCCCGGAGCCTGGGCATCGACATTCAGAGCAGCATGCTCTGCGGCGGCGGCGCAAAAAGCCCCCTGTGGCGAAAGATTCTCGCCAACGTTCTGAACCTCAAGCTGACCGTCCCTGCCTCCGAACAGGGCCCCGGCATGGGCGGCGCCATGCTGGCCATGGTGGGCTGCGGGGAATACGAAAGCGTTTCCCAGGTCTGCCAAAAGCTCGTTACCGTGGCAGACACCATCCGCCCGGACCCCGCCATTGCCGCCCGGTATGAGGAACGCTATCAGCAGTTCAAGAAAATCTATCCCACGCTGAAGGGCCTGTTCCCCCAGCTGCGATAAGGAGGCCCTATGGACCACAGCGGCCGTATGGTCCTCCGCCTGGTGGTGTGCGGGCACGTCTGCTACCTGGCCTGGAGCCTGATCTCCGACCAGCTGGCGGGAAAGAGCACCATGAATGACGCTCTGGCCTACTTTTTCGGGGCCGTATTGGCCCTGGGCGGCCTGGGCTTCGGCATTTACACCATCGTGGAGTATTGGAAATCCCGACCCAAAAACGATTCGGAGGATGATCCTCCGGGAGGAAACGAACATGAAGATTGAATCCGTATTTGACCCTGCATTCCAGCAGTATGGCCAGGTCCTCACGGGCTATGACCTGAACGGCCTGCTGACCACCCTGGATGCCGTTACTCCCCTGCCCGACGGCGTTGGCTACCTCCCCGAGCAGGGCGAGCTTCAGGCGCTGCCTGTCCGTCAGGAAATTTCCGACCGGGCCTACGGCGGCATGGACGTACAGCTTGGCTGGTGCAACGGCCACAACACCAAGCTCAACTGCCTGGAATACCACCGGGACAGTGAGCTGAACGTGGGCACCCAGGACTTTATCCTCTTGGTTGCAAAGCGGGAAGAAATGGCGGAGGGACGTCTGGATACTTCCAAAGTCCGGGCATTCCGCTGCCCCGCAGGGGTCATGGTGGAAGTCTATGGAACCACCCTTCACTACGCGCCCTGTCATGTGGACCCCGCCAAGGGCTTCAAAGTGGTCATCGTTTTGCCGAGAGGCACCAATCTGGTAAAGCCCGCCATCAAGGGGGCAAATCCCGAGGATGAAACCCTCTGGGCAAGAAACAAGTGGCTCCTGGCCCACGCCGAGAGCAGCGAGGCGTCTCAGGGCGCTCCCGTCCGTCTGGACGGCGTGAATATTGACATTGCCGATCTACTTTAAGGAGGAAACCAAATGAAAAACATTCCTGACATCAAGCTGGGCCTGATCGCCGTCTCCCGGGACTGCTTCCCCATTGCCCTGTCCACCAAGCGCCGCCAGAACATCATGGCACAGTGCGGCGGCCTGCCCGTCTACGAGTGCCCCGTTACCGTGGAAAATGAGAAGGATATGCTGAGGGCCGTGGAGGACGTCAAGAACGCCCAGTGCAATGCCCTGTGTGTGTTCCTGGGCAACTTCGGCCCTGAGACTCCCGAGACCCTCATTGCCAAATATTTCGACGGCTCCGTTATGTTCGTTGCCGCTGCCGAAGGCGACGGCGACCTGATCAACGGCCGGGGCGACGCCTACTGCGGTATGCTCAACTGCTCCTATAATCTGGGAATGCGCCATCTGAAAGGCTATATCCCCGCCTATCCCGTGGGCACCGCCGCGGATATCGCCGCCATGATTGCCGATTTCATCCCCGTGGCCCGGGCCATTGTGGGCATCAAGAACCTGAAGATCATCACCTTTGGTCCCCGGCCTCAGGACTTCTTCGCCTGCAACGCTCCCATCAAAGGCCTTTATGAGCTGGGCGTGGAAGTAGAAGAGAACTCTGAGCTGGATTTGCTGGTTGCCTATAAGGCCCATGCAGGCGACGCCCGAATTCCGGAGGTCTGCGCCGACATGGCCGCCGAAATGGGCGAAGGCAAGTTCTATCCCGACCTCTTGGAGCGTATGGCACAGTTTGAGCTGACGCTGCTGGATTGGGCCGAGGAGCACAAGGGCGCCAGAAAGTATGTGGCCTTTGCCGACAAGTGCTGGCCCGCTTTCCCCAGCCAGTTTGGCTTTGAGCCCTGCTACGTCAACTCCCGCCTGGCCTCCCGGGGCATCCCCGTGGCCTGCGAAGTGGATATCTACGGCGCTCTGTCTGAGTATATCGGCGCCTGCATCACCGGCGACGCCGTGACCCTGCTGGATATCAACAACTCCGTGCCCAAGTACCTCTACGACGAGGACATCGCCGGGAAGTTTGATTACACCCTCACGGACACCTTTATGGGCTTCCACTGCGGCAACACACCCTCCTGCAAAATGTGCGCCGACCGGGCCGTGAAGTATCAGCTCATCCAGAACCGCCTGCTGGAAAATGGCGGTACCCCCGACATCACCCGCGGTACCCTGGAAGGCGACATCGCCGCCAGCCCCATCACCTTCTACCGTCTCCAGTGCGACTCTGAGGGCAATCTCCGCTCTTACATCGCCCAGGGCGAGGTGCTTCCCGTGGCCACCCGTTCCTTCGGCGGCATCGGCGTCTTCGCCATTCCCGAAATGGGTCGGTTCTACCGCCATGTGCTGATTGAAAAGCGGTATCCCCACCACGGTGCCGTGGCCTTCGGCCATGTGGGCAAGGCCCTCCACAGCCTGTTCCGGTATCTGGGAATCCAGGACATTGCCTACAATCAGCCCAAGAATCTGCCCTATCCCACGGAGAATCCCTTCGCCTGACGGACTATGGAGGAGTTACAAAAACTCTACACAGGGTATCTGGACGCAGTGGAGCAGGCCCAGAAAAAGCTGGTGCCTGCATCCGGCCTCTTTGGAATCGGAAAGAGGCTCTCCGATGACCGCTGTCACGACGATTTCCTGGAAGCACTGGGAGCCTACCTGGCAAAAAAGGCGGACACTGCCGCCTCGCAGGAAGCCCGGGAGATTCTGGAGCGCGTTTATGACGCTCCCATTCGGTACCAGGACGCTCCGTCGGCGGTGTATTGGATTTTCATTGCAGCCCACGGCCTCACCCGCCCCCTGATCCGGCGTCTGAGCCGGCAGGACGCGCAGCGGCTTCTTTCCTGGTATCAGGAAACCTACCCTCGCCGGGAACGCCTCCCCATCCAGAACCAGGTTCTGAAGGACCTAAAAGCCATAGCATGAAATGAGTCCCATCGGAGCAAAACTCCGATGGGGCTCAGACTGTCAAAAACCCTCTTTGAGGCTTTTTGCAGGGCAATGTCAATCCATGCAGGCGCCCTGTTCAAATCTTTATTTTCATCAGAACAGCTTACTCGCCAAGGATAGCAGCAGAGGTATGCTGATCAAAATAAACAGTGTGGATTGGGCGACGGCCTGGCTGGCAAGCTCCCCCTCCAGGTCATACTGCCGGGCCAGCACCGCCGTGAGGCTTCCGGCGGGACAAGCGGCGAGGATGCTGACGCCCATGCAGAGAGTCCGTTCCAGGGGCAGAAGCCGCAAAATGAGGATAAGTACCAGGGGAAACAGGATGCACCGCAGGCCCGTAACCAGGTAGAGGAGCGGCCGCTTGAGCAGGTCCATGGCCCGGCTTCCCGCCAGCATGGCGCCAGCCACCATAAGGGCCAACGGCGTGGTGCAGTTGCCCACGGCGGAGAGGAAGCTCTGGACAGGCGCAGGGAACCGCAGCCCCGCCAGGAGCATCAAAATCATCACGGCGGTACAGATGTTGCAAGGCGTCAGAAACTGCTTGAAGCTCAGCTTGCTCTCCGGCTGGAACAGCCTGGTCACATAGGTGAAGAACATCAGGTTATAAGCCATAAGTCCTACAGCGCCGTAGACCGTCCCCAGAGCCTGTCCCAGAATGGCGGAGGCCAGCGGAATGCCGATAAATGCACTGTTGGGGAGCACCGTGGTGCCGATGAACACGGCCTTCTGCCCGGGGGTCAGCCTTAATTTCCGGCTGATGGCCAGGCACACCCCGGTGCAGACCAGGTAGAAACTGATGAGCAGGCCGAAGCTCATAAGCATCAGAAGTACCGTCTCTCTGCCGCCGGAGACGTTGGTGCTGGCAAGCAGGGTACACGGCAGTGTCACCCACATGACCAGATTGGACAGGAATTTACTGTCACTTTCTTTGATAATACCGCATTTCGCGGCTGTAAGACCGATGCCAATCTCCATAAAGATGATGAGAATTTGCTGGATAAGCACAGAAAGCGTCATAAAATGTCCGAATCCCCTCGATATCGATTTCTACGGTTACTATACCACAGGGCACAATAGGATGCAATTTCGATTTTCCCTGTCCCTTATTTTACCCGCAGAGAGACGCCTGCCAAGACGTCCGTTTTCCCCAGGTGATGGCCGGCTGGTCATCCGCCAGCTGTCGCTCGTCCTTCGCAGACGTATAAACTTAGAATATCACCGGATTTCAGGAAGAAATCCGGTGATTATGACTGATCAGGCCAGCTCCCAGGCCATCTGGGCTGCGCCCCACAGAGCGTCATGGCAGGGATACTGGGTCTTACCATAGGGCGCCAGAGCTTTTTCCACAGCCTGACGGTAGGGGTTCTCCGATTCCAGCAGTCCTCCCAGCAATGCGATGGGGCAATTTGGCAGGTTCAGCCGATTCTGTACCGCCTTCACCATGCAGGCAATCTCTTCCGCCCCCTGGGTCAATATCTCCGCCGAGGTATTCTCTCCCTGCCCGGCCAGAGCCAGTACAACCCCGGACAGCTTAGCAATGTCCGACTTGTTGGTTTCCTGCCCGTAGACAAACCGGACAAGCTCTTCCGCCGAGGAGATACCGAGATTTTCAAAGATCCCATGGCAGAGCGCTTTGCTGCCGCCGCGGCCATCCAGGAAACGTACAGCAGCTGACAGAGCATCCCGCCCCAGGGCATAGCCGCTGCCGCCGTCGTCAATCAGGTGACCAAAGCCGCCGCTGCGGGCCGTGTCGCCGCTTTCATTCTTGCCGAAGCATATGGAGCCGGTTCCGGCGATTACCGCGAGACCCGGTGTGTCCATAGCCCCCCGCAGGGCAATCTCCTGGTCACCGCACAGCTTCCAGGGGCCCTTCATTCCGGCGTTTCCCAGCACCTCCGATAAAATTTCCTTTACCCGGGAGTTAGACACCCCTGCTGCACCAATGCATAAGCCCCAGCACTGGGACAGATCGCCGCAGGCATCCAGCACCTCATGGAGAAGGCTCCGAAATGCCGTCTCGCCGATGCTGTTAAGGTTAAAGGGGCCGAAGGTCATCCGTCGAATGAATTGATTCTTTTCATCCCGCAGTTCCAACCGGGTGTGTGTGCCGCCGCCGTCAATGCCTGCTACAAACACAATCGCCACCTCACAAAGAAACCGGCATGGTTCCCGTCAAAGGTGCGCCTTGGAACACATCGATCAAAGCGTCAAAGCAGTCTTTTGTGTAGTCAAAGGCAGCTATCTTGCAAGCACAGGCCGGCAGCTTCGGCAAGTCATAGGGGTTGCGGGTAGTCACGATCATCAAGGGCTTTCCCGTGGCCGCCAGAGCCTTTGCCAGTTCCAGCTGGCCTGTATACAGATGTGCATTGCAGGTGGCAAGGACAATGTTATCCCACCGGGATGCCTCATTGACGATTTTGTGCACTTCCTCGTCCTGGGGATTCTTTCCCGTGGTCATTCCACCGCCCCCAAAGTGCTTCGTCATGTACTCCGCAAAGGGCTCTACACAGGCAATCAGATTTGCCGCCTCGGTCGTACGGTAGTCCGCACAGCCGCAGAAAAAGGTTTTCTCCGTCACCGCAAAGGGTGTACCATCGTACATGCACAGTGCTTGACGGGCCATTTTTCTCGAAGCTTCCCTGTCCTTGGGCTGGTTGCATAGGCTTCTCTCCAGAGGATAATCTGCCAGTTTTTCCTTAAAAGCAAGAATCTTTTTCACAGAAGCGCGCATCTCGTCCATATCGAGGCCGCCCTGCTCCGCCACCTCGTTGGCGTAGCGTACAGCGTCGCATTCCAGAGAGAACGTGCTGGAAATCTCCGCCAAATCCACGCCGGCCCGGAAAGCCTCCACCATGCCTTTGGCGGTGCCGTAGAATTTCTGAATGGCATTCATTTCCAGGCAATCTGTGAACACCAGTCCCTGGAATCCCAGTCTCTCCTTCAGAAGCCCTGTGATGATCTTCCGGGACATGGTGCCTGGCACCTTATCGGGCTCAATCTTAGGAAAGAGAATGTGGGTACTCATAATGGCAGGGATTCCTGCCTCAATTGCCCGGCGGAAGGGAATCAGTTCCATTTTTTCCAGCTCTTCCACAGTCTTATCTACACAGGGCAGGCCCACATGGCTGTCCACCGAGGTATCTCCATGGCCCGGGAAGTGCTTACCGCAGCACAGCACGCCGGAATCCTCATAGCCTCGGACCGCGGCTTCTCCAAAGACTGCTACCAGTCTGGGATCGTCGCCGTAACTGCGTACACCGATGACTGGGTTGTCAGCGTTGCTATTGACGTCCAGCACTGGTGCCATGGTAAAGTTTGGTCCCAGACCCCGGAGCTGCCGGGCAGTGATTTTCGCCGCTTCAAAGGCATTCTCGGGGTTACCCGTGGCACCCAGAGCCATAGCGCTGGGCACGTTCACTGCATCCGGCGGAATCCGGGACACCAGTCCGCCTTCTTGGTCGATGACGATAAAGGGTGGAAAACCGGTGGCTTCCAGAATGACCCGGCGAATTTTCTGGCAGAGCGTGTAAAGCTGGTCGGCGCTTTGCACATTCCTCTGAAACAAAATCACATTGCCTACCTGGTATTCTCGGATGAAAGCTTCAAAATCCTCGGGAAGGTCCGGGCCATGAAAACCCAGGATGGTTTTCTGCCCAATCATTTGCCGAATAGTCAATTCCATGGTCATAGGCTCCTTGTATAGATTTCGTAGGGACGCATGCGGCTGCTGTAGCTTTCGCTCTCCGCTTCGTATCTGCTCAGGATGACGGAAGCATCCCAATTGGGGGATTCAAAGTCCCGATGTCCGGCAATCAGAGTGATGAAGGGTTTTCCCCCTTCCCGCACAGGGGGCAGGAACTGAAAGTCATCCGGGTACATCCGTCTCAGCAGATCCAGCATCAGAACCCCCAGCTTTACAGGTTCCAGTGCCTTTTCATCGGTAATATGCAGGTGAATGCCGCCGCAGAGGACCCCTTGATGCTTGGAGGTGGTGGGAGTGAAGTAGATTGGCGTTCCCATAACGCCAGGAAGCCCCAGCGCTTCAAATTCTCTTGTGAAGGCCTCGGCCTTCACAAAGGGTGCACCGATAATGGCAAAGGGGTCCGCAGTGCCTCGGCCTTCCGAGCAGTTGGTACCTTCAAACATACAGGTGCCGGGGTAGAGCAGCGCAGTCTCATAACGCGGCATATTTAAGCTGGGCATGATCCAGGGACGGCCCCAGTCCCGGAAGGTCATATTGCCGTCCAGCCCTTTGCAGCGCACCACATGGAGGTCACATCCGATATGTTGTTCCTCGTTCATCATCAGGGCAAGCTCGCCGCAGGTCAGGCCGTAGCACACCGGCAGATCATAGATGCCGACAAAACTGCTGTTTTCCATTCGCAGCAGTCCGCCCTCCACCCGGCTGCCCAGGGGATTGGGACGGTCCAGCACAACGAACCGTTTTCCCGCCGCAGCGCAGTCCTCCAGGCAATACCGCAGGGTGCTGATAAAGGTGTAATATCGGCTGCCCACGTCCGTAATGTCGTATACCAAGGTGTCGAAGCAGTCTAAAACCCGCCGGGAAAGACGTTTGGAGTTTTCCGTGTACAGGCTGCACACAGGCAGACCGCTTTCCTCGTCGGTCTCGTCTGTAAACAGCGCTCCTGCAGGCTTATCCCCTCGGACGCCATGTTCCGGTGCCAGCAGCAGCTGCAAGCTGCAGCAGCCCTGAAGTTTTTCGATGGTAGAGCGATTGTCCGCCGTACGCCCGGAGGGCGCTGTCAGCAGAGCGACACGGCCCATGAGCAAATCCAAATGCTCGTCCAGGCAATCCACGCCAAATAAAATCATAATTTTGACTCCTTTGTAATGTACCAGTTTTGCTTAAACTTCCAGAACTCTGGCGATGCGGCCGTTTGCCTGAGCCAAAAGGGCCTCCGCCTGAGCTGTATCCGTATTCTTTAAAATCATTACAATAGCCGTCTTTGGATGATAGCCGCAGGCCTCCAGGGCGGCTATGGCAGTCTGCTCGTCGCATTCAGCGGCAGCGCAGACAATGGTAATGCAGCGACGGACTAGCTTCTCGTTAGAGGGCTTTACGTCCACCATAAGGTTTCCGTATACCTTGCCCATTTTGATCATGGTGCCGGTGGAGAGCATATTCAGCACCATCTTCTGGGCAGTGCCGCTCTTCATGCGGGTGGAGCCGGTGATGACCTCAGGACCCGGGGTGGGCGAGATGCCGATGTCCGCAGACTGATCGATTTCCGATCCCGGGCAGCAGGTAACGCCGATGACCGCCGCACCCAGCTTTTTTGCATATTCCATAGCGCCCAGCACATAGGGCGTTCTTCCACTTGCCGCCAGTCCCACCAGAACATCCTTTTCGGAGAAGTGGATGCCTTCCAGGTCCATTCGTCCCAAGTCAAAATTATCCTCCGCGCCTTCCACAGCTTTGAAGATGGCGGGATAGCCCCCGGCGATGAGGCCCTGCACCAGCTCCGGGTCTGTGGAGTAGGTGGGTGGACACTCTACAGCGTCCAGAATTCCCAGTCTGCCGGATGTACCGCAGCCGGAGTAAATGAGACGTCCCCCGTTACTGAGCCGATCTGCAATCACATCGATGGCCTCTGCGATTTTAGGGGTTACCGCCGCCACCGCGTCGGCTACATTGTGGTCCTCCTGGTTGATGAGTTTTACCATATCCAGCGTAGACAGGGTATCGATATGGGCTGTATTCGGGTTTCGCTGTTCTGTAGCGATTCGCTGCAATTCTACCATGTTAAGCTCCTCCTATGTTTTAATCCCACATATGGTGTTTTCAGGGGGCGATTCCGATGCGCTTCCGCCTGTTTTTCCTCTGTGTTTTCTGTCCAATAAATATCCTTCGCTTACCAAATCCAAAGTTTCTTATTTTGTTCCAATTCAGCGAAACAAAATTTCTATCTGGGTCAAAAAAATAAGCAGGAATATTTAACCTGGTTTTATTATACCAATTATTTTTTAGAAATCAATACGGTTTTGTGCTATTTATACAAAATGCACTATATTATATTATCTAATTGTGCGATATGCACGAATTGCAAAAACCCTATTGACGGCATGATCCAAATTTTGATATGATGAAACAAAAACACGTTTAATGTACTTATCCGTGAAACTTTTTAGAAATTCCGTCTGTTCTGCTCGGTGCACCATACTGCTGCTGCTCCGATTTTTGACTCTGTCAGCCTCCGTCCTTCATAATTCGCAGCTACCAGAATTTGTGCCGTCCCGATCTGTCGGTACAGTCCGCTGTCTGCTGTTTTTACCATATCGAATTGCAAAATTTCCGAAGGGAAGGAATTTGTTATGACAAATATTGAACTCAGAACAAAAGGCGTGTACGAAAATTTGAGCAACGCAGAAAAGAAGGTCGCCGACTATTTTCTCGGCCATATCAACGATGTTTTTCGCTACCCCATCGCAGATCTGGCAAAACAGTCCGGCGTCAGCAAAGCAGCCTGGGTCCGCTTCAGCAAGACCATTGGCTTTGACGGCCTGAAGGCCCTGAAGAAGGCCCTCTTCTCCGAGCTTCACAAGGATGCGGACGAGTCCCTTCCCGCCCTGCCCTTTTCCGATATCGGCGACGCAGAGACCATTGATGAGCTGATTGAGACCGCCAAAAACAACAGTCTCCGAGCCATTCGTGACACCGCCACTCTGCTGGACCCCAAAGCCGTGGAATTGGCCGCCCAGAAGATCCTGTGTGCCAAATCCGTCCGGATCTTCGGAGTGGGTGCCTCTGCCCTGGTGGGTGAGGATCTTCACAGCAAGCTGCTGCGGATCAACAAAAACACCTTTTTCAGTCTGGACCATCACGTGCAGCTGGTGTATGCCGCCAACATGACCTCAAGAGACGTGGCGGTTCTCATTTCGATGTCCGGCAGCACCAAGGAAATTCTGGAGATTCTGAACCTTGCAAAGGCGTGCCAGACCCCGGTCATCACCTTGACGGAATTCGGGAAAAGCACCCTGGCCCAAAACGCAGACGTGGTGCTTCATATTTCTGCGCCGGAGATTGCCCAGCGAAGCGGCGCCATGAGCAGTCGTATTGCTCAGCTATTGGCTGTGGACGTTCTGTACTCTGCCGTTGCCTATCTTGACTACGACCACATTGCCATTTACTTGGAAAAGAGCCTGAACAGCACCCTTCCCCATCGGCAATGACTTTGGAAATTTCATATAAGGAGTCCTATTTATGTCTCAGAAAATGGATTTTCTTGCCTGTCAGGACCTGTCAAGTGATATTCTGGACCTGGCCCGGCAGCTTTCCATACCGTCCCCCGTCCTTGCATCCTTGCCCTCTGTGATTGCCTCCCTTCCAAAGCTTCCCCTGGCGGCCCTCAGTAAACCCGATACCGCCCAGAAAGCATGGAGCGAGGTCACCGCTCTGCTTCCTACCTATGCCGAAGACGGCGGCCTTCCGCTGCTGGCAGCCACCCTGGGTGGCGCCTGTTTTACCCGGGAGGAATATGGGCGGCAGGGAATTGGGGAGGACGTTTATCTTGCCACCATGCTGTGCCTGCCCCGGTTCTTGCGGGAAACCTACGAGATTACCGGGCGCTGGGGCTATGACCGGGGCTTCTGGACCTGGCGGCAGACCGGCGGGCTTCTCTTCCGGCTGGGCGAACTGGAATTTGAATACCGACTGACGGAACGCAATGAGCCACTCCCGGAGGGCCTCCGGGCAGGAGACCCCATTCTCAGCGTCCACATCCCATCCGACGCCAAGCTCACCCGCGAGAAGCTGGATGCCTCCTACACATGGGCGAAGCGGTTCTTCTCGGAAGTTCCCGGTCCCTGGATTTCAGAAAAGCCCAAGGCCATTCTCTGCGGCACCTGGCTCCTGTCTCCGGAATTATATGGCCTGCTTTCCGAAAATTCCGGCATCCGCCGTTTTGCAGACGACTACTCTCTCTATCATATTCAGCAAAATGACAATGCCATCTACCGCTGGCTATATCAGCTATCCGGACCTGTTTCCGCCGAAAAGCTTCCGGAACGGACCTGCCTGCAGCGTTCCGTAAAGGGACATCTGCTCTCCGGCGGCCTGATCGGCATTGCCTGGGGAATTCTGAAGGATTGACCCGTTTCATTAAGGCACCCCCATTCGCCGCAGGGCAGATGGGGGTGCCTTCTATTTTTCAAAAAGGCATCCGAGGAGAAAATGTACAAAGCCAGGCAGAGCCTGGCTTTGTACATTAGGAAGGAAGGGAAAAGCTTGCTCAGCTTACTTGGTGAAGTAGATCTGATTGTCGTGCAGCATCTTAGCCAGCATGACATTCAAATCGCCGAAGTAGTAGTAGCTGGTCTGCAGAGCGTTCATCTCAGCCTCAGGCAGGTGCAGCTTGGGGTCGTAGATGCGGACAGGTGCACCCTTTTCCAGCACGGAGATGAATCCGCACAGGTCGTTGGACAGCTTCATTAACTGCTGGGTCAGGTCCTTCAGCTCCGCGTCATCGTAGGTGGTGAACATCTTGCGCAGCATTTCGGTAACGTTGTATTCCTTGCCGTCCACGGGGTCAGTAAAGATCCGGTCCTGACCAGGCTCCAGCTTCTCCCAGCCGGTACGGGTGTTGGCCACGAACAGGTCGTTGAAGCACTCCCAGGGATGGGCGTAAGTGGGGGCCTGGGCTACGAAGGTGCAGCAGATCATCTTCTCGTCAGCACGGGTAAAGTCGTTCCACAGACCAAACTCCATGGGCTTAAAGTCAATGTTGAAGCCGAAGTCGGTGAGCATCTGGCTCATGGCTTCACCGGTCATCATAAAGGAGGGCCAGCTGCTGATCGTGGCAATGGAGATCACAGGGGACTCGCCCTTCTCGTCCACCCACATATTGCCCTGCTTGGTCCAGCCGATGGACTCCAGAAGCTTGGCTGCCTCGTCGGGGTTGTACTCATACTTGGTCAGGGTGTCCACGAAGCTCTGATCGGCATAGGTGCCCTCCAGGGAAGGCAGCAGGCCGGAATTCTGCAGGCTGCCGCTAAAGCTGCCGGGCTCGGCAACGGCCAGCAGGCTGTTGCGGTCGATGGCCATAGAAATGGCCTTGCGGACTTCGGGCTTGTCCAGAGGATAGGCCTGAACGTTCATGGTGTAGCCAATCTGGCTCAGTTCGGGTACAAAGATCTTGCGCATGGTGTCGGCGTATTTGGCGTCGATCTGAGCGGACATGTCCAGGTTCAGGCCGCCGTTTTCAATGGTGTACTCGTTGCCGAGAAGTGCAGTGGCAAAAGCCTGGGAGTCGCCAGGACGCAGGCCACGGATCGTGGGGATAAGCATTTCCTGACGGTACTCGGGGTTGGCTTTGAAGAGGATCTCAGAGGTGTTGTACTTGTCGATAACATAGGGGCCGCTGCACACGACTTCGTCGGGAGCGGGCTTGAAGCTCAGCAGATCCTGCTTAATGGCAGCATTTTTTTCGTTGCCCTCGTCGGTGAACTTCATGGTCTTGGACTCTTCGTCGTAGACGCGCATATTCTCGGCGACATCCTTGTACTGCTCAGCCCACTTGCCGTAGATCTCATCAGGAGTACGGATGGGGTTGCGGACCACCAGGTTCAGAAGCAGGGGGCTGTCCTGGCAGAAGGTCATGCGGATGGTCAGATCGTCCACCTTTTCGATCTTCTCCATGTAGTTCCAGAGGGTAGTAGCGGTCAGGTCGCAATAGAAGTTGGTCAGCACATCATCCGCATTCAGAGCGGAGCCGTCACTCCACTTCAGGTCAGGCAGAAGCTTAATGGTCATGACCAGATCTTCATAGGTGTAGCTCTCCATCAGGGAGTTCTTGAAGGTACGCTCCGGCATGGGAGAGAAGAAGGCCAGGTAGTCATACATGAAGGGCTGGATGGACCAGTTGATACCGGCGGTCTCATCGTAGGGGTTTCCGTTAAAAGCAGGGGTGGCATCGCAGTCGATCAGGGTGGTCAGGACCTTGCTGGTGTCCACTTCACCCTCAGCTTCCATAGTCAGGTCGTTGTCCACACCGGCCAGATTGGGCTGCACGGCAGTTTCCTCGGGAGCCTGGGCTTCGCTCTCCTGGCTTGCACAGCCTGCCAGCATACCAACGGTCATCATGGCCGCCAGCAAAAGCGCAAGTACGCGTTTCGTGATTTTCATTTTGTTTTCCCCCTTGTTTTTTATTATCACCGCCTCCTGCTAACAGCGGAATGCGGTTGTATCTCTTTTCATCAGAAAGAGGTCTTGATCTGTTTCTTCTCGATCTCTTCAACGGTAAAGGTCTCGGCGTATTCCTTCCGGCAGAGGTAGCCCCGCATCTTCATCAGCGTGGCGTAGTAGTCCCGGTAGTGGAAGCTGGTGGAATGAACCGTGAACCAGTGGGTGGAGATGGCCTTATACCAGAGGTCGAAGCCCTCCGGTGTCACCTCTACATAGGTGTAAGGTACATAGCCCTCGGAGTCTTCCCAGTTTTCCGCATAATAAGGGCCTGCTGCATAGTGAGCCGGCAATTCTCGCTCGATGGAAGCCAGTCCCGCAAAGAACTGTGCATCCTTGACAATGCGGTGGGTAGCCTCATGGTCTTTGTGCATACTGTTTTTCCAGTGGGTCAGCAGCACGTCGGGCTTATACTTGCGGATCACATCGCAGAGCATGAACTTTACCGCGTCGTCCTCGGGAAGCTCTCCGTCGACGTAGGGGAACACCACCGCTTCGCCGCCCAGCATTTTTGCAAAGGTCTCGGCCTCCTGAATCTTCTGCTTGCGATACTCCTCCACGGTCATGTGGGGCGGATTGCCCCGCTCGCCGCCGGTGAGCGCTACGGTGACAATGTGATCGCCCCGCAGGCTGGCGGTTGCCAGCACACCGCCGCAGGTCAATTCTGCATCGCCGATATGGCCGCCAATTGCCATGATCACTTTTTTTCCGTCCTGTGTCATAAAATCTCTCCTTTTAATTGCGGATGCCGTAATTCATCGGTACAATCCGTGAATCTGCTGATTTATTTTGCCTGCTTGTGCATATCCGCCCAAGTTCTTACAATTTTGAAGCCCTGTGCCTCATAAATGTTCCGGGCAGGGTTGGTCTCGCCCGTAAACAGGGTCATATACTTGGCGCCCAGATCTCGCAGACCTGTGCACAGCCGTCCAAAGAGGACCTTGCCAGCGCCATTTCCGCGGCAATCACTGTGAATGCCGACGCCCGCCAGGTAGCCTCTGCCGTTCTCCTGAACGTACAGAGGGCCTGTAAAGCCCATGGCCTTGCCGTTCCAGTCTACAATGAGAAGGGGTGGGCCGTCCTTTTTGGCCGCCACGGCCATAATCTCCTTGTACCACATGTCGTTGTTCAGATTCACCAAGGTTTCCTCCAAGCCAGTATGCTTTTCGGAATCGTAATAAGTGATCTGGATACCCTTTTCCTGAAGCGTCTCCTCCTTGCGGGCCACGTCCTCGGTCATCTGGTATCCCTGCAGGTTCAAATGGTAGGAATTCTGGTAGGCAAAATCCCGGTAGCCGCAGTTTTTCAGGAACAGATAGCCGCTGCCAGCCACATCCACACCGGGAGCGTTGGGATGCTCATGGCCATCGGTGCCGGGGACGATCCAGACGAAGTTCATGGGATTAAAAAAGGAAGCCTCAAAGCTTTCCAGTTTTTCTCCGGCCATAGCCCGCAACTGTTCTTCCAGCGTGTGCAGGAGTTCCCGGCCAACGCCCTGGCGGCGCCGTTCCGGCTGAACGGCCACAAAGGTCACATAGCCCTTGGTTCCCTGCTCGTTCAGGCATCCGGATGCGAAGCCGCCATACTGGCTCTCCACAATGGAAATTGTCCGGACGCCGTCCTCTCTATGCAGAAAGAAGCGTTCAAATGCCGTCTCTGTATCAAAACGCTTGTAGAGCACCTCGCCATTATCTGCACAGCTGTTGAATAAGGCCATGGCCGCCTGAATATCCGCTTTTTCTGAGATTTTGCGATAGCTTCTGTTATTTTCCATTTTACTGCGCTCCTTTCTTCTTGGAGGAAGAGAGCTTCCGCTCCCGCTCCGTCAGCTCCTCGTCTTTTTTGTCTAATTTCCAAGCCCCCAGGGAGGAGCCGAGAAATGCTATGAGATTTACCAAAATTGCGATGGAATAGACCACATTGCCTGCCTCGGTTTTTTCACTCAGGAAAAAGAAGAGGAGGCTGATGACCAGCAGTGCACCGGTCATGGCTGCAATAAAGCGCAGCAGCCCGACAATATGACTTAGCTCTAGATTCCACTTTTCTCCTTTTCCCGCTGGGCCAGAATTTCCTCTGCTCTGTGGCATGCAACATAACCTCCATTCAGCGGGTGAAGCTTCGGTTCTTCACGGGCGCAAATCTCTTCATAATAAGGGCACCTTGGGTGGAATTTGCATCCACTGGGCAGGTTCAGCAAGTTCGGCAAGTCCAAGGACCGCAAAGGCAGCTGCCGGGCAAATTCTGTGCGGCGTTTGGGGTCGGCTTCCGGCACCGCAGAAATGAGTGCATGGAAATAGGGGTGCATCGGACAGTCAATTGCCTTCTGAATGGAGTTCCATTCAATCATCCGGCCCAGATACATGACCACAATTCGTCCAGAGGCTGCAATATACCGGGCTGTGCCCAAATCGTGGGTAATGTACAGGAAGCTTACATTGTACTTTTCCTTCATTCGGGCCATGAGGCTCAGAAGCGAAATCCGCATGGACACGTCCACCATGGACACAGGCTCATCGGCCACGATAAGCTCGGGCCGCACGGACAAGGCTCTGGCCAACAGAAGCCGCTGACGCTGTCCTCCGGACAGCTGGTGCGGATATTTTTCCAGGAAAATTGCAGGCGGAGTCAGGCCAACATCCACCAATAACCCCGAAAGGTATTCAAAAGTTTCGGCCTCGTTTTTTACGATGTTGTGCTGTAAAAGGGGCAGGGACAGGGATTGGAAAATGGTTTTATTGGGGTTTAGGGCAGCATAGCTATCCTGATGGACCATCTGAACGCCCATGCGGTACTCATGGTAATCCTTTCCCTTGAGAGTCCAGATATCCCGGCCCTTGTAGAGGACCTGGCCCTCCGTCGGCTTGTGAATACCCACGATGAGTTTGCCCATGGTGGTTTTACCGCAGCCGCTTTCCCCTACCACTGCAATGATCTCTCCCTTGTCAATGGCAAGATTCACCCCGGTCAAGGCCTGGATGGTATTCTTTTTTCGTCCGGCGCCGCTGGTAAACCGAATGCCGGCATCTTTAAGTTCAATCAGTGGTGGCAAGACGTTTTACCTCCTTCCAGTGCCCACAAAGGGTATATTGTTGGTTGTCTCCCAGGGAGACCATTTTTTCCAGGTTGCCGGTGATACCGTCACAGATGCCCTGCTCTTTCAGGAAGCATCGCGGAGCGAAGCGGCAGCCAGGTGCCAGATCCAGCAGGTTCGGCGGGTATCCTGGAATGGCCGCTCGTTTGGAAATGTCGTCCCGCAGGGACGGCACCGCACGGATAAGGCCCCGGCTGTAGGGATGGGCCGGGCGAAGGAACACATCCTCCAGCGTGCCATATTCCACAATCTGTCCGGCATACATAACCGCGATTCGGTCCACCACAGAGCCGATGATGGCTACGTCATGGGTACAGAACACCATGGTAATGCCGCTTTCTTCGTGAATTTTCCGGAGAATATCCAGAATATACCACTGGGTAATCACATCCAAAGCCGTGGTTGGCTCGTCCAAGATGAGGAGCTCCGGCTCCAGCAGCAGGCTCAACGCAATGATGACTCTTTGTTTCATGCCGCCGGAGAGCTGATGGGGGTAGCTATCCAGCACCCGCTCCTCCAGGCGCACCTTAGCGCACAGCTCCTTCGCCTTGTCCAGAATCTCCCGCTTGGTCAGCTTGCTGTTGTGGGCCATGGCAGTCTCAAGAAAATGGTCCTTAATACGCAGGGTGGGATTGAGCACATTCTGAGCCGCCTGGAACACCGTGGTAATCTCGGTCCAGCGGTAGGAATTGTAGTCCTTTTCAGAGAGCTTCAGCAGGTCCACCGTGGTTCCATCTTTGCAGTGGTAGATCACCTCTCCCTCGGCAATGCGGCCGGGGGCACGGATCGTCCTTAAAATGCTGGAAATCAAGGTAGTCTTGCCGCTGCCGCTTTCGCCGATGATGCCCACAATCTCACCGCGGTAAATGTCCATGGTCACATTGTCCACAGCCCGCAGGGTTCCGCTGTTGGTCCGAAAGTCCACGGAGAGGTTTTTCAGTTCAATAATCGGTTCCATGATTCTGTTCCTCTCTTTCTCAGTTCCGCAGTCTCGGGTTCAGAGCATCGTCCAGTCCGGTGGCAAACAGGTAGCAGCCCAGCTGGAACAAGACGATGCACACCACGGGAGCCAGGAAGTACACGATGGCGCTGGAACCCATCATGGCACCGCTGACCGTCAAGGCAAGCTGGATCATCATGCCCCAGTGGTTGCCCTGGAAGGGAACCAGGCCCAAATACATGAGGCCCACGGCAGCCATGATTGCTTCCTTCATCATGCTGATAAAGTTCACGGCAATGTAGGAGATGATGTTGGGAATCACATCATTCACAATAATATTGAAGTTGCTGATACCCAGTATCCGGCTGGCCTCAATAAATTCCTTGTTCTTTATAATCAGCACCTGGGAACGAATTGCTTTGGCAAGGCCTGCCCAGGATTGAATACTCAGCACAAGGCCAAACATGAATGGATTCGTAATGGATATGACCATGGACAGGACCATCGTCAAAGGAAAGTTGGGAATGGTGACTACCACATTGGTGATTACCATTAAAATGGTATCCACCTTGCCGCCCAGCAGACCGGAGACAATGCCGACGATGCAGGCAATGGTAATGGAAATGACACCAGCGAAGAACGCCACCAAAAGCACGTCCTTGGCGCCCAGAATCAGCTGAACCAGGGTATCCTTACCCGCGTAATCCGTGCCCAGCCAGTGTTGGGCTGAGGGGCCTTGGAGCCGGTGGAGATAGTCCGACTTGGGCTGGTTTAAAAACAAGGGTCCAAGCACTGCCATTGCCAGGAACACCAGGAGAATGATCAGACCCACCCGGGACATTTTGTTCTTCCAGATAGAAGAAAAGAAGTATTTTACACCGCTGGTCTTATGCAGGCTGCGAACACCTGTGCTTTCTTGCTCTTTTCTCATTAGGTAAATGCACTCCTTCCTACGGTTATGCATCCCGCAGACGGGGATTCAGGTATTTATACAGGAACTCCGCCACAAAGCTGGACAGCACTACCATGGTGATGATGATGAAGAACATTCCCTGCATCAGCGGATAATCCCGGGCCGCAATGGCCTTATTCAGGTAGTAGCCGACGCCGGGGTAGAAGAACAGGTTCTCAATCAAAGGAGAGCCGCCAAACAGCAGGCCAAAGCTCACCGCCAGGCTGGTAACCAAAGGAAGCAAGGCATTCTTGCTGAGGTACGTTGTCAGGATGCGGCGGTTGGACAGGCCACGGACCTGGGCGTAGGTGATGTAGTCCTCACCCAGCACACTCAGGGAGTTCGCCTTCATGGAGATGATCCAGCCGGCCACCGTTGTAAGGAAGTAGGTGAGCACTGGCAGGCAGGCGTGGGTCAGCACGTCCCGAATAAAGGGACCGTTGAACCCCGGCGTCACCTCGGTGCTGTATGCCCCTCGGGCAGGAAGCACGCCCAAAACCACCGAGAAAAGGAACACCAGAAGATAGCCCAGCACATAATTGGGAATGGCCCCGAAAATGGACTGATATCCGATGAGCACGGCATTGAGTATCTTGCTTCGCTTCCAAGCTATATAGATGCCCAGTAAAACACCCACCACAAAGGATAGGAACAGCGATAGACTGACCACCAGAAGCGTCCACGGAAGGGCACCGCCCACCACAGAAGCCACGCTTCTCTGATAGGTCATGCTGGTGCCCAAGTTACCGGTGACGATGCCCTTGACATAGTTGAAGAATCTCTGGGTCATCGGCATCTCCGGGTCGTAATTCAATATGGATTTCGCACGCTCATATGCAATTTCATACTGAACATTCTGGCGTTTCATAATGTCCGTTGCCATAATATCCACCGGGTCGCCGGGCATACTCTGGATCACAACAAACATCACGATCATTGCGACAAATATGGTTAGGAGCGCCATTAAAAACTTTTTTGTCACGTTGCAGAACCTCTTTTCATGTGGGGATTTATTTTTTAAAATTAATTCTTAACTCCAATATACATTTCTTGAAATTAAATGTCAATTGCATTTTCTCACGCGTCCGCATTTTCGGCTGTTTACACCATTTTAGTCAATTAAATTGTGCAGTATAAACAATAACCATCTGTGCTCTTTCCAGCACATTGACAATCACGTCAATATGATGTACTCTATTCCTGGACGAAACGGTTAAAACTTTTGTTACCAATCTTTTGTTCCTTTTAGAACATCGGCTAAAATTTTCTATAAAATCCTGAAATTATGTAACAATTTTACAGGCAGGAACCTTGCTTCCGCCTGGCCAATCTGCCCTCCCACAGAGCTTTGTCAGGAAAGGAGACTTTTTATGAAACCTTTTGAAACCGCATTCAGTCTGCTGTCCGATGCCGTCCGCAGCGGCGCCGCACCTTGTGCAGCTGCCGCCGTGGGCATAGGTGACCGGCTTCTCCGGCAGGAAGTATTCGGAAACGCCCAGCTATACCCCACGGTCCTTCCCGCAGACCAGAACACCCGCTTCGACATGGCCTCTTTGACCAAAATTCTCTCCACTACCACGGTGACTTTCCGATTAATAGAAGTAGGAAGGCTGTGTCTGGATGACACGCTCGGCCGCTTTCTGGAGGTCCCAGCCGATAAGGCGGAAATCACGGTGCAGCAGCTTTTGACCCATACCAGCGGCTTTGCCCCCCATATGGATTTGGAGCACTGTGCCCCCTCTCCCAAGGAAGCTCTCTCCTTCATTCTTAGCGAACCATTAACCTACACTCCAGGAACGCAGGAAGCCTATTCCTGCATGGGCTATATTGTCCTTGGCAAGCTGCTGGAGCAGGTGGGCGGTGCGCCCCTGGACCAGCTGGCACAGAAATACGTTTTCTCTCCCCTGGGAATGACCCACACCGGCTATCGTCCGGCAGGCGATAATTTTGCCGCCACCGAAAAGCTGTCCGACGCAACCTTCCTGAGCGGCGTGGTCCACGACGAAAACGCCCGGTTCCTAGGAGGTGTCTCCGGTAATGCGGGCCTCTTTTCCGATCTGGCCGACGTGACCATCTTCGCCTCTATGCTGGCCTGCGGCGGCAGGCATAAGGGCAAATATTTCCTATCCCCGGCCATGCTGCAAGCTGCCCTCCATAATTATACCCCGGGTATGGCAGAAAACCGCGGCTTGGGATTCTTCCTGAAAACCCCAGGCAATTTCCACGGCGACCTGGTCTCTCCCCGGAGTTACGGCCATACAGGCTTTACAGGTACTTCCTTGCTGATTGATCCCGACACCGGACTCTATGCGGTGCTGCTCTCAAATCGGGTCCACCCCACCCGAGAAAACACGCGCTTCCTTCGGGTCCGCAGGGTGTTCCACAACGCCATTGCCGCTGAGCTGCCCCGATTACTGTGACCCCCTCCGAAAACCAACCCCAAGGCCCCTTATGTAGGAAAACACCTCCACACGTTGGCAAAGCCTGTGCCTGCCAGTATTCGGAAATCACCAAGCACGCCATCTGCAAGCTGATAAAAGTCGGCTGCCAATGCCTGTTTCAAAAGATTCGAGCCTTGCATTTGGCTCCCCAAAACCGTGCATCGGGTAACCCGTGCACGGTTTTCTTGCCTTTTCTAAACGCTTTCCGGCACAGCCAATTCACTCCGGCAGAAAGCAGCAACCGCAAAGATGGAGATTTAATCCATAAAAATTAAAATCCGTGCCCATGAAAGATTGTGAAATACCAATGTCTGTGCTACAATGAACCCAGACACTACCCATAATAAATACAGTGTCAAAATGCCGCCCTCCGATGCTGAAAGCACAGCCGTTCCCTCCGGAGGGTTATTGGAGGCATTCTTCTTAGGTTTTTTGAGATTGGAGGTACCGAATGCGTTACACCATTATGGTTGTGGAAACTCTTTCTGGCGGACCACCTTTGGGTGATTCTGCTCTTTCTTGCAGCCCCCACTGCCCTGCCCATTTTCTATCTGGCCGTTGTGGCCCAGGCGCCGAAATCCTCCTGGCTGTACTACGGCCTTTTGTCTCTGTTCCTGCTGCTGTGCTTTCTGGGCTATCGGCTCTATGCCACCTGGAACCTCTATGAACGATTCTGCGACGAAAAGCCGGAGCTGGAACATTTTCTGCTCCACGCCCCCAGAGGACGGCAGGAGCGCAGCTATCAGGCTCTGATGCAGGAATTTTATAGGGAATACCTTGCCAAGCTGAGTCGTATGGAGGACACAAAGGCCCAGAATAAGCTGATGATCTACCGCTGGGTGCATCAGCTCAAGACGCCCCTGTCCGTGATTCAGCTGATTGCCCAGAAAAACGAATACCAGGCAGATTATAAAAAAATCGCCCAGTCCGCTTCCCAGATACAATACGACCTGGACCAGATTCTGAACCTGTACAAGCTGGATGCCATGGAAAACGATTTTCATGCAGAGCGGGTTTCCCTGCGGCAGGCTGCAAAAGACAGCATCAACGAGCTGAAATCCAGCTTTATTGAGCGAGGCATTTTCCCCAAGCTGGAAGCAGAAGAACAGCTGGTGGTGTACAGCGATTCCAAATGGCTCCGGTTTGTGCTGTATCAGCTTTTGACAAACGCCTTGAAGTACAGTGACGCCGGAAGCGCCATTGTGGTCAAGGCATATGACACGCCGTCGGACATTGTGCTGTGCGTAGAGGATTCTGGCTGCGGCATTGCGCCTGAGGACCTTCCCCGCATTTTCGACCTGTTTTTCACCGGGCAAAACGGCCGTCTCCGGGGGGAATTCTCCGGTCTGGGGCTGTATATGGTCAAGCAGATTCTGGACGATCTGGGCCATTCCATCCAAGTCACTTCTTCCCCGGGAAAGGGGAGCCGCTTTCAGGTTCTCTTTTCCAAACGGGCCCCTGGCGAAACCGCGAGAAAGATTGCAGAACTGTAAGGTTGTGTAATCTTTCTCGATTTTATTTCCGGATTCTTTTTGATATATTAGCCACGAAAGGAGACGGAATATGAGACAATTTAAAGCAAATGCATTTCAAATTAAGCTATTCATGGCAAAAATAAGGTTCAACTTCCGAATCTGGTGCAGCCAATGCAGTCGGCACAAACGTGCCAACTAAAGCGAACGCCAGAAGGCCGCAGCAAATCCGTTGCCCCAGTCGTTTTAGATTCATAAGAATACCTCTTTTTTTCAAATATAAGTGGGGCTGTGCGACCGGCATTGGCTGCACAGCCCCAAATAATAATATCAACTAGTCTTATAAGGCTCAGTTAGCTACCGTGAAAGGATAAGTGACAACAGATGTATTAAAATCAGTTGCCGTACCAGCTGCGCGTACCCAGCAGTCCTGTGTAAAGCCTTTAAGTGTAAAATCACGGACCGTCGTGCTATTGCTCACGTTATCAAACACGCCAATATCCGTGCCACCGGCTTCGGTACCTGTACCACTACCGCCAACAACCGCCATGGTCGCCCAGCAGTATTCGGTGTAAGCGCCGCGGACATTCTTGCCGACCACGCCGCCAGCACATCCGCCCAAGAAGGTGAGCGCAGTGGGGCTTGTGGTGGAGTAGCAATATTCCACCTTCGCATTGCTCAGGCCGACAATGCCACCGCCGTTTGCAAGGCCGGTGATGGTAGTATCACGGCTGGAGCAGTAACGCACATCCGCATTGCGGATGAAGCCGGCCACGCCGCCGGCGCTGCGGCCACTGACACTGCTGTTCCGAACCTGGACATTCTGGACCAATGCGCGGTCGTTGGACCAACCGTCAACCATCCCGGCCAGAGCGCCGGCATATTCGCCGGCATATTCCACATCGATGTTGTCCAGCGTCAGGTTTGCAACGATCTGCCCGTGTCCCAAGGTGGCAAACATACCGCTGCACGACTCCCCAGACGGGGTATCGCTGGTGGCGCTAAAGGTAGCGTTGGAAATCGTCTTTCCGTTGCCGTTGAAGTTGCCCGCGAAGGTCATCGACTGGTATGTGGTATCATCACAGTCGATGTCATCCCCTAAAGTAATCAGCTGATCCGCAACCACCACGTCAGAATTTGCGACAAAAGTATCCCACTCAGTCTTCGTATAGATAGTAACATTTTGGTGCGCCTTTAATGCCTGAAGGAACGCCTCTGCTTCCGATAGAGCATTCACCTTGGCATACAAGGTCGTATTGCTGGTTACCGTTGTACCTTCCGTAAAGGAGATGGAGCGGTCAGAATCGGTGTACCAACCCGCAAATTCCTGGCCGCCGGTCAGCTCCGGTACAATCGCGGGGATCTCCGCCCCAGCGGGCAACCTCCAGGTAATGGTGGTGTCATCATCAACCACATAGTCCACAGTGTAGACTACGGCGTCCGGGTCACAAAGGACAAGCACTACTTTTTCGTCATCCATATTGACCAGAATATCTCGGGCCTCACTGCCAGCGCCAAGAGCTCCAGCCGCCAGCTGAATATCCTGATCCACCAGATACCCGGCCAGGGTCTCCAGGGACAGGCCCACGGCATCCTCAAAGCCGCCAGTCCAGACGTTGCCCTCAGTCTCTTCCAGGGTCAGTGCGAACTGGTCAGCGCTGATATCCACGTCGCCCACGGTCAGGTTGAATTTCAGAGTGACCGTACCAACGCCGACTTCCTCCACATAGAGATCCCCATCGCTGGGTGTGGTGGGGGTGAAAACCGCATCGTCGCTGAGGGCAATGGTGGCAGTGTAGTCGGCCACTTCGGTGTCACCACCCGCGGTAAACACGAAACTGCCGCTGACCAAATCCCGGTCGATGGTACTGCCGTTATAGGAGATGCTCATGTCCAGGACCTCGGGCACAGTATCTGCCTCGGAAGGCACATCCTCCTCCACGAGTTCCTCAGCGGGAATCTCATCTGCGAGGAGATTGACAGGTTCATCTTCGACATCCTCTTCTGGCTCCTCAACAGGAATCTCAGACTCCGTAGGTTCCTCGGCGGGGATCTCATCCACAGGTTCTCCGGCAGGAGCCTCGGGCTCGGTGGGCTCCTCGGCGGGAGTCTCGGGTACAACACCCAAGCAGAGCGTCAGGTCAGCACCCTCCAGGCTGCACAGGGGACACTCCGGATTCACAGCGTCCTCAGTACAGGGAATCTGGCAGATGCACTCGATAGCTGCCGGCTCTTCCGGCAGCGGGGACGTGTCCTCTGCCCGGGCCATTCCGGGCAGCAGGGTGAGGCAAAGGGACAACGCGCATAACAGGCTTGCTATGCGCCGCAGGGTTCGCTTCATAGTTATGACCATTCCTTTCCGCTGCGCTTCAAGGCACCAAAGGAAAATGAAA
>ENA-ORNG01000406-ORNG01000406.1-human-gut-metagenome-genome-assembly--contig:-NODE-406-length-38539-cov-4.937273_pt1 | contig 38539 bp, 30 predicted proteins | sample MGYA00242113_ERZ509018 | MGnify/ENA primary metagenome ERZ509018 (study PRJEB26280, sample SAMEA2338711) | human gut metagenome | biome: human gut; feature: human-associated habitat; material: faeces... | reverse complement strand
ACTATCAAAAGTTGCAGCAACCTTTTGCAAAACTTCTGGCTGGTCTTGGCGAGTTATTTTTATATTCCACTCTAAGCCACTTGAAATTGCAACATTAGAAAGATTGGATGAACCAATATACGCCGTTGTAAAGCCTGTTTCGCGATAAAAAATATATGCTTTAGCATGTAAACGTGTTCTTTTGGTATCATAAGAAACTTTAATTTCCGTATTTTTTAGCTTTGCTAACTCGCTGATAGCTTTAATATCTGTTGCGCCCATATAAGAAGTTGTAATAATGCGCAGCTTGCCACCGTTATTAGTAAATTCCGTTAGTGCTTCCATTAAAAGTCGTAAACCGCTCCATTTTATAAACGAAACCAACATATCAATACAGTTACACGAAAAAATTTCTTTTTTCAGCTCACTGAACATTTGCGGTTCGTGCACAGCACCGGTAAAAAGCGAGCTTTGTGCAATGGAAGTAACCGGCCTAATTACTTTAACCTTATCATTAATGGCTTGTATAGTATTAGTTTTATCCGTTACAGAAAGTAGTTGCTTATCTTCGGCAATTTCTAAATCATCGGCAATGCCTTCACTTGTATTTTGCTTAATTGCACCAATTATTTTATTAACCAGTTCAATTTGCTTTGCCAGGCTATCATCGTTTTCGCTGATATTATTTAAGCTCTGCTCTACAACTTTTTTAACATATTTAGATAAAATACCAGCAGCTTCTTCACTATCAATTTGTTCTTTTTCTACATTGAAGTTATCTGTAAGTTCCGCCAATGCTTTATTAAGTTTTTTGTTGATAGGTTTTTCGTACAATCCTGTTTTCATAATAAACCTCATAAATGTATTATTAAACTAATCTTATCACAAGGCGTATTTTGTTAGCAATAAATATTAAGCAGAGCCAAGAATAAAAAAAGCGGCCTAATAGACCGCTCATACTGTAAATATTATTTTAATTTAACCGCAGTACCGCTAACGCTTACCATTAGCATGCCGTTTTCTTTGCCTAATACTTCGTAGTCAACATCGACACCGACAACGGCATTAGCGCCTAATCTTTCGGCACGCTTGCACATTTCGTCAATAGCTTTTTCGCGCGCTTCCTGCAATTCATTTTCGTAAGTGCTGCTGCGCCCGCCAAAAATATCCGTAATGCCGGAGAACAAATCCTTAACAAAATTTACGCCGGATACCACTTCGCCAAAAACAATGCCCTTATATTCGGCAATTTGCCTGCCTTCAACAGTTTGTGTAGTTGTAACAATCATGGGTGTGACCTCCTTTGCAGGTGATGTTTAATAAATTCTACATTAGAAAGCAAAATCCTGTTTTAATATTATTTTTGTAAATCTTAAAATTATGATACAATTATGGAAAACTTCTGACCATAAAAGTATAAAAGATTTTGAAGAAGAAAATTGACAAAAATTAGTTAATATATAACAAAAAGAAAACCTGCAAGCCGCTTATTTATTGGGCTTACAGGTTTTTATTATTTATTCGAACTCGGCAAATCCAAAGATGTTCTTAAATATATTTGTTTAAGTTTTACATCTTTTTTGCCGTTATTTTATTTCTGTTGCATATATTATTTTGGCTCACTGATTTTCTGTTGCCAATTTGTTGCCAGCTTATTGTAAATGATGTATATAAGTTTGACAACATTTATTTTGAGAACACTGCATCATTTCTGGAAAGTAGATACACACAATATTGATTCATGCTGATTCCTTCCCGCTGAGAATGTTCTGCCAGTGATCTGTGCAGACTTCGTGGAATTCTCAATTTAAACTGCCCAGAATAATCTTCCAAACTATCTGGTTCATGAATCTCTACGCCTTCTTCTAATGCAGCTTCAATCCATGCTTTTTTTGCATCCAGTGCATTTGCTACCGCACTCTCCACTGTCTCACCACAAGTAATGCAACCAGGCAAATCCGGATAAGAAACTACAAATCCGCCTTCATCTTTATCTTCCACAATTTCCATACGATAGGACAATGCCATATAATCATTCAGCGTCTTCATCATTCTTCGCCTCGCTTTCTACAATCTGCCTTACCATTTCTACATATACTTTCTTGATTGGTTCGTGCTTTGGTATTGTAATTGGCATACACCCTTGCTTTCTGAAAGTATAATGACTACTTCCATTTCTTGGTGCATTCATTTCGTAACCATAGCTTTCCAATACCTTCCGTAACTCATCAAACCGGAGGTCTTTCGATAAATTGCATATACGTGTTATCAGTTTATCCCATTTTGACATTTGTTATACCTCCTACGTATATTATATGTGGTATCCTATATGGTGTCAATTAAATTATGCATTTATATTGCTAACTTTCGCCTTTCGGGCTATTCTTAAGTGCCACTTTGAGTGCTTTTTAGATATTTTTTTATATTTTCAACAATAAATTCTTTTTTCTCTATAGGAAACTTAATCGGTTTAAATTCATCTGTTCCAAATGCATCTACATACTCAAACCAAGGACCTTCACAAAAAATATTCATATCACAATTAATACAATCCTCGCCCTTTTTCTTAATGGACTTTCTCACTTCACTCCACTGAAATGTATCCTCTTTAACTTGTGTGCAAAGAGTATCTCCATCAAAATATTTAAGTTCACCCACCAATTGCATATGGTTTGGAATAATACAAAAGGGAACAGCTTCAAATTCAATATTTACATTACATACTTTTGCTGTAAAAATTAATTTTTCTAAAATAGGTTGCAAATATGAATATTGTGGCATTACTTCATCAAAATTCTTTCTAGCAGCTCCCTGACCATGTGGGAAGGCAAAACAAAAATACTTAACACCTAATTGGGATCCAACTTTTACAATACCAGGTAACTCTTCCGCATTAATCTTTGAAATTACAATTTTTAATACCACAAGTTTGCCTAAATCGCACATTGCCTTAATGCCTTTACATGTTTCATCAAAACTTCCTTTAACCTGCGTTATTTCATCATGAACTTTTGAACTTTCCCCATGTAACGCAACAACAAATCTAATATTCTTCACATCCTTAACAGCCTGTACTATTTCAGGATTAGCTAATTGCCTTCCATTGGTTTGGATTGTAATATTAAGATTATTATCCGCGCATTTTTTTATCAATTCTTCAAAATCTTTTCGAATTGTCACTTCTCCACCAGTAAGAACAATACTATCAATTCCTTCTAATAATGCCTCATCTATTTGCTTGATACATTCTTCTGTCGTAAGATTTATACTTGTTTTTTGTTCAATAAGCCTATCTTTACTATCGTCTATCACACAATGCTTACACCGATTATTGCAAGCATATCCAACTTTTAAGTCATATGCTAACATTTATATTCCTCCATATACTTATTAACATTATAAATTTGTTTTTTATTTAATTCACTGATTTTTTTTAGTGGTGAAATATCAGAAATACAATCGGGTATATCTTCCTTTATTTCTCCCAGCGTTCCTAACATCCATTTTTCAGCAGAGAATCCTTCAACTAATTTTTTTAATCCAGTTTTACTAATTCCGGTTTCTTGGCATGAATGACAAGAAGTCTTTGTTACATCAACTCCCTCATATATGCTTTCTTCACGCAAAACCTTAGTGCCATTACAGAATGGGCAAGGATTTTGCTTCCTTAGTTTGTTTAATTCCGTATTTATTTTTTTATAGCCAATTATCTCATAAGCATAAGATGTCGGTTTTACCTTTCCTTTAGCAAAAAATTTTTTTAGCATTGTATCTTTAGTTTCATTCATTCCATCATAATCTAATAGAATCACACTATTTTTTTCACCAATGTGTTTTAAGTCGCTGGAAATCCATCCCATAAATGGTGCTGCATTCTTTAAAACCACTTTATACCCTATTAAATTGCTAAATTCTATTTCTTTAATTTTTAACCTTACTTGTTCTATTTTGGTAAAAGTAGAAACATCATCATTTAAGTTTTTATCCTGCCCAACAATTTTAGAAATCTCATCGACAATCTTAATACCATCAAAATCATTTTTAACTTTCTTCATTGTAGATATGATATACTCACGGATATCTGTACTGTTTTTAATTACTAAAGAATGATTATGTTTCAAAATAGTACCGTTGCACATTGGACAAATAATATTATTTTTGCTTTCAGCCATTTCATTTTTCAATTTTGACTTTGACGATCTCATATACTTAGTAACCAGATGTATAATTCCCTGCCACTTCCTTTGTGTTTTCTTCGTCTTATCATAAAAGGAAGATTTCCAATACCCATAAAGGAATATATTTTTTTCTTCTTCATTCATTTTAGAATAAGCATCTGACAAATCATAATTTGTTTCTTTTTTTATTTCTTTAAATAAAAATTTAATTTTAGAATAATTATATTTCTTTAATGCGACCATTGCCTCTTCTTTGAGTAATCCATCCCATAAACCTTTTGACTCATCTTGAACAACAGTATTAAAATCGATTGTTTGTATATGGCCTGTCCCCTTACAACATTCACAAAGATTGTCTTCGGAAAAAAAATCAAAATCAGCTATTTTTGTAGTCCTACTTTCAGTAATTAAATAATTAATCATACCTGAAATCTCATAAAGGAATGTATTTTTGCTATATATATTGCTTTCTAAATCTATAACAATCATTGGTTCTACAATATCAGTATCATAATCACCATAAATCCATTGTGCTGTAGAAGATAACTTTTTTAATAATCCCCCCTTTAATTTACGTTCATAATCTTCAAATACATTTTCCACATCATTATTGATAACATTAATTCCATTTATTTTACTGACATCGAGTTTAGATGATAATTTAGGAGGAACTACGTTGTTCAAGAAACATTTTGAAATCCATTCTGTTCCACTTATCACATTCAGTAAACTTACATCCTCCTTCGTTCTCTTTCCAAAATCAATGATATAATCGCTACATTTTAATATATAATCATTATGCTCAATGATTAAAATAGTCTTTTTTGAGTCATCAAGCACAGTTTCCATCATTTTCATTAATAAATTCAGAATATTTTGAGATAAGCCTTTAGATGGCTCATCAAAAATCAATAACATTTCGTCATTCACATTTTCTGACAATTTTGAAACAAGATGTAAGCATTGAAATTCCCCCGTTGACAACGTTTGAACCTTTCTATCTAGTGACAAATAGCCTAATCCTAACTCTAGCAACATATCTAATTTTGAAAGTATCTTCTTTTCTTTTTTTATATGATTTCTTAAATCAGATATTTCCATTGAAAAAATATCTTCCCCGTATTTATCTAATTTCTTTTTTATATCTAAGAATGTAGCAACTGTAGACCTAGATGTAATTGATTGATTTCTGTCTTGACCAATAACTTCACATTTGACAGATTTATAATTCTTCAGGAAATACGGAACCATACACTCATTTACCAATGTTGATTTTCCACAACCTGATTCACCAGTTATGGTGGTAATTCTATTCTTTGGTATTTTTAGTTCCTCAATGTTTATATTTCTTTTACTCATTCCTCTAAAGATATAATAATCATCCGGCTGCTCATTTATTATATCTCGATATATTGGTAAAGGTCTAGGCGACTCTTCAACAATGTTACCTCCATCTTTTCCACTTTTAGGTCCAAAATACAAATGTGAATCTGTTGATTTCAATACTATATCCGAATGATCAATTAACCATACTTGATTACTAGTACCCAATATTGATATTTCATTCAAAACATTTACCAGGCTATTTCTATCCAGTCCAATGGAAACCTCATCAATAATAATTAACGAGTTAATACATTGTGCCATAAATTCTGCCAATAATAATCTAACGGTTTCTCCACCAGAAAGCGTACTCATTACTCTATCAAGTGATAAATACCCAATATTTAATTTCGCCATATTAATCAGAATATTTTTTTTAGTATCAGTAATATTTAAATCTTCTACAATTTTTAATAAATCTTCTGCAGTCATTGAATTTATTTCAATGATTGTTTGAGCCTTTAATTTAGTTTTTATTTTATAATCCAAAACTTTACTTGAATATCTCGTTCCGTTACAAAGTTTACATGTATTCCCTGCTGTTGAACCTCGTCCTTTACATTGTTCACACCAAGTAATCGAATTATTAAATGAGAAATATTCTGATGCTAGTCCAAATTCATTCGCAAATCTTTGTCTTATTTCCTTAAAAATTCCTGTATGAGTTCCAACTGTTGACCTTGGATTTGAAGCAAAACCTGCCTTTCCTAAATAGAACACTAATGGCATATCTTCAATTCTTTGTGCTGAATAATTTGATACAATCTTGTCCCCAAATAAAAATCTATATTCTGATTTCGGTAACAAAGTTACCACTCTTTTTAATGATTCTTCTGATATAGCAGAACAAAATGTTGACTTCCCTGAACCTGAGAGTCCACCTATTCCAATTGAAACATTTGCAGGTATATCGCATGAAACAGATTTTATGTTGTTCGCTAATAGATTATTGACTTTCATTTTTCATCCTCCTCACAAATTCACATAAATCCCTTCTTGCATCACAAAATGTGCTATCCTTAAATTCTACCAAACATCCACCACCACAAAACTCATAAATGTCACAATTCAGACACTTACTATCCAACTTCGGGAAATTCTTTGGTATAACATGGTCACAATAATCACTTATTTCATCTTTTCCATAAAAAGTTTTAAAATAAGAGCATTTATTTGCGTCTGATAAATAAATACATAATCTATTCTTTCTTGGTGAAAACAACGCATTCAATGGTTGTATATTTATCTTTTTATACCATCCCATTTGAATCCATTTTAACGTAACACTTTTCAATAGTTCTACATATTCTTGCTCTGTAATGAAAGGCTCACTCTCTTCACTAATTCCTCTATACTTATTTATTGTTAAACTTTTAATTCCCATTTCAATTAGTTCTTCAATATACGTTTCAAAACACCTTAAATTGTATTTGTGAGCAACAGCAACTATGCCAATATTATTTATGGAATTACTATATTTTTCTAAATTTCCCTTAACAATTTTTCTATATTCAAATCCCTGACTTTTTCTTAAATCCTTGTTTCCTCTTGGGTCTAACGAAATTGATAAAGAAATATTGGGTTCATATTGCCTAAGTAAATAGATCCATTCATCATTAAGCAATGTCCCATTTGTCTGGAACTGTATTTTATAGTCATATTTAAAATTTTGTTTTATATATTCCAAACATTTCCTTACTTCATTATATTTTGCAAGAAAAGGCTCTCCACCATGAAACAAAATAAATACATGCTTATATTCCACAAATTGCCTTAAGTAATCTATGACATCCTCTCCAGTACCACCATAAATATTCTTATGGCTATCTTCAGTGATATGCTCGTAACAATAATCACAATTCATATTACATGCAGTTCCAACCATTTTAATCATTATTGTTACAGATTTTATTTTCTTTTCTAATTGCATTTATATATATCCTATCTGCTAGTTCTGCCGCTTTCTTTTTCAAATTTTGAACATCAATATTTTCTATGATAATTTTCTCCATAAAAATATCATTATTATAACTCAAATAATACTCTCGAAAATACCTGAGATACTCTAATGACTCTCTCCAAGTTCTGGGAATATTTCTTTTTTCTATTCTATCATCCGCTACCTCAGGTGAAACATCGACAACAATAAACAAATCCCACTTAGGTATTTGTTCTCCCTCACCCAATACTTCTTCTTTATTAAAAACCTTATAATAAGTTGCCTTGTCTGTCACCAATCCTCTTATTAGAATTTTTATTCCTGATAAGAGCTTGATTTCTTTTTCAGAAGCAATTCTATTTTTTGTCAAAAAATCTTTAACTGTTTTCTCATTTCCTTCATATACTAAATCTTCAACAAATTTTTTTGCCTCTAATCCACATTCCAACCTCGAATTTGGCTCCCCAGTAATAGATATTGTTGATTCCTCACCAAACAAAAATCTTTTCTTTAATTCTCTAGCAAAATATCTTGCAAAAGTATCTTTACCACTTCCATCTATACCTTCTATTAAAATAGTTAAATTGGGAGCTTTTACTTTTCTTAAATCTTTTTCTAAAACCTTTTTTAAGTATGACATTTGCTCCTTATTTAAAAACAATTTATTATTATAGACATATTCAATAACCTCTTTGTCTGAATCTCCAAATCCAATTGTTCCTAAGAAAATATTTGCCAAATCATCTCTTTTTTGCTCCAATAACCAACCATAGAATCTAAAATATTCGTCTTCCGGTAAATACACCAAATCCATTTCCTCAAGAAATATATGTTTATCCATTATATCAACATCAGAATCGACAGTAAGCAAAAAATGTTTTTGTTTTATGTGTGGTAAATGTTTTATTATATTTCCAAACCTTACCCCTGATGTAATACCCATCATAATTGAAGACAATATTCTATCTTTTTTGTTAACTCTTTCTTTTAAAATTATTTTTTCTTCTTCATATCTGCATATGTACGAGGTATTACCAATATAACTGACACTATTATGCCCGATTCCTATTATATTTCCGTTTTTCTCATACTCTAATTTAGAATATTTCGATTGTTCACAACCATTTTTTATAAATATATATTTTGACTTTCCTAGAGTATGATAACCACGAATATTTTCCTTTATCCAACTCAAAGTATCTAAAACATCAATTAATCTATTTTTTCCTCTTCCTTTAGTATTAGGATAAAACGTCACCGTTTCAGGCTGTAATAAGTTAATATTTTCTAAATCAACAGCTTGAATTTTCGTATCAAATATCAAATCAATATTTATAACTCTCTTAATATCACTTTTTCTTATATTTGTTACAATATCAACTATATTTTTTACTTGATAACTTGTTCTTCGATAACTCTTTTTTACATCTTCATCAAAAGATTGAACACCTATAGAATACCTTGTAAAAAAATCATTATTGATATAGTCAAAGTTACACATTCCCGGATGAATTTCAATTGAAATTTCTCTTGCATTAATGTTGTATTTTGTAATCAATTTCTTTATTTGATTACATTGTTCATCTGTTAATAAAGACGGGGTTCCCCCACCAAAATATATGCTATCATATTCGGTTATTCCAGTTTTTTTAAAAACATCTTCTAATTGAGATATAACCATTTCAAGATACTGCTGGGGAATTTCTTTATACCCAAACGAAATATTATCAATATAATGACAATATGTACATGGAAGTTTGCAAAAAGGAAAATTAATATATATCGCATTGTCCAATTTGCTAATCATACTGTATTCTAACATCAAATTTACCTTCTATTATATTTTTAGTTTTTTAAAGCACTCATATAACTTGTGTTTAGATTCGCAAAATTCTTTTTTTAATTCTATGTTATTTCTAAAATAATACCTTTGAGATATACAGCCTCCATTACAAAAATCATGTATATCACATTCATCGCATTCACAAATAATTTGTTGTAAAACAAATTCATTTTCATTTTTTAATGATTGCTTTATATGTTGTTCCAAAGAACTTTTTTCGTTAAGTTCATTAACTGTTGAAATAGCAAATTCATTTACAGAAAAACAATCACATGGACCTATTTTACCATCAGGATAAACACTAATATAATTAAAGCATTTTCTCTTAGAATAATTGCAGTATTTTGATTCCTTTCCATTTATTATCTGAATAATACTTAGTAATGGCTCAATGGCTATCTTTCTATATAGTCCCGTTTGAATATAATAAAATGCACTTTTCTCTATAAAGTCAGCATATTCCATTGGTGTAATACTATCCCCAGTAAGTTTATTATTTTCAACATTAAAAAGAGCATTTATCTTCACAAAACGTACATTGGGAATTTCTCTAATCATATCAATATACTCATGATAATATGGTAATGATTTTTTTGAAATAACGCTAAGCATTCCCGCTGAAATTCCTTTTTTTTCAAGCAATCTATATGCTTGTACTACTTTAGTAAATGTATTATTTCCATTATAATCAACTCTATGAGAGTTCATTGTTTCAGTTCCATCCAAACTTATTGCAATTTCTATTTCTAACTCTTTATACTGTTCAAAAATTAAATCAATCCACTCTTCATCTAATAAAGTACCATTGGTCTGAATACGAACTGCAATAATTTTATTTGGATAATAATCTCGAATAACATCTAATAATTCTGAAAATTTCTTTTTTCCAACAATTAAAGGCTCTCCCCCATGAAAAACAACTGAACAGTTATTTTTCATTCCTTCAATAAGTGATTTTAGCATTTCAGGTGTTATTGCTTCATGAGCAACACTTTTCGCTTGTTCAAAACAATATTCACAATTGATATTACAAGCATTTCCACTTGTTTTTATTATCAAATTTATATTTCTATCCTCAGTAAACAAATCTATCATTATCCTACTACTACTCCTTTATATATTTTTCGATATAATATGAAAAAATGGGGAAAATATTAGGAAAAACAACATCATTATCCAATGTATATCTGAGTAAATCAAAGAAGAATACATAAAGATTATCCGTTCTTCCTTGCAATTTAAATAAATCAAATCCCATATTGATTAGATTTGACATTTCTTCATTTGTCAAAGAAATATTTCTGAACATTGATTTTTGTTGCTTTATTTCAGGAATCATATCACACGAATCTAAAAATTTGCTGTCAATATATCTGTTTTCTGTCTGAGCAATTTGCTCTTTTGAAATTGCTTGATAATGTTCTTTTCTAATCTTACAGTTAATTTTACAACGCTCATTTACTATTATTTCAGCATTATTTTTAGGAACAGTTTTCAATAATTTTAAATCAAAATTATCATCTGGATGAATTACATATTTTTCATATTTCGATGATAACTGCTGGTAATATGCACTTGTTCTATTGTCCTCAAATGCTGTCATAATTACCGATGAATGTATCTTTATGTTTGAATATTTTTCCATAATATAATCTTTTAGAACACTACTTGATATTATGACTCCTCCACCAATTTCATCCAATATCTCTAGTACCTGATTACATTTTTTGTCTTTTAAATCAAATGGCTCTATATAAATATTTGAAAATGTTAGTAATGGAATAATTCCTTTTTCAACTGATGTGTATAATTCTTTCTCAATTCCGCTCATAGAGAAATCATTATTATACTTATTTAATATAAGCCTTCCATTATTCCATCTCAATTGAGGTGCTCCATACATATATTTAATAGGAATCTTATATCCAGTTTTATCAAATACAATATCTATCAACTTATACATCAAATCAGAAAACAAAAAAATTCCAGGCACATTGAATGTAATTGATTTATGGTTTGCAGCATTTTGCCTCTGTGGAAGCATCATTTCATCATTCATATACAAAATCCTCAACATAATATTAAAAATGAAGAGCCAAATGTTTCCATTTGGCTCCATACTTTGCAAAGTAAATACTAAACTGAAAAATCCCTACCAGTTATTATGATCATCTGTATGAAAAGCTCCCAATCCTGTATCGAGATACTCCTCTCTATTCTCAAGGAAGCTTAAAAACTCAGACACAGCTTCACTTGAAAGTACCACACTATCACTCTGCTCATTAATTACATTAGTTTCCATAACTAAGCACCACCCCTTTCTGATTGCGTTATAATATAAATATAACATATTTTTGTTCTATGTCAAAATTTAGTATGCGTTTGCATCTTCTGTTCCTCCAAATCAATCATCTTGTTAACATTTTAACATTTTTTATTTGTAATTGTCTTTTTCAACGATATAATTTCATATAAATTTTACTATATTTAGCTTAATTGTTCCATTGAATTTTTATATATAGTCAAGAAAGAGAATGATAAATATTACTACCCAAATTTCTTATTCAAACTCTATCGTTGCGGGCGGTTTGGTTGTGTAGTCAAACAGCACGCGGTTGATATGTTTTACTTCGTTTACTATTCTGTTGGCTGCGGTGGTAATTGTTGCAGGGGGCAGCATGGTAACTTCCGCCGTCATAAAGTCGGTGGTGGTTACGGCACGCAGGGCAATGGCGTAATCGTAAGTACGTTCGTCGCCCATAACGCCTACGCTGCGCATGTTGGTCAGTGCCGCAAAATACTGGCTGGGGCGCTCTGTCAGCGGCAGTTTGTCCACTTCTTCACGGTAAATGTAATCGGCATCCTGCACAATGGCAACTTTTTCTGCCGTTACTTCGCCGATAATACGGATGGCAAGCCCCGGCCCCGGGAACGGCTGGCGTGTTACCAGATATTCCGGAAGGCCAAGTTCTCTGCCGGACTGACGTACTTCGTCCTTAAACAAATCGCGCAGAGGCTCAACAATTTCTTTAAAGTCTACAAAGTCGGGCAGGCCGCCTACATTGTGGTGGCTCTTAATGGTTGCCGATTCGCCGCCGAGGCCGCTTTCAACAACGTCCGGGTAAATGGTGCCCTGTGCCAGATAATCGACTGCGCCGATTTTTTTGGCTTCTTCTTCAAACACGCGGATAAATTCTTCGCCGATAATTTTGCGTTTGGCTTCCGGCGCGGTTACGCCTGCCAGTTTGCTGTAAAAACGTTCGCGTGCGTCGACGCATACAAAGTTAATGTCAAACAGGCCGCCTTCGCCGAATACGGAGCATACTTCTTCACGCTCGTTTTTGCGCAGCAGGCCGTGGTCTACAAATACGCAGGTAAGCTGTTTGCCGATGGCTTTGGCCAGCATTGCCGCGCAGACGCTGCTGTCTACGCCGCCGCTTAATGCGCACAGCACTTTGCCGCTGCCGATGCGTTCTTTCAGCTCTTTAACGGTTTCTTCAACAAAGCTGTCCATTTTCCAGGTTCCGGCACAGCCGCATACATTATATACAAAGTTGCTCAGCATTTTGGTGCCGTTATCCGTGTGCAGCACTTCGGGGTGGAACTGCACGCAGTACAGCCTGCGGGCTGCGTCCTCTGCCGCTGCTACCGGGCAGTTAGGGGTGTGCGCGGTAATTTTAAAGCCGGGCGCTGCCGTTTCAATATAGTCGTTGTGGCTCATCCAGCACACGTTTTTGGCTGGTATATCTTTAAAAAGAAGGCTTTCCGTATCAAAGTCAACCAGTGTTTTGCCGTATTCGCGTTCCGGCGCTTTGCAAACATGCCCGCCCAGCATGTGCATCATAAGCTGGCTGCCGTAGCAGATGCCTAAAACAGGCACGCCCCAGCTGTAAATTTCCGCATTAATCGTGGGCGAATCCTCTAAATAAGCGCTGTTGGGGCCGCCGGTAAAAATAATGCCCTTCGGGTTTTTGGCTTTAATTTTTTCAAGGCTCTGCCTGTAAGACACAATTTCGCAGTAAACGCCGCTTTCCCTTACGCGGCGGGCGATAAGCTGGTTGTACTGGCCGCCGAAGTCAATTACTAAAATCATTTCCTGGTTGTCGGTTTTCATAACGGCTTCATCCTCCTGTAAAGTTTTTTACGTTTTTCTTTATCTTTTAATTTTACAATATTAAGTGTAAAAAAGCAAACAAAATGCCCGCTTTTGCAAGGGTTTACAGGCTGTTTACCCTTCTTTGGCAATAACGCGGAAATCGCCGTCAATATCGCCCGTAAGCAGCTTGCGCAAAATGCTGTAACCGCCGCCAACCACTTCAATAGTGCCGTCAAGCACATCTACAAGCGGCTTCAGTTCGTCAACAACAGCCTGCGTATTGTAAGTGCCGGTATCCACAACGTAAAAATGCTCAAAGCCCTTAAACATTTTGCGCAGGTAAGCCTTGCCTTCTTCCTCGCCCTTTTCGGCAATCTGCGTTTCAAGGTTCAGGCTGCCGCTGCGCATAAAATCAAGCCAGCTTTCCGTCATAAAAATGCCTTTGGGCGCGCGGTTAATGCTTTTAATATCCGTTTTGGAAAGCAAAATATCCACACAGTCGCGCGTTTTGGGTATTACAAGTTCTGCCGTAGTTGCCCTTAACTTTGCCGTTCCGCCGCCGCAGCCGCTTACGCAGATTAAAATGCGGTCTACGTTGGCAAAACTGTCGATAGTGTTCTGCAAATATTCTGCCAGCTCCTGCGGATTGCTGTGCAGGCGCTTCGGCAGAAAATACACCGGCGTATCGAGATTCAGTTCATCAATTAAATGCAGTATTTCTTTTTTTAGTGTTGGGCATGATAAAATTACCTGTTTCATGCTGATGCTCCTTTTATAACCTTCTGTAATAAGTATAGCACAGAGCAATGCGGCGTTAAACGCAGTTTTGTAAAATATCGCGCCGGAGATTGACCGCGCCCTTTTGGCAATAATATAATAAAATTGTAAATTTATAAATTTTAAACCCTTACCATACTTTAAGCGAGGTTTTTATGAACACCAGATTTTTATTTACGCATATGCCGCCGGGCAGGCTGTTTTTAATTACGGCCGGGCCGGGAGCGGTAGGCATGCTGGCTTCGGTGCTGTTTTACATGGTAGACGGCATTTTTATCGGCCGCTATCTTGGTGAAACGGCATTTGCCGCACTGAACCTTGCTTTGCCGTTTGTAATCATCAATTTTTCGCTGTCCGATTTAATCGGCGTCGGTTCCTCCGTGCCTATCGCCATTAAACTTGGCGAAAAAAAGAACCACACCGCCAATAATATTTTTACCTGCGCCTGCGTGCTTACCTTTTTAACAAGTATCGGCGTGGGCGCGCTGCTGTATTTTGGCGGGCCATACCTGCTTTCGCTGTTGGGCGCAAAGGGCGAGCTGCATGCGCTGGCGTTAAGCTACCTGCGGGTTTATGCATTAACGGCGCCTGTTACCACCATTGTTTTCGGCGCCGACAGCTACCTGCGCATCTGCGGGCAAATACGCACCAGTATGTTCCTTAATATAGGCATGGCGGTTATCAGCTTTGTGCTGGAATTTTTATTCCTTGCCGTTTTTGGGTGGGGCATTTGGGCAGCGGCTTTTGCTTCCAGCCTTGCCATGATGGCAGGAGCAGCTGTATCGCTGTATCCGTTTTGGCGGGGATATTTGCAGCTTAAATTCTGCCGTCCCAGTTTTTCAGCGGCGATGATTGCCAATATTTTTGTATGCGGCTGCCCGATATTTTTAAACAATGTTTCCGGGCGCTTAACTTCGATAATGATGAACTTTTTGCTGCTGCGCTTCGGCGGCACCACGGCGGTTTCGGTATACGGCGTTTTAATGTACGCCGACAGCTTTATTACGGAGTTTTTATACGGCATGTGCGACGCCTTGCAGCCTGCGGTTGGCTACAACTGGGGTGCTGGCAATTCTCGGCGCATCAGCCAGATAGAGCGCTACTGCTACGGAACGGCGGCCGGCGTATCACTTATATCGGCAGCGGTGATGATACTGTTTCCGCTTAAAATTACCCAGTTTTTTGTGCCCGATGGCGACAGCAGGCTTTTAACCCTTGCCGCTGCTGCCGTACCCATATTTGCAGTAGCGTATCTGGCACGCTGGGTTTCACTGGCAACCGAAAGCTACATGACGGCGGTTGGCAAATACTTGCAGGCTTCGGTTATTTCCGTTGTTACAGCGTTTGCCGCGCCCGCGCTGATACTTATTGTGCTTTTCCCGCTCGGGCTTGACGGCTTATGGCTTAACTACCCGCTGACGGCAATAGTCTGCGCCGTGCTTTCCTTTGTAATTATCAAACGCTTCAGCAAGGATTTGCTTGCCAAAGCAAAACAGAAACATTCCTAAAAAAATAAAAGCAGTTTCAAAATTTCAATAAAAAATCCCGCAAACAAGCGGGATTTTTTTATTTGAATAATATTATCAAAAAATTAAATCAATTATATATTAAATTGTTTATTGCAAATGCTTGTGATATAATTTTACTATTAATAAAAATACAGCAGCATGTTTTTAAAATGCACCTGTAACAAGCAGGAGGAAATAAAATTGATTACCTTAAAAAACGGTGACGGCATCAAATGGCCGCACGGCAAGCGCATTGCCGTTTTGCTGACCTTTGATTTTGACGCCGAATACCTGCGTTATTCCGTAACCGGGCAGAGCGCGCTCGGCTTTTCGGATATTTCGCGCGGGCAGTACGGACCGCACGAAGGCTTAAAGCGCTGCCTTGACATGCTGGCACGCCAGAACATTAAAACCACGTTTTTTGTGCCCGGCATTGTTGCCGAAAAATACGCTGACGAAGTAAAACAAATTGCCGCCGCAGGGCACGAACTTGCCTACCACGGCTATGCGCACGACGCACGCCCCGGCATACCGCTTGAGGAAGAAGAAGCCAATATGGCAAAAGCGGAAGCCATTCTTGAAGCCATCAGCGGCAAAAAAGTAGTTGGCCACCGCGCCCCGCTTGACACCTTGCAGACTTACGGCGTTAAGCTGATGCAAAAACGCGGTTATTTATACAGCAGCACCTTAAAGGACTGCGACTGGGCATACATTCACGAAGGTGAGCACCTTGTTGTGGAGCTGCCGACTGAACCCGGCTTTGACGATTTTTCGTTCTTTTATTTTTCGTACGCCGATGCGCACACCATTACCTGCAGCTACCCGGCAGAATATGTTTACAACATGTGGAAGGACGCCTTTGACGAACTGGCAAACGAGGGCGATAAAATTATGTGCCTTAAGCTGCACCCGCAGCTGATTGGGCGCTCAAGCCGCATACGCATGCTGGAGCGACTGGTGCTTTACATGCGCCAAAACGGTGCGTGGATTGCCGGTTGCGAAGAAGTTGCGCGCTATGTGCTGGCGCAAAACGGAAAGGAGGCTGACGCCGATGCTGTGGCCAAATAACAAACGCCTTGCGCTGATGCTTTCTTTCGATATCGACGCCGAAACGCTGTGGCTTACGCGCAACGAAATCAACAAAAACCACCCCGCCAACCTAAGCCGCGGGCTGTATTCCGTAAAGCAGGGCATTCCCCGCATTTTGCGGATGCTGGAAGAAGAAAACCAGCACGCCACCTTTTTTACCACGGCCTACACGGCAGAGCTTCACCCCGAAGTTATTAAGTGCATTGCCGCCTGCGGGCACGAAATTGCCTACCACGGCTACCTGCACGAAGTTTACGATACTTACGAAAAAGAAAACGCGCTGATGGCAAAGGCCGAAAACATTATTAAAGGCCTTACCGGCAGGCAGATGGTGGGCCAGCGCTCCCCGGACGGCTTTATATACGATTTTCACCTTCAGCTGTGGCTGGACAGGGGATATATTTATTCCTCCAACTGGCGCGATAACGACGGGCCGTTCCTGCACAAAATAAACGGCAAAACCGTGCCCATTGTGGAACTGCCCAAAGACGGCATAGTGGATGACACCAGCTACGATATGTACACCATTCAGGCGCCGGAACACCACTACCTGCGCAGCGGGCGCGAAATGACCGGCATTTGGATGGAAGAATTTGACGGGCTTGCCGACGAAGGACGCATGATGAATTTTGTAATGCACCCGCAGTTTATTGGCCGCCCCGGCTATGTGCGCGCCCTGCGCGATTTTATACGCTACGCCAAAGACAACGGCGCCTGGATTTGCACTGACGAACAGGCCGCGCGCTGGGTGCTGGCACAGAACGGTTTTACCGAATTTGCCTGATTTAGGCGCTTGCGCCTGCAATAAATAAAAAGATGAGAGGGGTTTAAAAAATGTTCAGCAAAAAACTTACCAAAAAATTATTAGCTTTAGGTGCTGCAACAATGCTTGCACTTGCAGCAGCCGGCTGCGGCGGCAGCGATAAGGCCGACGCTCCGAAAGAAGCGGCAAACGGCAAACTTACCATTGCCATTAACGCCACCTTCCCGCCGTTTGAAAGCGTTAAGGAAGGCACGCACGATTATGTCGGCGTCGACATTGATATTGCCCGTTATATCGGACAGAAGCTCGGCAAAGAAGTTACCTTCAGCGATATGAAATTTGCTTCCCTTGTGCCCACCCTGCAAAGCGGCCGCGCCGATATGATTGTATCGGCCATCAGCCCTACGGACGAGCGCAAAGAAGTGCTTGACTTTACCGAACCTTACTACTACCCGATGAAAGCCATTATCTGCCAGAAAGGCGCAGGCTACGACAGCTTTGAAAAACTTAAAGGCCAGAAAGCAGGCGCTTCCATGGGCACCACCTATGTACAGGAGCTGAAAGACGCAGGCGGCATTGAAGTTGTGGAACTTGACAACACGCCGCTGGTTGTGCAGGACATTTTAAACGGACGCCTTGCCGCAGGTTTGTTTGACGCAGCACAGGCCGCCGTATTCATCAGCCAGAACGATAAACTGGAAATGCACACCTTAAACCTGCCGATTGTTTACGCCGATACTTTTGCCATTGCGCTGCCGAAAGGCTCTAAAGATGTTGCCACGGTAGACGGCATTTTAAAAGAAATGCAGAAAAACGGCGAAATGCACAAAATTCTGGTTAAGCACCTTGGCGAAACGGCTACCAAACAATATGAAGAAGCCATTGCCAAACTCGAGATTGCAAAATAAAACCAACCCGGCAGTGCTCTGTACTGCCGGGCTTTAACTTAAAGGAGCAACATTATGCTTGATTTTTCCGTACTCGACCCATACCTGCCGCTTTTGGCTTCTGCCGTATGGATTACCATTAAATTTACGTTCTTTTCCACCCTTATCGGCTTTTTGGGGGGCTTTATTTTAGCGCTTATCACGCTTTCGCACAACAAGGTATTTTCCTTCCTTGCCAAAGCGTACATCTCCGTTTTCCGCGGCACGCCGCTTCTGGTTCAGCTTATGCTTATCTACTTTGCCACGCCGCAGCTTACGGGCTACACCATCAGCGCGCTGGAAGCAGGCGTGCTTTCCTTCGGGCTGAACTCCGCCGCCTATATCTCCGAAGCGCTGCGCGGCGGCATCCTTTCCGTAGACCGCGGCCAGTGGGAAGCCTCCATGTCGCTGGGCGTGCCTACCCACCGCTTTATACTTGACGTTATTCTGCCGCAGGCAATTAAAAACGCACTGCCCTCGCTCGTTAACGAAAGCATTATGCTTTTGAAGGATTCCAGCCTTGTTTCCGTTATCGGCGTGGCCGACACCCTGCGCTGGGCGGATTTGATTCAGGCCAAAACCTTCCGCGCGTTTGAAGCCTTTATTGTGGCCGCCGCAGTTTATTATGTGCTGGTAATGCTGCTCAACCTTTTGGGCGCATACCTTGAAAGGAAGGTGCGCGTAAGTGATTAAAGTTGAACATCTTGCCAAAAGCTTCGGCACACTGCAAGTTTTAAAAGATATTTCGCTCAGCATTAATAAAGGCGAAGTCGTAACCATTATCGGCCCTTCGGGCAGCGGCAAATCGACGCTTCTGCGCTGCTTAAATCTGCTTGAACGCCCCGACAGCGGCAAAATTATTTTTGACGGCACCGATATTTTAAGCGGCAAAGTAAAAATTGAAAGCATCCGCAAAAATGCGTGCATGGTTTTTCAGCATTTTAATTTGTTTGCCAATATGACGGCGCTGCAAAACGTGGCTTATGCGCCGCGCGTTGTTAACGGGCTGAGCCGTGCCGACGCCGAAGCCAAAGCGCAGAAACTGCTGGAAAAAGTAGGCCTTGGCGATAAATCGGGCCAGTACCCCAGCCGGCTTTCCGGCGGGCAGAAACAGCGCGTTGCCATTGCCCGCGCCATGGCCATGGAGCCGGAAGTGCTGCTTTTGGACGAACCTACCTCTGCGCTCGACCCGGAAATGGTAAAAGAAGTGCTTGATGTTATTAAAGGGCTTGCCAACACCGGCATTACCATGGTGCTTGTAACGCACGAAATGGGCTTTGCCCGCGATGTTTCGGACGTTATTCATTTTATGGACGAAGGCTATTTAATTGAAAGTGCGCCGCCGCAGGAATTTTTTGCCAACCCCAAAACGGAACGCGCGCGTAAATTTTTATCCACCATTTTATCGTGAGGCAGCTTATGAAAATTTTAATTGTCAACCCCGATTACGGCATGACGCAGGAAGAAATGGCTTTGCGCTGCCGCATTCTGGAAGAATACACAGCACCCGATACGCAGCTTGCCATGGTGTGCCCGCAAAACTCCGGTGTGGAGCTTAACTCAGCCCTTGATGTTGTGCTTGCCGCACCAGAAATTGTGCAGCTTGCGGCAGACGGGCAGAACGCCGGTTTTGACGCCGTTGTTTTATACTGCTTCAGCGACCCCGTTATCGACGCCTGCCGCGAAGCATTGCGCATTCCCGTTATCGGCGGGGCGCAGGCCTCCTGCCTGGCAGCGCTTAACGTATGCCGCAGCTTTGGCGTAATACTGGCAGACGAAGCACGCCTGCCGGAGAAAAAACTGTTCCTGCGTACGCTCGGCGTCAGCCCGGAACGCATCGGGCAAATTGCCGCCGTTAATTTAAACGGTATCTCGCCTTGGGCAGACAGAGAAACAACCTTTAAAAAGCTGCTGGCCTGCGGGCAGAAAATGATGCGTGAAACGCACACCGAGGCCATTGTTTTAGGCTGCCTTTCCTTCTTAGGGCTGGCAGAGCCTTTAAGCCGCGTGCTTGGCATACCTGTTATCGACCCGGCCATTGCCGCCGTAACAACCGCCGAAAGCATTGTGCGCCAGCACCTTTTTACCAGTAAAGTAAGCTACCCCCTGCTGTGCAGCAAAGCACGGGAGATTATAAGGGAAGATTAAACCCTTAAATTAAAACCTCATACACAGCAAAAACCCCGCGGTAAAAACCACGGGGTTTTGTTGTAAGGGGAAGTTCTATGAAAAGTTTGAAAGGATGTATTTTAGCTGAAGTTCAGCTAAATGTCATTACATCATGCCGGGCATGCCGCCGCCCATAGGCATTGCCGGTGCAGCTGCTTCTTTGGCAGGTTTGTCGGCAACGATGGATTCAGTAGTAAGAATCATAGCGGCAATGCTTGCTGCATTTTGCAGTGCGCTTCTGGTAACTTTGGTCGGGTCAACGATACCGGCTTCAATCATGTCAACATATTCTTCGGTAAGAGCGTTGAAGCCAAAGCCTTTGCGGCTGCGTTTAATGGTATCTACAATAACTGCGCCTTCAAGGCCTGCGTTGTAAGCGATTTGGCGTACAGGTTCTTCAATAGCGCGTTTAACAATTTCCACGCCGGTTTTTTCGTCGCCGGTTGCTTTAATGCGGTTCAGTGCGGGCTGTACTTGCAGAAGTGCGGTGCCGCCGCCTGCAACAATACCTTCGGCAACTGCTGCGCGGGTTGCGTTAAGAGCATCTTCAATGCGCAGTTTTTTATCTTTCAGTTCAACTTCGGTTGCAGCGCCAACTTTAATTACTGCTACGCCGCCTGCAAGTTTGGCAAGACGTTCCTGAAGTTTTTCTCTGTCGAATTCGGAAGTGGTTTCCGGAATCTGGGCACGGATTTGTGCAACGCGTGCTGCGATTTCTTCTTTGCTGCCGCCGCCGTCAACAATGGTGGTGAGTTCTTTGGTTACGCGAACCTGGCCTGCGCTGCCGAGGTCTTCCAGAGTTGCGCTGTCAAGTTTGCGGCCAACTTCTTCACTGATAACGGTTGCGCCGGTGAGGATTGCAATATCCTGCAGCATAGCTTTGCGGCGGTCGCCGAAGCCGGGGGCTTTAACGGCAACTGCTTTGAATGTGCCGCGCAGTTTATTTACAACAAGGGTTGCCAGTGCTTCGCCTTCAACATCTTCAGCGATGATGAGGAGTTCACGGCCGCCTTGTACAACTTTTTCAAGTACAGGCATAATGTCCTGAATTACATTGATTTTGCGGTCGGTAATAAGTACCAGCGGGTTGCTGAGAACAGCTTCCATTTTATCGGTATCGGTTACCATGTACGGGCTGATGTAGCCGCGGTCAAACTGCATGCCTTCAACGGTTTCAAGGCAGGTTTCCATGGTTTTGGATTCTTCAACGGTAATAACGCCGTCGTCGCCAACTTTTTCCATTGCGTCAGCAATCAGATTGCCGATTTCTTCATCAGCTGCAGAAATGGAAGCTACCTGTGCTTTTGCTTCTTTGGTTTCTACTTTTTTGCTGATTGCTTTCAGTTCGTCAACCAGAACGTTTACTGCGTTCTGAATGCCTTTTTTAAGAATCATCGGGTTTGCACCGGCAGCTACGTTGCGCAGGCCTTCATGTACCATAGCCTGTGCCAGAACGGTTGCGGTAGTGGTGCCATCGCCTGCTACGTCGTTGGTTTTGGTTGCAACTTCTTTAACAAGCTGTGCGCCCATATTTTCAAACGGGTCTTCCAGTTCAATATCGCGGGCAATGGTTACACCGTCGTTGGTAATGGTCGGTGCGCCGAATTTTTTCTCCAGCACAACGTTGCGGCCTTTAGGCCCAAGGGTTACTTTTACGGCATTAGCCAGTGCGTCAACGCCGCGTTCAAGGCTGCGGCGAGCTTCTTCGTTGAATTTTATTTCTTTAGCCATTTAAATGCACTCCTTTAAATTCTTTATCAATTACAGTACGGCAAGTACGTCGCGTTCGCTCAAAATCAAATATTCTTTGCCGTCAAGTTTAAATTCGGTTCCGGAATATTTTGCAAAAACAACTTCTTCGCCAACTTTAACTTCCGGAGCAACGCGGGTGCCATTATCAAGCACGCGGCCTGCGCCGACAGCAATTACTTTGCCGGTCTGCGGGCGTTCTTTGGAAGCAGTATCGGGAAGGTAAATACCGCTGGCAGTTTTTTCTTCTTTAGTAGTAATTTCTACAACAATGTGGTCTGCTAATGGTTTCAACATTTGTAATTCCCCTTTCAATATAGTTACGTTAGTATTAATTTCGTTTTATCTTGTTAGCACTCACTTTCTTCGAGTGCTAACTACAATTATTATTATATCCGTTATTTGTAAAAATGCAAGTACCTTTTTTGACAAAATAGTGAAAAATAAAAAGCTATAATACATATAATACATTCTAATATAAAATATATGTATCATCACATTCCGGACACTTTACATACCATAATCCATCTTCCGATTCATGATAATTATGATAAACATGCTTTATAAGTGTATGCCCATGTACCGCACAATGATTTTTTACCCAAAAATGTCCGCAATTGGGGCAACTCATATGATATTTATAAATTTCAACGCCATTATAGCATCTCATATAAATTTCTTTTATATCTTCTATATTTATAAATTCACCGCACTCCCAACAAATAACTTTATACAATTTATCTTGCTTGCTGTTATTAAATATGGACAATTCCAAATCTCTAAAATGATACTCCATTATTAATTTCATAAAAGTTATGAAGTTATCAGTTTTGCCCGGTAAAAAACAAAATGCCCCATACCTATGTTTAGGTAAAAGAAATTCTTTCCTTTTATTATATTTGGCAACGTTCAATTTATTTACAATTTCTTCTTTGGCATATCCACCCCAATATGTAAATTTAATATCATTATCTGTATGTACTATAAAAGACGCTGATGAAGAACACTCTTTATTATCATTAAATTGAAAAATATATTTTTCAATTGCAACATCAACAATTTCATTGATAAATGAACTTGCTCCCATATCATTATAATCTTTATATTTAGCATCAAAATAAAAATTTTTTCTGCATTTTTCTTTACCATTTTCTTCTATAGTTATGATAAATCTAAAGTCAGGTCTCTTATATCTACCATTTACATTATAATCATAATATACTTCTGTATCATAACGTATTTCAAGTTTTATCAAAAACTTAGAGTTATTTACATTAATATTTTTATTTAATACAATACTTTTATTATTTGTATCTTTAGTATTTTTTGACTTCAAAACACTATATATAATTTTCTTATAATTTTCTAAATTTTCTAATTCCCATTTTTGTTGTCTTATCAACATCTCTACAATTTTAATAAATATCCAATATTCATATAACTTGACAATTTTTTCATTAATTATTTCTTTATTATTATAATTATTCGTATAATAATATTGTTTATCTATACCATTAAGTATTCTATAAACTGCATTATATCTATAGTCATTGTTAAATATCTGCGTAGGTTTCCATAAAACATTTACATTATCACACATTTTTAAAAATGGCATTTTTAAAAATGAATCAATCTTCTCAACAACTTTTTTACTCTCAATTAACTTGATATTTTGATTAAATTTATCTTTTCTTTTTTTATGCTCTCTTTGCATTCTTCTTAACAAATTAATTTCTTCTATCACAAGATCTACATTAGTAAATTTTTCTTCATTTCTATATCTCCTTTCATGTATCCGTTGAAAAAATATTTTTTTCATATTCTCTAATTTGCATTTATCTATATAAAAATTAATATCATAAAAATTACTATTGTCTTTATTCCGTACTTTTATACTTTCAATCTTTTTGATATTTAATGTATAATCGTACAAATTACCTGATTTCTTCGGCCCACGCAATGGATCACTGCTATTATACTTAGGACAAACCTTTGCTTTTATTAGTATTTCTTCATTTATATTACGTTCTTTTAAAATATGATACAATTTATAATGTTCTCTAAGATCATTAGATTCTAATTCAATGTTTATAGATATAGAAAAGCTTGAAGTTTTCGGTTTAAAATATATTATTTGCTTACTTTCATCTTTATTTATAATAAAATATTTTTTATCTCGGCATAATTGTGGCTTTTCAGCTACAAATTGTGCCTCATACTCTGAACATAAACAGCCTTTATCATAAATAATTTTATAATCTCCTGTAGCTGAATTTATTCCATTCTTTTTATTTATAGATAGTTCTATTATAATATTGTCTTTCTCATCTTCTATTTTTTTATAAGAGTTCATCAACAAATCAAAAAAAATTTTTTCATTTTTATTTTGTAAAAGTTCATATAGCTTATTAATTTTTTCTTCTTTTGACTCTTTTGGAAAATACTTTCCTGCTAAATTCAAAAGTTCCTTTTCCAAATCTTCCATAATTTGAGGTTGTTTTTCTATTTTTTCTTTAGTTTTTTCTCCCAACTTTTTAATATAATCATTTAACTTTAGCAATGCATACTTAATCATCCTATGTTCATATATATCAAAACTTTCTGTATAAATCAATGAAGAAAATTTTAACTTTTTAGGATTTACAGCATATTCAACCATCGTTTTAGGTGTAAATTTTTTTATTTTATTGAACGGAATCTTTTCAGCTTTTGATATTAATGCTATTTTAGGATTATTCTCAATTTTTTTTAGATAAAATTCTAGTTCTTTCAACTTTTCGTCAATTACATCTATAAATAACTTTTGTTCTTCTAATATGGATATAGACTGTTTCCCATTTTTTTCACTTAGCAATAAATTTCTATTTATTGCTATTATCTCATCAATCATCTTTTTATAAGTATCAACTGACATGGATGAAGGCAGTACAAAACATCTAAAAGGCTTTTGTTTCTTTGCGGCATTTCTCTTTTCTTCATTTGTTAAACTGTTTTCAAATACCCAGATATAAAAATTTCCCGGATTAACATAACCAACGGAAGCTTCATCTATCTCATTTCCTATTTTCCCTGTATTTTTATTTATAATAGGTTCATCAAAAAAATATTTATCATTATTTTCACACTCCATAATTTTAAAGGCATTAAAATCAGATGCATTATACTTACTGGTATAATATAAGCTAAAATTATCTGCATCTTTATCTACAATTTTAAATCCTAATGCAGTAAGAGTTCTATTCCTATTATTTTCTTTATCAATAAATGAAAAATGATTCTTTGATATAAAAATTTCAGAATTATTTTTAATTCCCAAATCCATATCTTTTTTATAACTTTCATAATAATCAGTTCTTGGTATTACTTCTATTTTTTCTATTGTTTCAAATTTCTCATCTTTATATATCACTTTAAGCATTTCTGCCTGTAACTTCATTGTTATTCCCTCCAATAAGTTACTTCATCATCATCGTCAGATTTCATATTATTTATTATATTTTCTAAAAATCTATCCTCATTATTTTGTAATATATTCTCTAAAAAATCTTCTATCTGTGATTTTTTCATAGATATTTTCGGCAACACTAACGCAGCAATCAAAAAATTTTTCAGTTTTGCAGAATTAATAATCTCTTGATTACTCTCGTCCTTAGCTAAATAGTTAATAATATTTTTTACAGCTACATCAAATCTATTATTAATACGTAGTTTATACTCATTTGCCCGTTTTTTTATATCTAAAATTTTTAAATATTCTTCATGTGCCAGACCTTGTAATTCTTTTTCATCTACAGAATATTTAAGATATTTTTTATCAACTTTTTCTGCTTTTTTATTATTATCAAGTTTGTCACTCATTTCCATTCTTATAAAATATGACCTATCTATAACTTTTGGAGACAAATCCTTTGTAGTTGCATCTTTATTGATAGTAGCAATGAATTTTAAATTTTTAGGAATTACTAATTTCCAAGGATACTTTTTTATTTTTTTACATTTTATAATTATATCCGATAATTCTTTCTTATCAGCTGCGTTATTTTCATTCAATATTTTCTCTAATTCATTTATAATTTTACTAATGTCGGTTTCTTTAACACCATATTTCTCCCCTGTTCTTTTTATAATTTTATCTATTCCATCTCCGGCCTCATCTAAAATACTTTTACTATAAAGTTCTATTTTTATTTCTTTATCAATTTGCGCATTCCATGCGCTTAAAAAATCTGCAAAATAATATTCAACTGTTGATAAATTCATCTCATCCAAAATAATAAAATAAAAAACATCCTTATGTAATTTTGCCATATCAATTAATTTAACAAGTTTTTCTAAAAAAACAGATGCCTGGAAAGATTTATCAATAGGATTATAATATCCCAATAAATCACTTCTATCCATCCAATTTGCTTGAACAGAAACAATCTCATATTTACCTACTGCATCAGCAAAATATTTCACAAAACTCGTTTTTCCAGAACCAGGAGCACCAGCTAAAATAACTATTTGATTAGAATAAACTCCCAAAAGCATATTTAAAATTAAATCATCATTAAACCTATGTTTGTGTTTAGATAAAATATAATTTTTTATATGTTCTATGCTTTCTTGTAAATTTGCATTCAAAATGTCCCTATCCAAAATTATATCTTCTGATTTTTTTATAAATAAATTACTAAAGTTCTTCTCTTCTTGTTTGCAATTATTAATTATTTCTTTTATTCTTTCTTCTTCTTGTTCTAATTTTGACAAATCTTCTTTTTTATCCTTTATTTGTTTTATTAGATTTTTATTGTCTTCCCTTGCCTTTTCATTTGATATTTTTAAATATTTTAGTTCATTACTTAAAGTTATAAACTCTTCAAATTTGAGCGGCGCATTTTGATTAAATAATATTAAACTATTTTCATCAAAATCTTCATCATTGCAATTTTTATAAAACTCCGTACAATCTTCTACAACTGTAATATCATCTAAATTTAAATAAATTAGATCATTTAAATTTTTAACTTCTCTTTTTATATCTTTTTTTATATCAAAATCTATAATTAATTTTTTATTTAAATATTTCTTACCTAACTCTTCATTTACTTCATACATATCAATATCTATATCACTAAATATTTTAAATATACGTGCTATTTTTGCTTTACCAAATAAAGTAAACTCTGCTTTCAAATAATAATTATTAGATTTTTTTACTAAAACACCTAAAATATAAACGTTTTCTTCTTCATTATTTGTCTGTTTTTTTAACACATGTCTCAGATAACGAGTAGTTTTCATATCAAGAGGTAATTCTATAAATTTAATTTCTGGTATCAAATTTATATATTCTTCTTTTTTTAATTTTAGAATGGCCTCATTAATAATCATAATTATATCCTCCTATTATCAATTTTATAAAATGGGTACAGTATCAACAAAATTTAAAAGCACTTCTTTTTTCTTATTTTGACTAAAATCTTTTAGATTATTTAAGTTTTTACGAAAATGTTCTAAAATCATTTCAATTTTTTCAGGAAGTACTTTGCCTTCTAATTTAGAACATTCTTTCAATAATCTTCGCATATCTTTACTTATAGCATTACTGTCCATGAAAATAGCGGCTTGTTCTGATAATATAGCCAACCCTGCCATAAACATTGTATAATTATCTACATTTTTTATTGCATTTAAACAAGCTTTTTCATAGTAAGTTTTTGAACTTTTTTCTTTTAAAATAAATTTTATATGCCCTATTTTCCAAAAAATAATATAGTATGGATATATTTTATTTTCATCATTAGCAATTTGTTCATTCAAATATGTATCTGCCTTTAATAAATTCCATGCTTCATACATTTCATCATGCGCATTTTTACTTGCAGAAATTTTTTTATCCATTAAATTCACATAATGCATTAAATAAAACTCATTATGTTTAATCTCTAATATTTTTTGCAAAAGTTTTTTAGGGTTCTCTTTTGCATCAAAATTTAATGATTTTGTTAAATAATAATAAGCATTTTCTAATTTTTCAAATGTATATTCCAATTGGCAACGTGTTAAATAATGCCTCTGTATGTCTGTATTTTTTGAAAATTCTTTAACTGCTGCATCAGAATAATTTACGCCTGTTATATAATCGTTCTCACTCTTATCCGTTTTATAACAAATTGTTGAAACTATAGAACCGTAAATCTTCCCTAAATTCTCAGAATGTAATTTTTCAGGCAATCCTTCCAAGGCATCAAGACACTTAAATAAAGTAATGCTTTCTTTTTGAAATTTTTCTAAAGTTTTTAAAATATTTATGGCTTTATCAAACTCAAAAATATTTTTATAGTGTTCTGCCACTCTTAGTTTATATCTAAAATAATAGTTTATATTTTCATACGATACCCCCATCTCAGACAGAGCTTTATCACACTCTTTTATATATGCCATTTCTTTCATCGTATTGCCTTGATGTGTATACATCGTTAGACAGTAAAAACAAATATCAAAATAAAACGCTTTCGATATTGCATCAGAATTTTTTATTTCACTAAAATATTCTTTAAGTAAATTTTCACAAAATTCTTCAGCTACTATAAATTTTCTGCTGTCAACAAGAGTTCGTATTCTTTGCCCGATTATAGCATATTGTATTTCAAGTAATTTACTGTCAATTTTATTTATTGTTGTTAGCAATAAATTATAAAATTCTTTTTTTAAGTCTTTTTCGTTTTCATTTAAATACATATACCAATCATAAACTGCATCGGCAATATTATATTTTAAAAGGCTGTTCTTTATCTCTTTCCAAATTTCATTCTCTTGTGATTTAAATTCAAATATTTTTTTGTCTGTACATATAGTTTTTATTCTTTGTTTTTGTTCAGATTTTAGAGTTGTTATCCTGCCTCTAAAACAATTACAAACCACATCAGCTAACATTAATCTGTATGATTTTTTAGCATCTCCCATGCTTAAACTATAATTAAAATTTTTTCTTTCGGTTTCTTCTAATTTTCTCAACCGTAAGAAAATATATTCTTCGATACGTGCTTTATATCTGCTTTCTTCTATTGGCATATACATTTTAAAGGCATCAGAAATACTGACATCTTTTCTTCTTGCATAAAAAATGTTCAACTTTACAGGCATATTATTGATAGCGACCAAACTTTGAAGCAATTGTATTATTCCATCAGTTACTACATTTAAATATGTTATATCTGAATTAACTATTTTTAGATTTTTTCTGTTTCTAAAACAAACAAAACGAAGATTCTGATTTGTTGCCATTTCTTCTAAAACGCTAACACAAAATTCCGACATTTCTTTACTATAATCTTCCATTCCATGGAATGTGTCTATATTAATTTTTTCAAATAAAGTGTTTTTATTTTTAGTAACAACAAAAATTTCTTTTGCCTTATTTTCAGTAAAAGCATTGCCATCCATTAAATAACCTGCTACGACCGAAGGATATTTACCAGTTTCCTCAAAGTTTCCACTTTCATCTAAATATAAAGTATATTCTTTCATAAAAACCCACCCTTGCTACTAATGTTATAATGGTATTATATTCTATCAAAATAAACTTATTTCCTCTTTATAATATACTTCAATTTATAAAAAAGAGGTATAAATATACTTATACCTCTTTAAATTCTATTTTCACATCAATAAGGTATGTGCTTTTTGCTGCCAGTCCTCCGTGCTGCTGCCGCTGCCCTGCGCAAAATCTGGCTTGCCTCCGCCGCGCCCGTTAAAAATTTCGTTTGCTTTTTTGCAGTATTCGCGGCAGTCAGCGTTAACACCGTCCGAGTGCCCGAACATATAGTTTACCCTGCCGCCGGCTTCGTAAACTATGCCTACCAGCAGGTTTTCCATGGCAGTTACCTTTTGCAGTAGCAGTTTGGCTTCCGCCGCGCCGGTATCTTCAGGCGTTACCACGACAAAACGGCTGCCGTCCGGCAATATGCGCGCCGTGCTTAAAAACTGCGGCAGCTGTGCGTCATAAAGTGCCATTGTTTTTTCTTTAAGGCGTGCGCTCAGCTCGGCAATTTCGCCTTTTAAACGCTGCACTGCGTCAGGAACCTGCTCCGTTTTAACCGAAAGCATCTGCCCTGTTTTGCGCAGCGCGGCATTTTTGCGGCGTGCATCCTCCAGCGCCCAGCGCCCGCACAAAAAGCTTATGCGCTGTCCCTGTTTATGTTTTTCCGTGCTTATAATGCGAATGCTGCCCACCGCGCCCGTTCTGTTCGGGTGCGTACCGCAGCAGGTGCAGATGTCGCCGCCTTCCACGCTCACCAAACGCAGCGTACCCGTCAGCCTGGTGTTCTTTTTGCGCATGGTGTAGTTATCTAAAGCAGTGTGGGGCACATAGCTTACGCTGATGGGCTTATCCAGCCAGATTTCACGGTTGGCAAAATCCTCCGTCTGCGCCAGCTCATCCGGCGTCAGTTCCTTGTCGAGGTCAATCGTTACCAACCCTTCGCTCATATGAAAGCCGATATTGTTTGCGCCAAACAGCTTCCACGCCGCGTAAGACAAAATATGTTCGCCGCAGTGCTGCTGCATATGGTCAAGGCGCACCACGCCGTCAACAATGGCCTTAACGGCGCTGCCAACGGCAAGCGGCTTATCGCAAAAGTGCAGAATACGCCCGCCTTCTTCCGCCACGTGCGTAACGAAAGCCTCGCCCAGCTTGCCGTGGTCGCTGAGCTGCCCGCCCCCTTCAGGGAAGAACACCGTTTTGTCAAGCTCAACGGCAAAACCGTTTTTGCAGGGTTCGCAGGCGGTAACCACAGCCTCACATTCCCATAAATAAGCATCGTTTTCAAATAATTTTTCTGTCATTTTGAACCCCTCACTTGTAAAACAATCTATGCTTATATTATAATTACTCTTGTAAAAATAGCAAAGGAGTAATTTCATGTTTAAATATATTTTCTTCGATTTGGACGGTACTCTCACCGATTCTGCCGAAGGCATAACCAAATGCGTGCAGTACGCCCTTGAATCGCGCGGCATTAAGGTGCCGGATTTAAACACCCTGCGCCCCTTTATTGGCCCGCCCTTAATTGAAAGTTTTATGAAATTTTACGGCATGACGGAAGAAGAAGCCCGTTTATGCACCGCCAAATACCGTGAGCGTTTTAAAGACACCGGTATTTACGAAAACAAAGTGTACCCCGGCGTGCCGGAAATGCTTGCCCAGCTTAAAGCAAACGGCTTTACGCTTGCCGTTGCCACCAGTAAGCCCGTGGAATTTGCCCGCCGCGTAACGGATTATTTTAATTTAACCCAATACTTTACTTATATTACCGGGCCGGATTTTAACGGCTCGCTGCCCACCAAGGCCGATGTTATTGCCGATGCCCTGAAACACTTTGGGCTGGCAGGCGCTGCCAAAGCGCAGGCACTGATGATAGGCGACCGCAGCCAAGATATTACCGGCGCTAAAAAATGCGCCCTTAAAACCATTGGTGTGCGTTACGGCTATGCCGCGCCCGGCGAACTTGAAGAAGCAGGTGCCGATTTTATCTGCACTGCGCCGCAGGATGTTGTAAAACTTATCTGCGTGCAAAACAAACTTGCATAACGCAGCTTAACAACGCACAAAACCCGTCCATAAAAATGGACGGGTTTTACAAACTTCCAAAAACAAGTCTTTTATTTAGCACTATTATTATAATTTAATATATTTAAAGATTTCTTTTTGAGCTTATTCTGATGTTTTATAACAACCATCTTAAATAAGCTTTTTTTATTATTAAAAACCCAGATTCGCTTAAATAATTAATTTTCTTCTACACTTTAATTAAATCCGTATATAAGGAGCATGCCTGTCACTATCGCGCATAAATTTTCATCGTTTTAAGGCTCCATCTGCTTTGGGTATTTCTCTTATTTCAAGCCTGTTAATTTTACAGAAATATTCCAAAAATTCCTTCGCTAACTGTTCATCAGAAGTGTTTTCTTTAATTTTGGCAATATCCCTTAAAATACAAGCTGCTTGTAAGTTTGTAATATACCTGTGCAACCCTTGCGACCATACCACTTTTTCTGGAGCATTACCATTATGATAATAATTCCAGAAAAGAATTTTTTTAGCATCGTCAAGTGATAAACTTAATTTATACTTAGAAGATGTTGTCACATAGCCTTGCTCTCTATTATCGCCTTCATACGCTTCATCAACTATAAAAACGCCAAACACAAATCTATCTTTTTCCGGTGCATATGGTTCTCTTGTAGTAAGTATTGCCAAACTATTAATTTGAATCTTATTAAGTTTCATCGGTTTTTGATAATTCTCTTTTGTATGCGCATAGCCTGCAAATGCTGCCCAACTTCTTAACATTTGACTTTCATAACATACAAAACCGTCATTTAACATATAATTATCAAGTCTTTTTCTGTCAATTATACCATGATAGTATTGACTGCAAGGAGATTCCTCATCACAACACCAATTATGTTTGGCCACTTCAATATTGTATCTTATAATTTCATCTGAACAAACACCGCAAAAGCCGATACCATTATCGTGCTTTCCAGCATCGCAAAAATTACATTTGAAGGCAATGTTTTCTTTGGAATATGTTCTCTTATTTCTTGATACTCTTAGCTTTGTCTGTTCGCCAACTTCCATTAAATTCTTCTGCGATACTTGCATTCTATTCTTTTCTTCAGCAATCTTTCGCTTTTTTTCTTCAATTTCAGCATTAAGCTTTTCTTGTATTTGTAAATTAGTGATAGTCATAAAATTTTCAAACACATCAGGATACAAAAACTTTTTAATACCTATCAGAAATTTAATTGTAATATACTCATCTGATTGTTCTACAACGCTTCCGTTTCCAAAACTTTTATGAATAACTTCTATTCCGATTAAATTCATATAATGCCTCCATTAGCCTAACCTTCTTTATTAATAAATTGATATCCTTCTTGAACTCCGGCAGCATTTTTATCATATTTCTCATCATCTGTTTTATCTTCATTATCAGCTATACAAAATTCATTGCCAACATTCTCATTATTCAAAGCAAAGTCTGGGATTTCATTTGCAACCGAATCCTTATACAGCCCTTCCATTTTAAAATCTAACCACAATCCGTCAATACGACCGTCCAATTCTGCTGAATTAGGATACTGCCACTCTCTTTTTCTAAACTCGATATCGTGATTCCAATATCCATTTTGATGCAGCAACTCATGAAATAATAGATATTTTATTACCTCTTTATCAACTTTTGGTGATGACAAAACTCTGTTAATATGAATTTGGTAGTATGTCCCTATTTTATCCTTTTGGCACAAGGCAAACCAATTTCTGACTATGTTCTTACTCCATCCCAATTTTACTAAGCCATCGGCACTAAGTTTCGGATACATTGCCAACACTTCATCGAGCAATGCCTGCAGGTTAAAATAATTATCAACGATTTCATATTTTTCTCTGTCATCATCTGGAACTATTATGGCATCTTTTTTTGGCTTGATGCAATCAAAAACAGATTTACGATATGCAAAAAAGAACTTATACACTTGCTGTAGTATCTTATTTTCATAGAATATCTTTTCTATGTACTCAAGACCAGGAGCTTCAGTAGCTTTATTTCCAAATTTCTCAACTAAATCTTTAGCAACAATGTCTGGATCTAAAATACTTCTTTCTTCAAACGTAAAATACGGAGGCATTTCTCCAGTCTCAATAATATAATCCAAAAAATCACCGATTTCTTCAAGTTCCGGCTTAACTTCACAGTCAGCAAAATACAATTCTAATAACATTTCTGGGTCTACCTTATCCAATAGTTTAATGTTATTTTCTATTGTTTTATAAACATCTTCTTGCCCTTCATATACGAGTAAACTGTAGTCACTGTTATTTTTATCAGTAACCGAGAACCAGCCAACAGGAAAAGTAAGGACATCCTTTTTGGATAAAATAGATGTTCTTACTCTTGCATACAATTTTAGGTATATATCCCTAACTGAAATTTTTTCTTCGGATGTTTCACCACTGCTTTCTTTCTCTGCGTTTTCAGCTTCAACATCTGGATTGTTTGGCGCTATTTCAATTACTTCATTAGGTTCATCTTGGTTATATTCTTCCGGAAGGTCTTCAAATATATCCAAATCTCTTGGATTCATAAAAGTCATAAATGAATCCCATATATCATGAAACGCCACAATATAAGCATCTTTTGTTCCGCCAGCCTTTTCTCCTCTCAAACCTCTGCCTATCATTTGCATCAACAAAGATTCGCTATTTGTTTCTCTTGTTAAAAATACCGTATGAATATCCGGCACATCGCTGCCTTCTGTTAATATTTGCACATTGATAAGAACATTAAATTTGTTTTCCTTAAAATTCCTGATAACTTGCTGTGCATCTTTCCTGGATGATACAGCAAAGTCGCAAGCCACACCTGCCTTTTTAAATTCATTGCACAAAGTTTCAGCGTGCATCTGATTTACTGCAAATACAATGGTTTTTCCATATATATCTTTATTATCCAAATACTGCTTTACAATCAGTTTATTTCTTGCAGAAGATTTTGCTATTTGATCCTTTAATCTTTCTGAAAGTTCTCCAAACTGTTCAAAGAACAGCTTATCTCCTTCAGTAAGATTAAATTCTACTTCTCCGTTAATTTCTGTTTTTACAGATTGATAGCGTGGTTGCGCTAAGAAGCCACTCATCAACAACTGCTTCAAAGTAACTTCATAAACATATCCTCTATAGCCAATTTTGTTTGCAAGGTTCTTATTGATATTAAATATACTTTGAAGCCGCTGTAATTCAGACTGATTCATTCTTGTTGGAGTAGCAGTCAACCCTAACAATACCATAGATGGATTTAATTTTTGTATTCGTGTAATTACCTTTCTATAGCTTGCAGAAACTGCATGATGTGCCTCATCAATTACAACTACACACTTGTTTTTACCTGGAACTCCCAGCATCCTTTCGATAAACCTATAACCATATTTATTTGCAACAGAAGCAATACTGCAAACATTTACATCTGCTCTGCAAGCCATGTTCATTCCTAAATGCATTCCAGACACAGGAATTATTCGTAATTTCTTTACACCTGTACCTTTTAATGTTGGTGCCTGTTTTCTAAATTCCATAAATGTCTGTTCTACTAATTCCTGCCGATGTACCAACCAAATTACTCTATATCCCTTAACAACTGCATCATTAAGCAACCAATTAACTGCTGTATATGTTTTTCCACTGCCTGTTGGCATAACAACCAAACCACTACGATTTTCTTTACGTTTATCCAGCTGAAAATATGAGGTCATTGCCTTAACTGCTTCCGCTTGATGCGGCATTATCAAAGTTCTGTTGTCTGGCATTGAATCGTCTATACTAATTGGCAAATAGTTTTCAATATTCATAACGCAATCCTTTCTTATAACAAGTAACGTTTTCCAATATAAATCTATTAACTATCAAATAAACTCTGCTTCTATACCGTCTTTAACAAATTTCTACAAGTTCGTCTATAGCATATAGCGGCAGATTAATAAGCCAGCTTTCTTTTTTAAAATCTGCCATTGAGGTACGTATGGAAACCTGCGGAGAAAATTTTTCATAATAAGTTTTTAAACTCTTAGCTCTAAGATTTACCTCTGCCTTTACTTCTACAGGAATTATCTGCACTCCGGTGTCAACAACAAAATCAATTTCGCAGGAACCTCTGTCATTCGTATAATAATATATTCCTAAATCTTCAATCGTCTTAAGCTGCTGGCAAACATACTGTTCTGTAAGCGCACCTTTAAACTCGGCAAAAAGCTCATTTCCGTCAAGTAAAGTACCCTGTCTAAGGCCAGCCATACAACCAAGAAGTCCCACATCTACCACAAACAGTTTAAAGGCTTTCAAATCCTCATAAGCTTTTAACGGAATACCCGGTGCATTTATTCTGCTAACCTTATGAATAAGGCCACAATCACTCAACCACATAATAGCAGTTTCATATTCTTTAGCGCGTGCCCCTTCGCGAATAATTCCGTAAATAAACTTTTTATTCTCTTTGGCAAGCTGCGATGGCAGACTGTTCCAAAGCATACGTATTTTAGGAACAATCTCATTAGGAGCATGTTTGGAAAAATCCTGTTCATAAGCTGCAAGTATCCTCTTTTGAATTTCACGTACTTCATTAAAATCTTTATTTTCTGCAAAACTTTGTACAGCTTCAGGCATACCGCCAACAAAATAATATTGTTTTAAAGCATCAATATATGTCTGTTTAAAGCTTGTAACCATCTGAAAATCATGCTGTTCAAGCAATCTGGCATAACCTTCTCTGGCGTTTGCCATCAAAAACTCTCTGAACGATAAAGGATAAAGCTTTAAAAAATCAACCTTGCCTACCGGAAATGATGTTCCTTCGTGCAACGCGATGCCTAGCAATGAACCTGCACAAACAATATGATATTCAGGTGCATTTTCGTAAAAATATTTAAGAGATGCCAAAGCTCTAGGTACTTCCTGCACCTCATCAAAAATCAATAATGTATTGTCAGGATTTATTTTTCTTCCTGCATATAGTTCCAATCCCATAATTAAACGATTTACATCCAAATCAGAAGCAAATAAATTAGCCATTCTGGAATTAGAGTCAAAGTTAATATAAACGGTTTCAGCATAAGCTTGCCGCCCAAACTCCTGCATCAACCATGTTTTTCCAACCTGTCTTGCCCCTTCTATAATCAAAGGTTTACGGCGTTTGCTTTCTTTCCATTTTAACAGTTTTTCAATAGCAACTCGGTACATACTCGCACCTCCATAACATAGTACAAATACACTATAACACGCTATATCAAAAATTACAACGAATTTTTGTTGTAATTCTACGTTTTTTACAGTAAATAATATCATCAAAAAAGCGGTACCCGGTCTTATACCGGATACCGCTTTTTTATTTTTCGCTCTAACTTACTTATTTAATTAAATCCATACCAATTTGCAGAGCCTTGCGGTTTTTGTCCTCGGTGCCTTTCGGTACGCGGTTCAAAACTGCTTTTTCAAGGCTTTCTGCGCTTACAACGCCGGTTAATTTAACCAGTGCGCCAAGGGCAACAATGTTGGCAAACAAAATTTTGCCAAGCCCTTCGCGTGCGCTGTGGGTAATCGGCAGTTCGTAAACTTTGCCGCCAAAATCTGGCACTTCGCTTACAAACAGGCTGTCGGTAATCATTACGCTGTCTTTGGTAAGGTCATGAGAATATTTATTGGCAGCTTCCTGGCTCATGGCAAGCAGCAAATCTGGTTTGGTAACCTTCGGGAAGTGAATGGCGTCCTCGGAAATAATAACTTCCGATTTAGAGGAGCCGCCGCGTGCTTCCGGGCCGTAGGACTGCGACTGGATAGCAAGCTTGCCGTCCAAAAGTGCTGCTTCGGCTAAGATAATGCCGGCAAGGATAAGGCCCTGGCCGCCGGTGCCGGATAAACGTAATTCATGTTTCATATTATTTACCTCCCTGCGCCATGGCAATAAGTTCATCATAGGCTTCGGTGTATTCTTTTCTGCCTTCTACCTGATACAAAACGCCGATAGGGAATTTGCCTTCGCGTTTTTCTTCCGGCAGTTTATCCCAGGCTGCAACCGGAACGGCATGGTCGCGCTGCCACATCATCATTTCGGCAGGGCCGCCCATTTTGTTCTGGCGTCCGAAGGAAATCGGGCAGGCAGATACTGCTTCGATAAGGCTGAAGCCTTTATGCTGAATGCCTTTAACGATAAGGTCGCTCAGCATCTGCGCATGGAAGGTTGTGCAGCGTGCAACAAAGGTTGCGCCTGCTGCTTTGGCAAGCTCGGCAAGGTTAAAATCAGGTTCAATCATGCCGTAAGGCGCGGTGGTTGCCTTGCTGTGATACGGAGTCATCGGCGAATACTGGCCGCCGGTCATGCCGTAAATGCTGTTGTTGTAAACAACAACGGTAAGGTCGATATTGCGGCGGCACGCATGAATGAAGTGGTTGCCGCCGATAGCGGTAGCGTCGCCGTCACCGGTAAGAACAATAACATTCAGCTTGGGCTCTGCCAGCTTAACGCCGGTTGCAACCGGAATAGCACGGCCGTGAGCGGAATGAACGGTATTAAAATCAAGATAGCCGGAAGCACGGCTGGA
>ENA-ORNG01000403-ORNG01000403.1-human-gut-metagenome-genome-assembly--contig:-NODE-403-length-38724-cov-4.441284_pt1 | contig 38724 bp, 34 predicted proteins | sample MGYA00242113_ERZ509018 | MGnify/ENA primary metagenome ERZ509018 (study PRJEB26280, sample SAMEA2338711) | human gut metagenome | biome: human gut; feature: human-associated habitat; material: faeces... | reverse complement strand
TTCAGCATATTCCTATTGCTTTTTAATTATAATTTTTTATTTGCAGTAAGCTTTCACGCACCACCGGCAGCGCGGGTTAGCGTAAAACTGCGCTGCCGCGCTAACCTGCCGGCAGGGATAAAGTTTCACCAAGACCAGTAAAAGTTAGACTTACTCTAACGGAAATGTCTTGAGGGGGGGTAAAATCATATGATAAAATAATACTGTTAGTTCATTTTTAATGAAATTTTAGGTGAGAAAACGTGGCAGAAAATCTGCAAAAAATAAATAAGTATACCAATATTATCTTACCATTTGTATTAATTTGTGTTGACTATATTGCCATAGTATGTGCAGAAGAACTTGCTTTTAACTTCCGTAACTTTTATACCGGCAATAACAGCTTATACATTTCATGGCTCAACTTTTGGGTAGTATTCCCGCTGCTATATTTAATCTTCTTAAATATAGAACAGCTCTATAACCGCCGCGCTCAGTTCTGGAAGATAATCCAAAAACTCTTTATCACAAGCTGTTATGCTGTTACAAGTATCATCATATTACTCTATATAGCACATATAGTAGGCTCAACTTCCAGAATGTTTATTGCAGTATTCTGGATATTGAGCTTTATATTGCTTGTAATATTCCGTTATATCGTTAAAAAGATACTTGAAAAATATCAGCTGCTGCAAATACCTGTATTAATAATAGGTGCAGGAAAAACAGCAGAACTGTTAGTACAAGGCATCAAAAACGACGCCGGTATGGGATATAAAATAATAGGGCTTTTAGAAGACAACAAAGTAGAAAAGGGAATACTTGAAAACTATCCTGTACTTGGTAAATTCAGCGACGCAGAACAAGTAATAACAAAATACAACATCAACCATGTTTTTATAGCAGCACCGGGTTTAGAGCAAGGCAAACTGACAAAACTAATCTACAAAGTACAGCCATTAGTAAAAAGCATGGGCGTAATACCAAACCTAATAGGCGTACCAATGGGCGGCATAGAAGCAGAAAGCCTTTTTAACGAAAAGCTAATGCTTCTACGTTTAAAAAACAACCTTGCAAGGCCAATAAACAGGTGGATAAAAACAATCTTTGACTATGTACTTACAATAACAGGTACCATAGCAATAAGCCCAATACTTATAGTAATAGCATTATGGATATACAAAGACTCACCTGGACCTGTAATCTTTAAACACCGCAGAATAGGCAAAAACGGCAAAGAATTTAACTGTTATAAATTCCGCAGCATGTGTGTAGATGCTAAAGAGCGTTTAGAGCAGCTGCTAAAAACAGACCCGGAAGCGAAAGCAGAATGGGAAAAAGACTTTAAGTTAAAGAACGACCCGCGCATAACAAAGAGCGGAGCGTTTTTAAGAAAAACAAGTTTAGACGAACTGCCGCAGATATTCAACGTGCTGAAAGGCGAAATGAGCCTTGTAGGCCCACGCCCGATAATAAGGGATGAAATGATAAGGTACGGTGAATATATTAACGACTACCTGATGGTAAAACCAGGTATAACAGGTATGTGGCAGGTAAGCGGCAGAAGCGATATCAACTATACAGAACGAGTACTTTTAGACAGTTGGTACACGAGAAACTGGAGCGTATGGCTTGATTTAACGCTGCTGTTTAAAACATTTAAAGTAGTACTACTAAGAAAAGGTGCGTATTGATGAATATACCTGTAAGTATAATAATCCCTACTTATAATGCTGGCAAAGAATTTGAAAATCTTGTTTTAATGATAAAAACGCAAACAGCAAATATTAGGCAGGTACTAGTAATTGACAGCAGTTCAACAGATGAAACAGTAAATATTGCTCAAAAATATGGTTTTGCAGTAGAAATAATAAAAAAATCAGAATTCGGGCACGGTAAAACACGTCAATTTGCATTAGAAAAAGTAAAAACAGAAATAGTTGTATTTTTAACGCAAGATGCTTTATTGTATGATGAATTTTCTATTGAAAATTTAGTCCGGTGTTTAATTAGTGATGAAAAAATTGCCGCAGTGTATGGCAGGCAAATGCCTTATGAAAATACTGGTATTTTAGGTAAATTTGCACGTTTATATAATTATCCGCCAATATCAAAAATTAATAATTTCGATGATAGAAAAGAGAGAGGTATAAAAACAGCTTTTTTATCTGACTCGTTTAGTGCTTATAAAAAAAGTCTTTTAAATAAAATTGGGGGGTTCCCTGATGTAAATTTTGGAGAGGATACTTATGTAGCTGCTAAATTACTGATGAATGCTTACAAAACAGCTTACTGTGCTGATGCTAAAGTATATCATTCGCATGATTATACCTTATTACAGGATTATAAACGTAGCAAAGATATAGGGCAATTCCATAAGAAAGAAAAATGGCTTTTAGAAACTTTTGGTAAGGCAGAAGGTGAAGGATTAAAATTTATTATTAATGAGGCAAAATATCTTGTTAAAAATGGTAGGTTTTATTATTTACCAATAGCTTTTTTGCATAATGTGGTTAAGTATTTGGGATATAAAATGGGATGATGTTTCTAATATGGAAAAATTTTCAAAAATTGATATTTTAATGGCAATATATAAACCAAATTTAAAATGGTTAGAAGAACAGCTTATATCTTTAAATAATCAAACATATGAAAATTTAAATTTGATAGTATGGAATGATTGTCCTGATGATAACTTTAATTATGATGAATTTTTTAATAAATATATAACTGAATTTAAATTCAAAATATATAAAGGAAAAATTAATTTAGGTTCAAACAAAGCGTTTGAAGAATTAACTAAATTATCAAAGAGTGAATATGTAGCTTATTGTGACCAAGATGATATTTGGCTTCCAGAAAAATTAAGTAGATTAGTTTTAAAAATACAAGAAACAAATGCTGATTTAATTTGTTCTGATATGTTTGTAATTGATAAAAATAGTAAAGTAGTTGCTGATAAAATAACGCAAGTACGTCCTCATCAAATTTTTTATAAAGGATCAAATTTTTTTGAATATTTGTTTTCTAAAAATTTTGTTACCGGTTGTACTACGTTGGTGAGAACGAAATTTGCTAAAAGTGTATTACCGTTTCCAGATGAATATGTACATGACTGGTGGTTGGGTATTTGTGCTGCGAGAAACAATAAGTTGGAGATAGTTGAAGAATCTTTAATAATGTATCGTATTCATGGTACGAATCAAACTGGAATTTTAAGCGGTATTGTTACTAAAGAAGATTATTATAACAAAAAAATTAAAATGGATATGCAAAGAAGTTTAGTTTTAACAGAAAAATTTTTAAAAAATAATAATGTTAATCAATTTAAAAAATATACTGAATATAGAATAAATTATTACAAAAAACAAAATTTAAAAAATTTTTATAAATTATTTAATTTGAGAAAATTTAATATATCAATGACATATTTTGAACTAATTTTACCATTACTTCCAGAATGTATTTTTGAATTAATAATTAAACAAATAAAAAAAGGCAAAATTTAGAGGAGGGTTACAATTGAAAGGCATAATCTTAGCAGGCGGCAGCGGTACTCGTCTTTATCCGCTGACTATGGTTACAAGCAAACAGTTATTACCGATATATAATAAGCCGATGATTTACTATCCTTTATCGACGCTTATGCTTGCAGGTATTAGGGAGATTTTAATAATTTCTACACCGCATGATTTGCCAAACTTTGAAAAATTATTAGGCACTGGCGAAAGATATGGGCTTAAATTAAGCTATAAAGTACAGCCATCACCGGACGGTTTGGCGCAAGCCTTTATTTTAGGTGAAGAATTTGTTGGTAGCGATAGCTGTGCTTTGATTTTAGGAGATAATATTTTTTACGGTGCAGGATTAAGTAAACATTTAAAACAAGCTGCCAGCAATAAAGATGGTGCAACAGTATTTGGTTATTATGTAGATGACCCGGAGCGCTTTGGCGTGGTTGAATTTGATGCTGACGGTAAAGCGGTATCTATTGAAGAAAAACCTGCGCAGCCTAAAAGCAACTATGCAGTAACAGGCTTATATTTTTATGATAACAACGTCTGCAAATATGCTAAAACACTTAAACCCTCCGCACGCGGCGAATTGGAGATTACTGATTTAAACAAAATTTATCTGCAAAACGACCAGTTAAACGTAATTACCTTGGGGCGCGGTTATGCCTGGCTTGATACCGGCACGATTGACAGCTTAAACGAGGCTGCGGAGTTTGTAAAAGCTGTAGAAACAAGAACCGGCATACCCATTGCCGTGCTGGAAGAAATTGCCTATAACAACGGTTGGATAAGCAAAGAGCAGCTTTTGGAAAGCGCAGAAAAATACGGAAAAGCGCCTTATGGGCAGTACCTTAAAAAAGTAGCTGACGGCAAGATAAAATACTAAAGTTTAGAGGCATATAAATATGAAAATAACTAAAACAAAACTTGAAGGTGTAGTAATAATAGAGCCTGACGTATTTGGCGATAACCGAGGCTTTTTTATGGAAAGTTGGAATAAAAAGAAAATGGAAGAAGCAGGGCTTTACTATGACTTTGTACAGGATAACCATTCTAAAAGTACGGTTAAAGGGACGCTTCGTGGTATTCACTTTCAAAAAGGTGATAAAGCGCAGGCAAAGCTTGTGCGCTGCGTAAAAGGCACAGTGCTTGATGTTGCTGTTGATTTGCGCAAAAACAGCCCAACTTTTAAACAATGGGTAGGAGTAGAATTAAGTGCAGAAAATAAAAAGCAGCTTTTAATACCGCGCGGCTTTGGCCATGGCTTTGTAACTTTAACTGATGATGTAGAATTTTTGTATAAAGCTGATAATTATTATGCACCAGAAGCAGATGCCGGAATACGTTGGAACGACCCTGATATTGGAGTAGATTGGGGCGTAGAAAAACCGATTTTATCTGAAAAAGATAAGAAGAGTTCGTTATTGAAAGATTGTAAAGAGTTATTTTAGGTGGTCATTGATGATTTCTGTAGCAATGTGTACTTTTAATGGAGAGAAGTACATAAAAGAACAAATTGAAAGTATAATAAATCAAAGTCTTGTGCCTGATGAAATTGTAATTTGTGATGATTGTTCAAAAGACAATACTATAAATATTATAAAAGAAACATTGGCTAATTGGTCAGGAAAAGCAAATTTAATAATCAATGAAGATAATTTGGGATATAGAAAAAACTTTGAGAAAGCTATATCTCTTTGCAATGGAGATATTATATTTTTAAGTGATCAAGATGATGTTTGGGACAATTGTAAAGTTGAAATTTTATTAAAAACTTTTGAGAAGGATAAAAATATAATTTTAGCTTTTCATGATGTTGAAGTAGTTGATGAAAGTTTAAAAGTATTATCAAAATCGTTTTGGAAAATTTTAAATTTTGACTATTTAACATTTGAAGAAAATAATTATAAAAGACTTATGGAAAGCAATGTTATACAAGGAAGTGCTTGTGCATTTAAGAAAGAGTTATTTAATTATGCCTATCCTTTTCCTAAAACTGCAGTACATGATGAATGGATAGGGTTAGTTGCTATTTTAAATGGTAAAGTATTACCTGTAAAGAAAAGATTAGCAAAATATAGACAAAGTGAGAATAATGTGATAGGAGCTACCGAAATATCTTTTATAGAAAAAATAAAAAAATGGGTAATAAATGTATACAAAACTGCTAATGATTATAAAGCAGAAATAAAAAGAAGGTATTTGTTGTTTAAAATATTAAAAATAAAATTTCCGAGAAAGTTCAATTATAATATACATGAAATAAATGAATATCATATTTTTTTGGAAGAAAGAAACACTTTTATTAATAATAAAAAATATTTTAAAATACTTCTAAATTTAGATTATATAAAAATATGCGGTAAAAATATTTATACTTTAAAAATTATGTTAAAAGATTTCATAACGGCATTTATTTCTTAAAATAGGTGAAAAATATGAAAGTTTTAGTTACAGGTGCTAACGGTCAGCTTGGTTATGACGTTTTAAAAGAATTGAAAAGGCAAAATATCGAATATTATGGCGCAAGGCGGCAAGATTTTGATATTGTTGATTTTGAAGCAACAGAAAATTTTATCACAGGTTATATGCCAGACGTTATAATCCATTGCGCAGCATATACTGCAGTAGATAAAGCAGAAGATGAACAGGGCTTATGCCAATTAGTTAATGCCTCGGCGACAGAAAATATTGCAGAAATTTGTAAAAAAATAAATGCAAAAATGCTTTATATCAGTACAGATTATGTTTTTGACGGTACAAAAAATGGTTTTTATGAAGTTGATGATAAACCAAACCCAATAAATGTTTATGGTAAAACAAAACTGATAGGCGAGCAGGTAGTACAAAGAATTTTAGAGAAATATTATATTGTGCGTATATCATGGGTGTTTGGTGAACATGGCAATAACTTTGTAAAAACAATGCTGCGTTTGGGTAGAAAATATAAAGAATTGAACGTAGTTGCCGACCAGTACGGTAGCCCAACTTATACTGCTGATTTAGCACCTTTGTTGGTAGATATGATACAGACAGAAAAATATGGCATTTACCACGCAACCAACGAAGAAGTGTGCACTTGGGCAGAATTTGCTGAAGAAATTTTTAAAATTGCTGGTATGGGTGTTAAAGTAAATTATATAACTGCGGCAGAATATCCAACAAGAGCAAAAAGACCGATTAACAGTAGATTGAACAAAGAAAAACTTAATAGAAATAATTTTAGTAAATTAAGAAATTGGGACGAGGCATTAAAAGAGTTTTTAATGATAAATGAAAATGAATTTAAATAATATTTTAAAGAATATATCATATTCTGTTTTAGCAAATGCTTTTTCACTTATAGTTTCTGTTGTAATGTTAACATTTGTTCCAAAAATTATTGGTGTTAAAGATTATGGAATATGGCAATTATATATTTTTTACAGTACTTATTTAGGGGTATTTCATTTTGGCTGGTTAGATGGTATTTATCTTCGCTATGGTAATTATGATTTTATAGAATTAGATAAAAAGAAATTTAGTGGGCAATTTTATAGTCTTTTTATATTTGAATTTTTTGTTTCAATATTTATATATTTATTGATTAAATTATGTGTTGAAGATGTTATAAAGCAAGTAACAGGTCAATATGTTTGTTTGCTTATATTACCTGTAATATTATATACATTTTGTAGCTTTATTTTACAAATTACTAATAGAATAAAGGATTATGCAAAAGTTATATTTTTTGAAAGAGTTTTATTTTTGGTTTTATTAGTTATTTATTTATTTTTTGGAAATATAACTTATTTGGGGTTGTTTTATATCGATATTCTTTGTAAAATTTTGTTGTTTTTCTTTTCTTTTTATTTAATCAAAGATTTAATAATTTTAAAGATTGACAATTTTGCTAATATAATTATAGAAATATATAAAAATATTACTGTAGGGATTAAATTACTGGTAGCTAATTTAGCCAGTTTATGTATTGTTGGCATAATAAGATTTGGAATTGCAGAACATTGGAATGTTGAAGTATTTGGAAAAGTTTCTTTTAGTTTAGGTATTACAAATTTTTTGATGGTGTTTATAAATGCAATAGGAGTTGCAATTTTTCCATTATTAGCAAGAAGTAATTTTAATGAAAAAAAAGAAGTATTTCTTTTAGGAAGATGTGGATTAAATATTTTATTTTTTAGTTTGTTAATATTATATTATCCTTTAATTAATATTTTGGATTATTGGCTTCCTCAATATGAAGATTCTTTTAAATATATGGCTATTTTATTTCCGATTTGTTTTTTTGAAAGTAAAGTTGGATTATTAATATCAGCACTATTAAAAAGTTTAAGACAGGAAGCATTGATGCTGAAAATCAATTTTATAGTTTTATTATTAAGCATGCTTCTTAGCTTTATTAGCATTATATGTATGGATAATTTATTATTTACAGTTATTGTTATATTGTTGGTGCTAGGATTAAGATGTATTATATCTGAAATAAAATTAGGAAAATTACTTGATTTTTCTATAGATTATAATCTACTTATAGAATTATTTATAATATCATTGTTTATTCTTTGTGCTTATAATAAATATAACTTATTAATTTCTTTGATAAGTTATACGGCTTTATATGTTTTTTATATTTATATTAATTTTACAAATATAAAAACTTTAATCAAAAAATTGAGAAAAGGTGATGCTTTGTGATATATTTTTTGTTTTTATGTTTTTTAGCATTATTATATTTTGTATATTTGAAATTTAATAAAGATATTATAGCGCCGCCATTTGTATTAGTTGGTGGATATGCTTTAAGTATTTTATGTGCAATAGCTAATATAGATAGATGGGGAATAGAGCTTCATTATAATACTGTTGGAGTTTTATTATATGGTACATTACTTTTTATAGTCCCGTCTTATTTTATAAAAAAATTTTTAGAGAATAAAAGAAAAATTAATAATGATAATAATGAAGTTACAAATATTTTTACTGGTATAGAATTAAATTTTAGTTATTTGAAAATTTACAGTTTTTTTCAGTTATTATTGTTGTTAATATGGCTTGGTATGATTTATTATATTGTTTCAGGAATACAAAGTATAAATTCTTATTCTGAAATGATGACTGTTTTTAGAATTTGGAGTACTAATCAAACAGAATGGGTTAATAATTATTTGTTTGTATTTTTGAATCAATTTGCTCAGATAACAAATTGTTCGGCTTATTTATTTATGTATATATTTATTTTTAATACATTTTCACATGAGTATAGATATAATAAAATACTTATAATATCTATAATTCTTTCGATTGTGCAAATTCTTTTGGGTGGTGGCAGAATGGGGATGTTGGCAATAATGTTTGCCGGCATAATGCTTTATATGGTTTTTTATTATCAGAAATTTAATAAACATTTTGAAATAAATAAAAAAGTGATTTGTATTTTACTAATGTCTATTGTTTGTGGAGCAATTTTATTTACATTATCTCTTGCAATAGCAAGAGGTGGTGTAATATCAATAAATGGCTTTTTACCTTATATAACATTCTATATTGGCGGAGCAATTCAAGGTTTAGATATGTTTTTGCAGAATCCTCCATTACCTTCGGATATATGGGGGAAAGAAACTTTTTGGGGATTAAATTTTCAGTTAGCAAGATTTGGAATTTTGGATTTAGAGTTATATAAATCACATTTAGAATTTAGAACTGCTGTGACAGGTGCAAGGATTGGCAATATATATACAGCATACCGTTCTTATATTTATGATTTTGGATATTGGGGATTAACTATTTTACCAGTATTATTTTCTTCTATTATCAGTTATTGGTATTATAATTTTGCTTTAAAGTTTAAAAAGATAAATTTATCACTTTTGTTTTATTCATTAATTTTTTATACACTATTTTTTGATTTTGCTAGAAGTTGTTTCTTTTCATTTTTTTCTTTAGCATTATTTAAACAATTTTTGGTTTTATTACTATTAAGCTTAGTCTTTATTAAAGAATTCAAAATACCTAATTTTAATAATTTAGGAGGCAATTTATGAAACTCATCATCACCGGCGGAGCCGGATTTATAGGTAGTAACTTTATACATTATCAGCTTAAGAATCATCCGGAAGATAAATTTATTTGTTTGGATAAGCTGACGTATGCTGGCAATTTAAGCAGCTTAAAGGACGCGATGGAGCAGCCAAACTTTAAGTTTGTTCGCGGCGATATTGCAGACCGTGATTTTGTTTACAGCTTGTTTGAAGCAGAAAAGCCTGACGTTGTGGTGAATTTTGCGGCGGAAAGCCATGTTGACCGCAGCATTTTAGAGCCGGAGCTGTTTTTAAAAACTAATGTTATCGGCACAGGTGTGTTAATGGATGCTTGTCGCAAGTACGGTATAAAGCGTTACCACCAGGTAAGTACGGATGAAGTGTATGGCGATTTGCCGATAGACAGGCCGGATTTGTTTTTTACGGAAACAACACCGCTGCATACTTCAAGCCCGTATTCTGCATCTAAAGCCAGTGCGGATTTACTTGTTTTAGCATACCACCGTACTTATGGTTTGCCGGTAACAATTTCACGCTGCAGCAACAACTATGGACCCTATCACTTTCCGGAAAATTAATACCGCTGATGATTATTAATGCCCTACATGATAAAGCATTGCCGGTTTACGGTGATGGTGCTAACGTGCGTGATTGGCTGTATGTAGAAGACCATTGCAGTGCGATTGATTTAATCATCCGCCAGGGGCGCGAAGGTGAAGCTTATAACGTTGGCGGGCATAACGAAAAGAGCAATTTGGATGTAGTAAAAATTATTTTAAAGGCGCTTGGCAAAAGTGAAGATTTAATTACCTTTGTAAAAGACCGCCCCGGTCACGACAGGCGTTACGCTATTGACCAGACAAAAATACATAATGAACTTGGCTGGTTGCCACGGACAAAGTTTGAGAACGGCATAGCTAAAACTATTGAATGGTATTTGGCAAATAAAGACTGGTGGCAGGAAATTATCAGCGGTGAATACCAGAAGTATTACGAAAAAATGTATGGTGTAAACTTATTTTAAAAGCTGCTTTGAGCAGCTTTTTTGCTTTTTGGCTTGCTGAAAACTTTATTTTATTGTAGAATTGGTATTGTAGTATACTTTGCTTTTTAATGGAGGCTATGTTATGAATAACAATGCAAAACCGGCTATGAATTTGCAGGACAGCTTTTTAAACCATGTCAGAAAGGAAAACCTTGGCGTAATTATTTACCTTGTGAACGGTTTCCAAATCAGGGGGCTGGTACGCGGGTTTGATAATTTTACCGTTATTATAGAAAACGAAGGCAAGCAGCAGCTTGTTTATAAGCATGCCATTTCTACAATTTCCCCGGCGGCAAACATTACAATTATGCAGCCGGAAAGACGTGAGCAACAATAAAAAGCTAAGAAAAACGGCGCTGTGGCGTTGTTTTTCTTTATATAGGGTATTTTTATGACAGGCAGTATGCAGCTTTTTTTGGAATATTTAACAGTGGAGCTTGGCCTTTCGGCAAATACCAGGCAGGCGTATGAGCGTGATTTGCGCCTGTTTTGCAAAACGCTTGGCTTTAAAAACAGCGACGCGCTGGTTAACGTAAGCCGTGAGCAGATAACCGGGTATATGACGCAGCTGAAGGAAAAAGGCCTTGCCGCGGCAACCATTGCGCGCAAGCTGGCAGCTATTAAGGCGTTTTACCGCTTTATGACTGCCGAAGGCTATATGGATGCCAACCCGGCTGAAGTTGTTGAAGCAGGCACCAAAGGCATTAAGCTGCCGCGCGTTTTAAGCGAGGACGAGGTTGTGCGCCTATTAAACCAGCCCGATATAACAACAGCGGAGGGTTTTCGTGACCGCACGATGCTTGAAGTGCTGTACGCTACCGGCATGCGTGTTTCCGAACTTATTAACCTTACGCTGGAACGCGTTGATTTAAACATGAAGTATATCATTGCATTCGGCAAGGGCAGCAAAGAGCGTATTGTGCCGCTTGGTTCTGTTGCGGCGGAATTTTTGCAGCAGTACCTTGAAAAAGTGCGCCCAAAACTTATGCATGCAGACAGAAACACCAACATAGTTTTTCTGGCTTTCGGCGGGCATGAACTTACGCGCCAGCGTTTCTGGCAGATTATCCGCGCCTACGGCCGAAAAGCAAACATCAACAAAGCGCTTACCCCGCATATTCTGCGCCATTCGTTTGCCACGCATCTTTTGGACAACGGTGCTGACCTGCGCAGTGTGCAGGAACTTTTAGGGCATTCGGATATTTCCACAACGCAGATTTACACGCATTTAACCAATAAACGCCTGCGCGATATTTACGCAAAAGCCCATCCGCGGGCCTGATTAAAGGAGGACATTATGGCTAAAAGAGGCAGGAGCAAAAAATCTTCCAACTGGTTTACCGTTCTTTTGCTGGCAGTGGTTTTGCTCGCTGCCGCAGCGGCGGGAATTTATTATGCTTCCTCGCGTTCCGAAAAGGATGTTGAAAACACGGGCATTACCGGCCCGTCGCAGATAGAATTGCTGGAGGAATCAAAATCGGCGCAGAAGGCCGTTGACGATATTCTGCTGACCCGTGACAACTGGCAGCTTACCGATAACGGACGCAGCAGCCAGAAGGAAAAACAGCGCTCCGGGGCAGAAGTAATCTGGAACAAGCGTGAACTTGCCCTTGGCGTTCCGCGCGATACCCAGCTGCGTGACGCTGCAAACTGGCTGGCAGGCAAGCTGGAAGGCAGCAAATTAAAAACCGTCCGTATGGAAGAAACAACCTATAACGACTGGGACTCCGTAAGGCTTGATATTGCCATCAGCACCAAAGCCGGTGAAGGCACCAAAGAATTTGTTACGGATACGGTTTATTTTTACCATAACCTTAATTTGGATAAACCTGATAAGGATATTAAAAAGGAGCAAACCACAACACGCAGCCACCACGGCAGGCTTGCCGTAATAATTGACGACTGCGGCTATGATGTTGACCTGGTGCAGCGCCTTGTAAATTTGCGCGCGCCGTTCAGTTTTGCCATTATTCCATACCGCGATTTCAGCAGTGATTCGCTGCATGTAATTAACGGCGGCGGACAGGTTGCCATGCTGCATCTGCCAATGGAGCCGATGAACGCTTCGGCAATGAGCGAGGGCAAAAGCACGGTGCTTACCAGCATGGATGACAAGCGCATTATGCAGCTTACCGGCGAACTGATTAACAGCCTGCCGGGCATCAGCGGCGTAAATAACCATCAGGGCAGTAAGGCAACGAGCGATGAACGCACCATGCGTGCTGTTTTAAAAGAAATTAAACGCCAGGGGCTGTTTTTTGTAGACAGCAATACCTATGCCAAATCGCTGGGCGATAAACTGGCGGCAGGCATGGGCGTACCGACCGGGCGCAACAATATTTTCCTTGACAACAGCACCAACGAGGACGAAATAATTAAAAAAATCTGGCAGGCTGCGGCCATTGCCGATAAATACGGCAGTGCCATTGCCATTTGCCATGCGCGCCCGCATACCGTTAACGCCTGGGAGCAGGTTATAGACGAGGTTAAGGCTTCGGGGCTGAAACTGGTGCCTGTCACAGAAGTTTTACATTAATGGCTTATATGGTATTTGAAAGTTAATCTTAAAATTGTTATAATATTTAATAGGGCTTTGCCTTAAATGTTTTGCAGTGTTTTGTTTTATGAAATGAAGGAGGACACAAATTATTATGAAAACAGCTTTTTTAATGACAGCACTGACCGTGCTTTTAGTGCTTATCGGCGATTATTTCGGCGGTTTGCAGGGCATGATTGTGATGCTCAGCTTTTCGGTAATCATGAACTTTTATGCTTACTGGAACAGCGACAAAATGGTGCTGAGGCATTACAATGCGCGCGAAGTTGACGCACAGTCTGCGCCGGCATTATATAAAATGGTGCAGGAGCTTGCCCGCCGCGGCAACCTGCCGATGCCGAAGGTTTATATTATCGACAGCCCGGTGCCGAACGCTTTTGCTACCGGCCGCAACCCGGAACACGCTGCGGTTGCCGTAACAACGGCGCTGTATGACGTGCTTGACAAACGCGAAATTGCCGGTGTGCTCGGCCACGAACTGAGCCACGTTAAGCACAATGATATTTTAATAAGCACCATTGCGGCTACCATGGCCGGTATTATTACAACCATTGCCCAGTGGGGCATGTTCCTCGGCGGCGGCCACAGCGACGACGAGGGTAACAACGGCGGCAACTTTATCGTTACTCTGCTGATTATGATTCTGGCGCCTATTGCTGCGGCTTTAATTCAAATGGCTGTATCCCGCTCCCGCGAATACATGGCTGACGAAGGCGGCGGCGAGCTCAGCGGCGACCCGGATGCACTGGCTGACGCGCTTTTAAAAATTGACGCTTATGCACAGCGCCGCACCATGCCGGGCGCAACCGAAGCTACGGCGCATATGTTTATAGTTTGCCCGTTCAGCAGAAAAACCATGCAGCAAATGTTCAGCACTCACCCCAGCACCGAAGAACGTGTAGCGCGTCTGCGCGAACAGGCTGCCGAAATGAGAAAACACGGAGGCCGTTAAAATGGATAAAAAAACCAAACTGGCGTGGCTTAAAAGATATTCGGAAACCAACGCCGTTTCCGGCTTTGAAGCGCCAATGAAAGAACTTTTGCAGGAACGCCTTGCAGGCAAAGCGGAAGTAAGTTATGATAAACTTGGCAGCGTAGTATTTACCAATGCTTCGGCAGATGAAAACGCGCCGAAAATTATGCTGGCAAGCCATATGGATGAAATTGGTTTTATGGTTAAGCATATTACCAAGGAAGGCTTTTTAAAATTCGTCTGCCTCGGCGGCTGGTGGGAGCAGGTTATGCTTGGCCAGCGCGTTACCGTACACGGCAGCAAAGGCGATTTGGTGGGCGTTATCGGCAGCAAGCCGCCCCACATTTTAACGCCGGAGGAACGCACCAAAGTAGTGCAGAAACGCGATATGTATATTGATATCGGCGTTAAGGATGAAAAAGAAGCGCGCAAATTTGGCGTTTTTGAAGGCTGCCCTGTTACGCCGTATGCCGAAATGGCAGTTATGGCCGACGGTAAAACACTGCTTGGCAAAGCCTGGGATAACCGTATCGGCTGCGCTGTAATGGCTGACGTTATGGATAAACTGGCCGGCAAAAAGCACGGCAATACCGTTTATGGCGTGGCAACCGTGCAGGAAGAAGTTGGCCTGCGCGGCGCGCAAACAAGCGTTAACCTTTTAAAACCGGACGTTGCCTTTGTAATTGATACCTGCGTTGCAGGCGGTACGCCGGGCGTTGCAGATGATGTTGCGCCTGCCAAAATAGGCGAAGGCATTGCCATTACAATTTTTGATGCAGGCATGATTCCGAACACGGCCCTGCGCGATTTTGCGGCAAAAGTTGCCAAAGATTTAAAAATACCAACGCAAATCAGCATTTCCGAAGGCGGCGCTACCGACGGCGGACGTATTCATCTGCACGGTGACGGTGTTTTGACCTTAACCTTCAGCATACCGACGCGTTATATTCACAGCCATCAGTCCATTATTCATCTGGACGATTATGAAGGCGCAGTGGAACTTATTACCGCAATGATTGAAAAACTGGACAGCAAAAAATACCAGGAACTTTTAAAAGGCTAAAATCGTTTAACGATTTAGTATAAAAATTATAATTAAGAAGAATAGGAGCGATTTTTAATGCAGCAAACTCTCGTACTTGTAAAACCTGATGGAGTAAGAAAAAATCTTATCGGTGAAATCATTTCCCGTTTTGAACGCCGCGGCCTCAAAGTTTCCGCTTTGAAACTTGTTAAAATGACCGAAGCTCAGGCTAAATTCCATTATGCTGAACATGAAGGCAAACCCTTCTTCGGCGAACTGGTTGACTTCATCACCTCCGGCCCGGTTGCCGCTATGGTAATTTCCGGCGAAAACGCTATTAAAGCAGTACGCGGCCTGATGGGCGCTACCAACCCGCTGGAATCCGTACCCGGTTCCATCCGCGGCGATTTCGCACTGTCTATCGGTGAAAACATTGTTCACGGCAGCGACAGCGAAGAATCCGCAGCACGCGAAATCAACAACTTCTTCAAACCCGAAGAAATTTACTAAGATTAAAAGAGAGATTGTTCCGGAAGGATGGTGGCAGCATGACTAAAGCAGCGGTTTATACAAGAACTGGCGATAAAGGCACTACCGGCCTTTATACCGGTGAACGCGTTTCCAAGCACAGCTTGCGCGTGGAAGCATATGGTACGGTAGATGAAATTACTTCGGCACTGGGCCTGGCCCGTGCTACGGTAACAAGGCAGGATGTAAAAGGCACTATATTAAAAGTTCAGCAGCTTTTAATGTCGCTGATGGCCGATATTGCAAGCATGAATCTGCCGGAGCCTTATATTAAAGAGGAACACGTAAAAATGCTGGAAAGCACCATTGATAAATACGATGCAATGCTTGAGCCGCTGGGGCATTTTATAATTCCCGGCGATACTTTGGGAGCGGCTGCGCTTGATATAGCACGTACTACTACCCGCCGTGCAGAACGCTGCGCACTGCGCCTTGCTGAGGAAGAACCAGTTAACCAGCAGGCATTGATTGCACTGAACCGTTTATCCGATTTGTGCTTCATTCTGGCAAGGGTAGAGGCCGAAGTAGGCAATAAATAATAATAAGTTTGGCAGGCCGCCGCTTGTATTTAACGGCGGCTTTTTCTTTTTGCAGGGGGTTATATATTGAAAAACTGGAAAATTATATTGGCAATTTTAACTGCCAATGTTGTTTTTATGTCGGCAAGTTATACAATGCTGATACCGTTTTTACCGATGTATCTGGTGCGCGAGCTTGGCGTAAGCCAGAGCGAGGTTACCATGTGGTCAGGCGTGGTATTTTCGGTTACCTTTTTAATCGGCGGCATTATGGCGCCGGTATGGGGTAAAATGGCCGATACCCACGGCAAAAAGCCCATGGCTATACGCAGCGGCCTGGGGCTTGCGTTATCATACTTGTTGGGCGGTATGGTTACAAGCCCGGAACAAATGGTTGGCGTGCGCGTTTTGCAGGGGTTTGCTGCCGGGCTGTGGTCGGTGTGCCTTGCCATTGCCACTTCTTCGGTACCTGTCGGTAAATTAGGTATGAGCCTTGGCATACTGCAGTCCGGCTTAACGGCGGGCAACGTTATCGGCCCGTTGATAGGCGGCGTGCTGGCTTCCATGTTCGGCATGCGCACTTCGTTTTATCTGGGCGGTGCGGTGCTGTTTATGATAACGCTGGTGTTCTGGTTCTATATTCCCGAACCGCCGGGAAGCAAGGCTTCCAAAGAGGAAGCTGCCAACGAACCTGCAACGGCGCTGTTAAAAAATGCGCCTATCCGCGAAGCGCTTATCTGCTCCGGCATTGTGCAGATGGTAATACTGTTAATTCAGCCGATTATCAGCCTGTATGTGGAAAAACTTTACCAAGGCACGGATAACATTATTTTTGTTGCCGGGCTGGTATTTTCTCTGGTTGGCATTGCCAGTGCCATGACGGCGCCGTTTTGGGGGCGCTTCGGGCAGAACAGGGGCTTTTACCTGTCGCTGGCACTTTCTTCCGTTTGTGCGGGCGTGGTAATGATTATGCAGTCGGTGCCGTCTTCCTTACTTTTGTTTGCGGCGCTTAACTTTACGGTGGGGCTGTTCTTTGCCGGTATTCAGCCATCCATAAGTGCAATTCTGGCAAACAAAACGGAACGCACGCAGCGCGGGCGCGTATTTGGCATGCTGTTTTCGGCTCAGCAGTTCGGCTCTATGGTTGGCCCCTTAATCGGCGGGCTGATTGCGTCTTTTTTGCCGATGAACATCCTGTTTGTTATCGGCGGCTGCATTTTGATACTTATCGCAGCATTTATTTATAACAGGCACCGCGGCGAAGCGTTAAATATTTAATTTTTGTTTTTAAACTGTTCCTGCAATTTTTACAGGGCAGTTTTTATTTTGTGTAAAACCTTAAAATTTTTTTATTTGTATACAGCAATTTTGTTAAAAATGTATTATAATATTATAAGTTTAGTAAAAAAACGGCCTTTTTGCAGGCTGAAAAGTCAGGAAGGTTTTACTGCTGATGAGAACAACGTATTTAAAAATATATTTGGATGCTTTACGCCATAACCTGCGTGCCATACGCGCTTTGGTGCCTAAACATACTGAAACCGTCGCCGTTGTTAAAGCAAATTCGTACGGCTACGGCGCTGTGCAGGTGGCAGCAATGGCCATGGAAGAAGGCTATGAGGCACTTGCCGTTGCCGTAACAAGCGAAGCAAAACAGCTGCGTGAGGCAGGCTTTAAGTGCCCGATTTACCTTTTGGGGCTTTTGATGCCTGAAGAATACGAAGACGCCTTTAATACGGATTCCATCATTCCGGTGTGCGAATCAACAGATTTGCAGCAGCTTGACGAAACGGCGGCACGTTTTGGCAAAACCGCCAGCGTAATGGTAGCTGTAGACAGCGGCATGAACCGTATCGGCGTACAGGCGGAAGAAGTACCCGAATTTTTGGAGGGCATAAAAAAATATGCTAACATTACCGTGCACGGCTTTTTTACGCATTATGCCTGCGCTGACGGCGAGAGCCACGAGCACGTAAAACGCCAGATGCAGCGCTTTGAAAGCATGGTAAGGCGCATACCGCAGCCTGAAAAATATGTTTTTACCGCCGCCAACAGCTCAACAACGCTGTATTTTCCGGAATCTTACTACGACGCTGTGCGCCCGGGGCAGATTATTTACGGCTATATGCCTGAGGGACACGCAGAAACGCAGGAGCGTGCGGCGAAGCTGCCTAAGTTTGAAAGCGCGCTGGGGCTGTTCAGCCGCGTAGTGCATATTCACAAGATTAAGGCCGGCGATACCGTTGGTTACGGCGCAACTTATAAGTGCAATGAAGATACCTGGATTGGTACCGTTCCTATCGGTTATGCAGACGGTTATCCGCGCTGCCTTTCCAACACCGGCGAAGTTTTAATCGGCGGCAGACGTTATAAAGTGGCAGGGCGCGTGTGCATGGACCAGCTGATGGTTGACCTTGGCAGCGAAACCGATGTTAAGGTTGGCGACGAGGTAGTGCTTATCGGCAGGCAGGGCGATGATGAAATTACCGTAATTGACATTGCAAAACTTGCCAATACCCATCCTGATGAAATTTCCTGCCAGTTAAGCCCGCGCATACCGCGTGTGTACTGCAATAAATACGAAAATTAAAAAACGTGCAAAATAAAAAGCATCTGTTTTGGAAGAAAAACTCCAAAGCAGATGCTTAATTTTTTTGTTTGTTAAGTTTGTATTTACATTACAGGAGTCGGCGGCAGCGGAGTGTCGGTTGCACCGGGCTGTTCAAAAATAAAGGCCGGGGAAGGATAGTAGAACTGGCAGTGCTGGAAAGCAACGGTTTCGGTGGAGAAGCGTTTTAAAAGTGCCAGAGATACACGTTCTTCAAAGTCGATAAGGTTGTCTTTGTTGATATCGGCGTCGTCTACAATAACCAGAAGAAACGGGCTTACCTGCGGTGCGTCGGCAGGAAGCAGGCTTCTGTCAAGTGGCAGGCAGGGCACAATACGCAGTTTGCCGATAACGTCTTTGTTGTCGTTTAATACTCTTGCCGCATAAGTGTTTTCAAAAAGGGTTTTGGCAAGCTGAAGATTATAAGCATTGTTGTTTTGCATTTATAACACATCCTTCATTAAAATCTGCTTATATAGCTTAATTATTTATACAAAAATGATAACATATTTACACTTTTTTTGCAAAAGTATTTATTAGCCAAAAGTATACGTGTATACAAACAATAAAATGCCAAAAATAAAAACAGCTTTGCAGGAATTTGTGAAAAAAAAGCGAATTTAACAGCATAATAATGTGGCGTAATACCTGTTTACATTCAAGAAGGATATTCGTTCACTATTTACAGGGGGGAAAACTATGAAAAAACTATTGGCTTTTTTAATGTCCATGATGCTCTTTGCTGTACTTGCCGCAGGCTGCGGCGGTGGTGAAGACCAGGCAGGCGGTAAAGCCGCAACGCAGAAATTCATTAATATCGCAACAGGCGGCACTGCCGGTACTTATTATCCGCTCGGCGGCGCAATTGCGGATATCCTTAACAAGAATATTCCGGGCTGCAACGCTTCTGCACAGGCAACCGGCGCATCCATTGCCAACATTAACATGCTGCAGCAGGGGCAGGTTGATATCGCCTTCATTCAGAACGATAACGCTTATTATGCCGTAAACGGCACCGAAATGTTTAAAGACAAAAAAGTTACCAACCTTTATGGCCTGGCAACTCTGTATCCGGAAACCATTCAGATTGTAACCCTTGCCGAAACCGGCATTACCGACCTTTCCCAGGTTAAAGGCAAACGCGTAGCAGTAGGCGCACCGGGTTCCGGCACCGAAGCAAACGCACGCCAGATTCTTGCAGCATATGGCGTTACTTATGATGATATTAACGTTCAGTATCTTTCCTTTGCCGAAGCTTCCAGTGCACTGAAAGACGGCAACGTTGATGTTGCTTTCGTAACCGCAGGCCATCCGACAGCAGCAATTCAGGATATTGCTACCCAGAACAATGTAGTTCTGCTTCCGGTTGCAACTGATAAAGCTGACGCTTTGATTAAAGAATATCCGTTCTACACCAAAGTTAACATTCCGGCTAACACCTATAATAAACAGGCTGCCGACTGCTCCGCAGTAGCAGTACGCTGCATGCTTGCTGTAACCGACAAGATGGATGCCGATACCGGTTATGCTGTAACCAAGGCTATCTACACCAACCTCGACCGTCTTAAAGCAGCTCATTCCGCAGCAAATGTAATCACTAAAGAAAGCGCTATGGATGGCATGTCCATTCCTGTAAATGCAGGCGCTGAAAAATTCTTTAAAGAAAAATAACAATGTGGTTTAAAGAGACGCCCCGGTCACCGTTTGTGCTCGGTAACCGGGGTGTATCTAAATTATATACGGTTTTTATATGCAGCGTTATTGCCGCCGCAGGTTTGTTTTACTGGTATGCTTCGCAGCTTGTAATTGCCATGCTGCCGGAGCGCGGTGCAAAAGCATGTTTTGCGGTTGAACCGGGAGAAACCTGGCAGATGGAATTCAGGCATTCTTATGAGCTTACGCTGTGGCGCGATAATTTTACCGTTAACGGCGCGGATGATATGGTTTTAACGCATACCATTTATCAGTCGCAGGGGTGCGGCTTTCCGTTTTCGGCCTCTGAAGGGAAATTTGAAGCGCTGCCTGACGGGCATTTTAAACTTACATTAAACCGGCCTTATAAAATTATAAAAATGCGGCCCGCAGTGCAGGCGAGCCCCAAAATACTGCATAATGAAACTGTATATGATTTATGTAAGATGTTCGGGCACGGCACGCTGCTTACCATAAAAGCAGAACCGCGATACCGTTACTGGCTGGAATGAGTTTGTTTTTATAAAATTTGTTTGTGAGAGGTGGATGTAATGGATTTAAAGAAAGAAATTATGGACGATATTGAAAAGGCCCAGCTTTCCGCAGAAGAAATTTTAAGAAAATACGATAAAGAATCGGATAAGAGGGAACTTACGGGCATTTGGAATACGATTATTAATGCAATCTGCATTGTTTTCTGTATCTTTCAGGTTTATACTGCGGCGTTTGGTATTTTAGACGCGCAGCTGCAAAGAGCCATTCATCTGGCCTTTGGCTTTGCACTGGTATTTTTGCTTTACCCGATGCGCCAGTCCTGGTCGCGTAAGGAAATGAACTGGATTGACGTTGGCTTTGCCGTTGTAGGCGTTGCTGTTTCGATGTACATAGTTGTGTTCTACCACGATTTGGTACTGCGTGCAGGTATGAACAACGAAACGGACTATATTATAGCGCTGATTGGCACGCTGCTGGTAATTGAAGGAGCACGCCGCGTAGTTGGCTGGCCGATGATTACCATTGCCATTTTGTTTGTGCTGTACGGTTTGTTTGGACGTATGCTGCCGGGTATTATCGCTCACCGCGGACTTGGCCTGCATGAACTTGTAAACTACCTGTATTACACAACAGAAGGTATTTTCGGTACACCGATGGGCGTATCTTCAACCTTTATTTATCTGTTTATTTTGTTCGGCGCTTACCTTGAAACTACCGGCCTTGGCAAATTCTTTATTGATATTTCCAATGCCATTGCAGGTTGGGCATCCGGCGGCCCGGCAAAAGTAGCGGTTATCTCCAGTGCTTTGGAAGGAACCGTATCCGGCAGCTCTGTTGCCAACGTAGTAGGCAGCGGCTCGTTCACCATTCCGATGATGAAGAAATTAGGCTACGGCAAAGACTTTGCCGGTGCCGTTGAAGCTGCAGCTTCTACCGGCGGCCAGTTAATGCCTCCTGTAATGGGTGCGGCAGCCTTTTTGATGGCCGAATTTGTAGGCGTTCCTTACATGGAAGTTGTTAAGGCAGGCGTTATTCCGGCTATTCTGTACTTTACCGGCATTTGGCTGGGCGTACATTTCGAGGCTAAGAAACTCGGCCTTAAAGGCATGAGCCGCGATGAAATGCCGAGCTACAAATCTATTTTCATCGAAAGAGGCCATCTGGTAATTCCTCTTATCGCTATCATTTACTTCCTTACCAACGGTTATACTCCGATGCGTGCGGCTTTAGTAGGCATTGTGCTTGCAATTGTTAGCTCCTGCCTGCGCAAATCAACCCGCATTACCTTTAAAGATTTTGTAAACGGCATGATTAACGGTTCCAAAGGCATTTTGGGCGTACTTATTGCCTGCGCAACCGCCGGTATTATTATCGGCGTTGTAACCAAAACCGGCGTTGGCCTTAAAATGGCAACCGCACTGCTCGACCTTGCAGGCGGCCACCTTATGCCGGCAATGGTATTTACCATGCTTACTTCCCTTATCCTCGGCATGGGCGTGCCTACAACCGCTAACTACGTAATTACTTCCACCATTGCTGCACCGGCCCTTATCCAGATGGATGTGCCTGTACTGGCAGCGCATATGTTCGTATTCTACTTCGGCATTGTTGCCGATATTACCCCGCCGGTTGCTCTGGCAGCTTACGCCGGTTCCGGTATTTCCGGCGGCGACCCGCTGCGTACCGGCATCAACGCTTCCAAACTGGCTATTGCGGCGTTCATCATTCCGTACATCTTTGTACTGTCACCTGAAATTCTGATGATTAACGCTACCCCGTTCGGCGTTGTATTCTCTTGCTGCACGGCTATTTTGGGCATGGTTGGCGTTGCTGCGGCAATGGGCGCGTACTTTACCCGCCATCTTAGCTTCCTGCAGCGCTGCCTGTTCTTCTTCGGCGGCCTCGGCCTTATCGACCCGGGCCTGTATACCGACGTTGCCGGTGTTGTTTTAATGGCAATCGGCTATCTGTGGAGCCGTAAAAACCCTAAATAATTTAAAATAGTTTAATTTAAAGCCCGTCATAATAAAATGGCGGGCTTTTGTAAAATGTTTGGAGAAATTTTTAAAACAGCTTGAATATAATACACAAGTGTGATATAGTATACACTATATTAAGGGTGCAGCCCTAAAAGTATATTACAAAGGAGTAACGGACATGAATAAGGAAAAAGAATTTCTTCTCTGGTTCGAGCAAATGGAAAGAGGCGACGTTGCCATTGTAGGCGGCAAATCTTCCTCTCTTGGTGAAATGACATCTAAAACTGATGTACCTGTACCGTATGGTTTTGCAACTACTGCATATGCTTATAGATATTTTATTGAAAAGAGCGGCCTGAAAGAAAAAATGCAGGCTATTCTGGCTGAACTTACTGACGTTGAAAACAGCGCATTGCTGCGTGATGTAAGCGCACGCCTGCGTGAAGCCATTATGGCAGAAGAAATGCCGGAAGACTTAAAAGCAGCCATTGCCGCAGCTTATGAAGAACTGGGCAAAAAAGTGGGCGAAGCTGAACCTTATGTTGCAGTACGCAGCAGCGCAACCGCAGAAGACCTGCCGGATGCCAGCTTTGCAGGCCAGCAGGATACTTACCTTAACGTAAAAGGCGCAGAAAACATCATTGCGAAAGTTAAGGAATGCTATGCTTCCTGCTTTACCGACCGCGCCGTTTACTACCGTGAAAAACAGGGCTTCGACCATATCGAAGTAGCTCTCAGCGCAGTTATTCAAATGATGGTATTCAGCAAAGCTGCCGGCGTTATGTTTACCGTTAACGTTGCTACCGGCGACGACAGCAACATCCTTATTGAAGCTGCTTTCGGCCTTGGCGAATATGTTGTACAGGGTACCGTTACCCCGGATAACTACACCGTTTCCAAAGCAGAAAATAAAATTGTTGACCGCTGCGTAAACGAGCAGGACGTTATGCTGGTGCGCAAAGAAGGCGGCGACTGCGAAGAACTGCCCGTACCGGAAGCAGAACGCAATGTTCAGACCCTTACCGACGAACAGATTCTTGAACTTGCAGGCTACGCTAAAAAAATTGAAGCACATTATGGCTGCTATATGGATATGGAATGGGGCATTGATTCCCGCAACGGCAAAATCTGGATTCTTCAGGCACGCCCCGAAACCGTATGGAGCCGCCGCAATAAAGAAAACAAACCTAAAGTTGAAGCAAAAGCAGCAGCTGCCGACCGCAAGGTTATCGTTAAAGGCCTGCCCGCAAGCCCGGGCCTTGTATCCGGCCGCACTCACGTTATCCTCGACCCGTCCCATATCGACGAGTTCAAGGAAGGCGAAATCCTCGTAACCGAAATGACCGCTCCTGACTGGGTACCGGCTATGAAGAAAGCCAAAGCCATTGTAACCGACAGCGGCGGAATGACCTGCCACGCTTCCATTGTAAGCCGTGAACTTGGCATTCCGTGTATCGTAGGCACCAAGAGCCGCGGTGAAGCTGCAACCACTACCGTTCCCGACGGCATTGATGTAACCGTTGACGCAACCCATGGCGTTGTATATGAAGGCATTCTGGAAGAAAAGAAACCGGAAGCACAGGCTCAGGCTGCTGCTCCCGTTGCCGAATACTTCCCGCCGACCGGCACCAAAATTTACATGAACCTCGGTGACCCGGACCTTGCAGAAAAATATTCCGCACTGCCCTGCGACGGCATTGGCCTGATGCGCGAAGAATTTATCTGGACCACTTACATTCATGAACATCCGCTGTATCTTATTAAAACCGGCCATCCGGAAAAAGTTGTTGACCAGCTTGCCGAAGGCATCCGCCAGGTATGCCAGGCAATGGCTCCGCGTCCGGTAACTCTGCGCTTCAGCGATTTCAAATCCAGCGAATACCGCGATTTGAAGGGCGGCGACGAATTTGAGCCGTATGAACCTTCCGCACTTCTTGGCTGGCGCGGCGCTTCCCGTTACTACGACCCGAAATATGTAGAAGCATTCAAACTGGAATGCCAGGCAGTACGCAAAGTACGCGAAGAATTCGGCCTGAAAAACCTTAACGTAATGATTCCGTTCTGCCGCAACGTGGAAGAATGTGAAAAAGTTACTGCCATTATGGCAGGCGAAGGCCTTGTACGCGGCAAAGACTTTAAAGTATGGCTGATGGCAGAAATTCCTTCCAATATTATTCTTGCCGACCAGTTTAACAAATATGTTGACGGTTACTCCATCGGCTCTAACGACCTTACCATGCTGATTCTGGGCTGCGACCGTGACAACGACACCGTATCCCATATTTATGACGAACGCAATCTGGCAGTACGCCGTGCAATCCGCCACCTTATCGAAGTTGCCCATAAAGACGGCAAAACCGTTTCCATCTGCGGCCAGGCACCGAGCGTATATCCTGAATTCTGCGAATTCCTCATTAAGAGCGGTATCGACAGCATGTCCGTAAACCCGGATACCGTTAAATTTACCAAAAAACTTGCCGCACAGCTTGAACAGCGCATTATGCTGGACGCCCTTACCGGCAGAGGCCGCGTTGAAACCGAAAACCTTGACTGGTAATTTTATCAATAAAGCGGTGTAATACCTGTAAACCCCGGAATTTAAAAGTTCCGGGGTTTATTTTTATACCCATACGGGTATACGATATACAAAATTAAATTGTTAAATTTACTGATAGTGTATTTACATTACTGAGAAGTAGTGCTAAAATATAATCAAGTTAATATTGTTGTGCATCAATGTTAACCGGTGCAAAGCCGGTGCGGTCCCGCCGCTGTAAGGGCACGCCTGTTATGCAGGCAGGTTTTGGTTAAGCCCAAGCCAGCAGATTGCTGCACATAAGCATTTAGCTTAGCCTGCGGGAGACGGGTATGTATTGATAATTGCGCATTAAGGCGTTAATGTATCTTTGCATAAAAACCGTTTCCGAAAAACCGGGGACGGTTTTAATTATTTATTCAGACAGGAGGAATTAAAAATGGCAGAAGATTTTTTGGGCTATGGCGGAAGATTGGATGAAGAATTTGTTCATGCTGAAAACAAAAGCATAAAAACAGAACCTTTTGAAAAATTTGAGGTGCGTGCCGCGTTTGAAAAGCCGGAGCTTTTGGACGGGCTTGTGCGTTTAAAAACGGCAATGGGTGAAGCAGATTTTGAAAAATACATTAATCCGCTGGAAAACATTAACATCAGCGGCAGTTCGCTGTTAATACTTGCTGGTGCGGAAAAACTGCGTACTGCTCTTGTAAGCCGCTGGCTGCCGGTAATTAAGGCAGCGTTTAACGTAGTAAACGTACGCGTTGTAGGCGGAGGGCGCGGCGGCGTTGACGCTTATTAAGCAAACCGGCCGCAGCGGAAAGAGCGGGGAAGCCAGGAGACCTTACTGTTTTTGCTGCGGCTTTATATAAATAAAAAATGGAGGAAAGCAAATGAAAAAAACTTTACTTTTAGCAATGACGATAGCGATGGGAATTACCGCTTCCGCGTACGCGGCAAATCCGTTCAGCGATGTTCCGGCGGGGCACTGGGCTTATGACGCCGTGAATAAACTCGCCTCAGAAGGCGTGGTAGAAGGTTACCCGGACGGCACTTACGGCGGCGACAGGTTGATGACCCGCTATGAAATGGCGCAGATTGTGGCCAAAGCAATGGCGAAGGGTGCAAACGTAGACAAACTTGCAGCAGAATTTGCCGGTGAGCTCGACAGCCTTGGCGTGCGTGTAGCAAACTTGGAAAAGAAAGCAGATAACTTTAAAGTAGCAGGTAATATTCGTACCCATTATGCGTCTTACAAGGGAAATTCAGCCCGTCACAATGGTTCTAATTATGGTTCTGCTATGCGAACTCGTTTGTTGATTAGCGGTCAGATTAATGATGATTGGACTTATCAAGGGCGCTTTGAAAACAGGCAGAAATTCAATAATGATACAGGTGATGATACTGTAACTTTGGACCGTGCATTTGTAGAAGGCCGTCTTGGTGGAGTTAAAGTTCGTGCTGGACGTACATGGGGTTATTTTGCCGATGGCAATATCTTTGATCAAAATCTTGACGGCATCATAGCTTCTTATGGCAAAGATTTAAAAATTGAAGGCGTTGTTGGTAAAGCACCTAATCAATTTGGCTGGAATTATAAAAATGTTTACGGCGGCGTAGTTTCTGCTAAAATGAATAAGTTAACCGTAAATGCAGGATATTATAAATTTGATGATGCACAGGAAACGTATAAAGCCGATGAAGATAATAAAATATGGCATGCGGATGCAACTTATAATTTTGGTGATGTAAGCTTAGGAGCAATGTATCTTAATAGTAGTGTTGAAGATAGTGCTGGCGAAGATGATGGATATGTTGTAACTGCAACTTACAAAGGTGCAAAAGCCTCTAAACCTGGTTCTTATGGTTTGGTTGCCCAATATTTTGATCAGCCAGGCGGAACAACAATAGCACATACTATGAATGGTGATTATCCGTATAGAAGCAGTGCCGGAACAGAACTTCAAGGTTTTGAAGGATATAAACTTGCTGGTTATTATACTGTTGCCAAAAATATGGTTTTCGGTTTAGAGTGGACTGACTTTGAGGGCAATAAAGACGATAAAAACTATGAAACTCTCTGGAGCCAATTGATTGTAACGTTTTAATAAATTACCTGTACTGCCGGGATAAGGCATACGCAGCATAAGCAAAATATTTGCGGATTGCTGCCCGATAAGCTTTATCCGCAAAGCGGTGCAGGTTTTGCACTTTTAGGGAGGTATACCCATACGGGTATACCGTATAAAATACTAATTAAAATTTTTAACAAAAAAATTATTTACTTTATTAGTAATTAGTGCTAAAATTAAAACATGATAATTGAATAAACTGGTTAAAGGTGCCTTGTGGCTTAAAATGGAAACCCGGTGCAAAACCGGTACGGTCCCGCCGCTGTAAGCAGCTTTGCAAGTCAGCAGCCTGCCTTTAATGCTTTCCGGTGCTGCGTGTGACGGCATGGTAGCAAGAGAATTAAAATAAACTTAAGTGTTTGTAAACTCCCTGCTGCCAAACTGAAACGGCAGGGAGTTTTATTTTGGTTATCAGGAGTTTTGGTTAGGGAGTGGTGTGTTTTGTCAAATAAACAGTTGTTAGGGCGCATTGGGCAGATAGTGCTTGTGCTTCTGGGCATCAGCTTTATTACCTTTGCGCTGGTAATGCTGTCGCCGGGCGACCCTGTGCGCCAGATGATTGCTGGCAACGAGGATATTGTTGTAAACCAGCAGGAAGTTGAAGCGCTGCGCCATGAACTGGGACTGGACAAGCCGTTTATCTTCCAGTATCTCGACTGGCTCGGAAGGGCGGTTCAGGGTAATTTCGGTTTCTCGTACATGGTTAAGAAGCCTGTTATAGAAGAATTAATGCACAGCCTGCCTGCAACGGTAATACTTGCCGTGGCATCAACGGTTTTTATGCTTCTGGTTTCCATACCGGCAGGTATTTACAGCGCCGTTAAGCACAACAGCTGGTTCGATTATATGGTGCGCGGGCTTACTTTCGTCGGCGTATCGGTACCTAACTTTTGGATGGGCCTGATGCTGCTGTGGATTTTTGGGCTGAAACTTGGCCTGCTGCCTATTGTAGGCGGGCGCGTAAGTGCGGAAACGCTGGTGCTGCCTGCTTTAACGCTGGGCATAGTTATGGCGGCCAAATACACCCGCCAGGTGCGCGCAACGGTGCTTGAAGAGCTTAACCAGGATTATGTTGTTGGCGCGCGTGCCCGCGGCATGAGCGAAAGCCATATTTTATGGAAGGAAGTTCTGCCGAATGCCATGCTGCCGCTGATTACCCTGCTGGGCTTATCCTTTGGCAACCTTTTGGGCGGCGCGGCCGTTGTTGAAATAGTATTTTCGTGGCCGGGGCTTGGCTACCTTGCCGTACAATCAATTATTTACCGCGATTTTCAGCTGGTGCAGGGCATAGTGCTGTGGATAGCGCTGATGTATATGGTAATTAACCTTATAGTTGATATTTCCTATAATCATCTTGACCCGCGCTTAAGAAAGGCAGGTAAATAATATGCAGATACTTATAAATGGTTTAAAAACCAACCGTGCCTTTGCGGTATCAAGTTTTTTTGTGCTGCTGCTTATTGCTGTGGCACTGGCAGCACCGTTAATTGCGCCGTATGACCCGCTTGAAGCAGTAATGCAGAACGCTTACCTGCCGCCTTCAGCGGAGCATTTATTCGGTACAGATAAGCTGGGGCGCGATAATTTCAGCCGCATTTTGTACGGCGCAAGCTATTCGCTTTCGAGCGTGCTGCTGCTTGTAACAATTATTTTTGCGGTTGGCACAACGCTTGGCGTACTGGCGGGCTATTACGGCGGCAAGGTGGATATCGTCATTATGCGTATTTCCGATATGATGATTTCTTTCCCGGGCATGATTCTGGCCATAGCCGTTGCCGGTATTTTGGGCGGCAGCCTTATTAACGCCATTATAGCGCTGACGATTGTAACATGGACCAAATATGCCCGCCTTGCACGCAGCATGGTTTTAAAAATAAAAAAACGCGACTTTGTAGAAGCCGCAATAGTTAACGGCGGCACTTCAACACATATATTATGGAAACATATTCTGCCGAATATTCTGCCGCTGATGGTAATAACGGCGGCGTCCGATATCGGTGCCATGATGATGGAGCTGGCAGGGCTTTCGTTCCTCGGCTTCGGCTCACAGCCGCCTGCGCCGGAATGGGGCTTAATGCTTAACGAAGGCAGGCAGCAGCTGCAAACGGCACCGTGGCTGATGATTTTTCCGGGCCTTGCAATTTTTGTTACAGTAGTAATTTTTAACCTGTGGGGCGACGCTTTGCGCGACGTACTCGACCCGCGTCAGGAAGAATAAAAACTGTTTAATGGATGATATATAACGGAAAGGAAGATGTATTTATGAAAAAAACAGCAAAAATTACGGCAGCACTTGCCATGATGGGATTACTTGCTTTTGCGGCAGCAGGCTGCGGCGGTGATGATTCCGCAAAAAGCGGTGCGGCTAAAGATACGGTAAAATTTGGTGTTACCAACTTTGCCGACAGCCTTGAACCTACCGATAATTTCTTCAGCTGGGTTGTAATGCGTTACGGCCTTGGCGAATGCCTTGTTAAATTTGACGATAAAATGAATCTTACTCCGTGGCTTGCCGAAAGCTGGTCTATCAGCGACGATAAGCTGACCTGGACTTTTAAAATTAATGATAAAGCGGTATTCAGCAACGGCAACAAAGTAACTGCCGACGCCGTAAAAAAATCCATTGAACGCACTTTTGAAAAATCCAACCGTGCGGAAACCTTCTTCCAGTTCGACAATATTACTGCCGACGGCCAGAATTTAATTATCAAGACCAAAAATCCGGTGCCGACTCTGCCGGGCATGCTGGCCGACCCGCTGTTCATTATTATTGATACCAGCGTAACAGACCGCGATTATGCAAAACAGGGGCCTATCTGCACCGGCCCGTATATGGTTAAGGAATATAGCAAGGCCAAAGCTGTTATGGAAGCAAACCCCAATTACTGGGACGGCAAGGTTCCGTTTAAAGTTGCTGAAATTCCTACCATTGATGACCCCAACACCCGTGCAATGGCTTTGCAGTCGGGCGAAATTGATATGGCAATCAATATTGCTTCCGGCGACTTGCAGCTCTTCCAGGATAAAGCAAAATACAATATTTCCGAACTTGCTTCGCTGCGTACCGTACTGGCGCAGATTAATATGAACGAAGGACACCCGTGCCACGACCCGAAAGTACGCGCTGCGCTTATCAGCTGCCTTGACCGCGAAACCTACAACAAAGTATTGCTTAAGGATACCTTCATTACAGGCAAAGCGCCCATTCCGCCTTCTTTGGATTACGACTTTGACCAGCTGACCGACCCGAATGCCTATAATGTTGAACGCGCAAAACAGCTTTTGGCAGAAGCAGGCTGGAAAGACACCAACAACGACGGTTATGTGGATAAAGACGGCAAAAACCTTGAACTTGACTTTATTTATTACAGCGGACGAGCTGAACTGCCGCTTTATGCAGAAGCAACCCAGTCCGACGCTAAAAAAATCGGCATTAAGGTTAATATGAGAAATGTTGACTACAACGTGCTTGACCCAATCCGCCAGAGCGGTGATTTTGACCTTTGCATTTCCAATATTCTTACTGCCAACAGCGGTGACCCTGCCGTATACCTTAACTGGTACTGGAAAACCGGCGACCCGCAGAATGCTACCGGTTACAGCAACCCCGAGTATGATGCTCTGAGCGACAGGCTTGCGGTTGAATTTGACCCTGCCAAACGCCGCGATTTAATGATTCAGATGCAGCAGATTCTGCTTAACGACGGCGCAGGTTTGTTCTTTGGTTATCCTAAAACAAATATGGTAAGCAAAGTAACCTTGAAAAACGCCGATATTAAACCGGCAGATTATTACTGGCTGACCAAAGATGTTGCCCCTGCTGACTAAGCTGCGAAGAAGGGATTAAATTAATGCTTCTTGATGTAAAAAATCTGGACATCAGTTACGGCAGCAAACTTACCGTAACGGGTGTAAACATTCAACTTGATAAAGGCGAAATTCTGTCAATTGTAGGCGAATCTGGCAGCGGCAAAACAACCGTTATCCGTGCCGTTATGGGCTGCCTGCCCGGCAGAGGGCATGTTTCGGGCGGCAGCATAACTTTTGACGGGCGCGATATGCTGAAAAACACGCGTGAGGACTGGCGTAAAATCAGCGGCAGCGAAATGTCGATGATTTTTCAGGACAGCGGCAACATGATAAATCCCATCCGCCGCATAGGCGAACAGTTTGCAGATTACATTCTTGCTCACGCTCCGCAGAAATCGAAGGCGGAGGCCGCGGAAATGGTGAAAGATATGCTTAATAAAGTACGCCTGCCGAACCCGCAGAACATTATGAACAGTTATCCCTTTGAACTTTCGGGCGGCATGCGCCAGCGCGTGGGTATTGCCATGGCCATGATATTCAGCCCCAAGCTGCTTTTGGCAGACGAACCTACCAGTGCGCTTGACGTTACCACGCAGGCGCAGATAATGCGCCAGATTGTTGACGTGCGCAATGAATATAATGCGGCGGTGATTTTGGTAACGCATAACATTGGTGTGGCTTCGTATGTATCTAACAAACTGATGGTTATGAAAAACGGCCACGTGGTGGAAAGCGGCGGGCGCGAAATTATTGAAAACCCGCAGCACGCCTACACCAAAGAACTGCTTGCGGCTGTGCCGGTATTGGGAGATAAGAAATATTATGAACGCTGAAGCACCTGTAATTTTACAAATTAAAAATTTAACAAAAAAATTTGCGGCCGAAGGCGGAAAAATGCTGACGGCGTGCGATAATGTTACCCTTAACGCCTATGCCGGGCAGACGCTTGGCATTATAGGCGAATCTGGCTGCGGCAAAAGCACGCTGGTGCGTACTATTTTGCAGATACATCCGGCAAGCGGCGGCGAAGTTATTTTTGACGGGCAGGATATTTTAAAACTGCGCGGGGAAACAGCACGCCAGAACAGGCGTAAAATACAAATGGTGTTTCAGGACCCGGCAGCCGCTTTTAACCCCAAAATGAAGGTTAAAGAAATTGTTTGCGAACCTTTGCTGAATTTTGGGCTGATAAAAAAGAGCGAAGTTGACGCCAAAGCGGCGGAACTTTTGCGTATGGTAGAACTGCCGGAAGATTTTAAAGACCGTTACCCGCATAACATGAGCGGCGGCCAGCGTCAGCGTTTGGGCATTGCGCGTGCGCTTTCGCTGGAACCAAAGATTGTGGTGTGCGACGAAGCTACAAGCGCGCTTGACGTTTCGGTGCAGGAAAAAATCTGCGAGCTGTTGGTGCGCCTGCAGAAAGAAAAAGGCATTACCTACCTTTTTATATGCCACGATTTGGGGCTTGTTGATTTAATGTGCCACCAGATTGCCGTTATGTATTTGGGCAATATCGTGGAATATATCGGTTATGGAAGGCGCATCAGCACCGAGGGCATGCACCCTTATACAAAGGCGCTGATGAAATCGTTGTTTAAGGTTGATTTTAAACCGGGCGAAAAAATAGAACCTCTGGAAAGCGAAATTCCAAGCCCGCTTGATTTGCCGAAAGGGTGCCCGTTTCAAAGCCGCTGCGGGCAGTGTATGGAAATTTGCCGCAGCGTAAAACCAGAGCTTAAAGAGGTTGTGCCCGGGCATTTTGTAGCCTGCCACCTGGTTAACGGAAAATTTTAAGCCATTGTAAAAACTAAATAAAAAAGCCGCTTTTAAAGCGGTTTTTTTGTTATAATTATGTTATACAGTATTAAAATTTTTGTTGGCAAGGGGGATGCCCAATGGATAAATACATTATGGCGCTGGATTTAGGGACAACCAGCTGCCGCTGCATTATATTTGATAAAAACGGACGGATTTGCAGCGCGGCGCAAAAGGAGTTTACCCAGTATTTTCCGCAGCCCGGCTGGGTTGAGCATGACGCGGAGGAAATATGGGCAACCCAAACCGGCCTGATGTATGAAGCAATGAGTAAAATTGATATTACCATTAACGAAATTGCGGGCATTGGCATTACCAATCAGCGCGAAACCACGGTTTTATGGGATAAAGAAACCGGACGACCGGTACATAAAGCGATTGTGTGGCAGTGCCGCCGCACAGCAGGTTATTGTGACGAACTGAAAAAACTCGGCATGGGGGAGTTCTTCCGCAGCAAAACAGGTCTGGTGCTGGACGCTTATTTTTCGGCAACCAAACTGCGCTGGCTGCTTGATAATGCTGCTGGCGCACGCGAACGTGCGGAAAAAGGCAAACTGCTTTTCGGTACTGTTGACAGCTGGATTATCTGGAAGCTGACCGGCGGTAAGGTGCATGTAACGGATTATTCCAACGCATCGCGCACAATGCTTTTTAATATCCACACCTTAAAATGGGATGAAGAAATTTTACGCGTTTTAAAAATTCCGCAGCAGATTCTGCCGGAGGTTAAGCCTTCAAGCCATGTTTACGGCTATACGGACAGCAAGCTTTTCGGGCGTGAGGTGCCTATTGCAGGTGCCGGCGGCGATCAGCAGTGCGCATTGTTTGGGCAGACCTGCTTTGAGCGCGGCGAAGTAAAAAATACTTACGGCACAGGCGGCTTTATGCTGATGAACACCGGCACTGCGCCGGTAAATTCGCATAACGGGCTGGTTACAACTATTGCCTGGGGCGTGGATGACAAGGTTGAGTATGCACTGGAAGGCTCGATTTTTGTTGCCGGTGCTGCTGTGCAGTGGCTGCGTGATGAACTTGGGCTTATCCGTTATGCGGCGGAATCGGAAGTGCTGGCAAAATCAGTGCCCGATGCCAACGGCTGCTATGTTGTTCCTGCATTTGTAGGGCTGGGTGCTCCGTATTGGGACCAGTACGCCAGAGGCGCGATTGTAGGGCTGACAAGGGGCGTAAACCGTAATCACATTGTGCGCGCAACGCTGGAATCCATAGCGTACCAGGTAAATGATGTTTTAATGGCGATGCAGGAGGACAGCGGCATGCCTATAACATCTTTGCGTGTTGACGGCGGCGCGTGCGACAACGATTTTTTAATGCAGTTTCAGGCTGATATTTTAAATACTTCCGTTGTAAGGCCATACTGCATTGAAACAACGGCTATGGGCGCGGCATATCTGACCGGGCTTGCCGTAGGCTATTGGCGCAGCAAGGAAGAAATTTTGGCTAACCATGTTATTGCTGCCGAGTTTAAGCCGCAGATGGGGCAGGCTAAAAGAGAAAACCCTTTTGCAGGGCTGGCACAATGCCGTTAAAGCAGCTTCTGTAAGGATTTAATATTATATTTTATGTTTGGCATAATGGAAGGTAAGTAATTTGCCTTCTGTTATGCCGGCTAAAAAAATTATAAAAATCTTTCAAAAAAGTATAGATGAATATTCGCTCATGTGTTATAATAATGGTAACCAAAGAGTGCTTTGGCTATATTTTTTAAATTATATATGAATGATTGCTCAAATGTAAAGGAGAACATATTATGCCATCCCAAAAAGTACGTGATTTAACGGATATAAGAAATGGCAGCGATGAAGTGCGTACGCATAACCATCATCATGAAGATGGGACCTGCTGCTGTGGGGAACATCACCATAAACACGGTGCCGAGTTCGGGCATGAGCACAGCCATGAGCCGGAACACAAGCACGGCCATGACGAAGCGTGCGGCTGCGGCGAAGCTCATACTCATGAAGGGCATGAACACGATGCCTGCTGTGGTAAAGAACATGAGCACCACCACGAACATGGTCATGGAGAAAGCTGTGGCCATCATCACCATGAACACGAAGAAAGCTGCGGCTGCGGACATGAACATCATCACAGCCACCACGTTCCGGGGCACCCGGAGGACTGTCAGTGCGAAATCTGCCATCCGCACGAAGAATACTGCGATGTGTGCGGCGAAAGCCTTGAAAACTGCACCTGCCGCATGCCGGACGCTCACTGCGTGAAGAAGGTTTATATATTAAAAAATCTGGGCTGTGCCCATTGCGCCGCTAAAATGGAGCACCGCATTAAGGAACTGCCCGGAGTTGAATATGCCAATATCAGTTACGTTACCAAACAGCTGCGCCTTTCGGCGGTTAACCACGAAGCTGTTTTGCCTGTAATAAAGGAAATCTGCACTTCGATAGAAAGTGGCGTTGAAGTTGTGCCGCGTGAAGGCGAAGGACCCTTTAATTTTAAAACGCAGGTTTATGTGCTTGAAAACCTTGGCTGCGCCAACTGCGCCGCTAAAATGGAGCGTGCCATTAATGAGCTGCCGCAGGTAAGCGAAGCCACCATTACTTTTGCAACCAAGCAGCTTAAGGTTACGGCGCGTGATTTTGACGGGCTGCTGCCGCAGATGCAAAAAATCTGCTCCGGCATAGAAAGCGGCGTTGCCGTAAAAGAACGCGAAGGGGCTGCTGTTTTGGCGCCGCATGTTGAAGAACGCAAACGCGGAAGTTTTTCGCTTTCTTCCGAAACTATGACGCTGGCGGAACTTGTTGTTGGCGGCGTGCTGTTTATAGCGGCAGAATTTTTGGGGCTTATTCCGGAAGATTATTACTTATATGTTTTAGTTGCCGCTTATGTTCTTTTGGGCGGCAGGGTTGTTCTGGCGGCCGTTAAAAATCTTTTAAGCGGCAATTTGTTTGACGAAAACTTTTTAATGACCATTGCAACGCTGGGCGCGTTTATAATTTCCGCTTATGAAGAAGCCGTCGGCGTAATGTTTTTTTATCGTGTGGGCGAATATTTTGAACACCGTGCGGTTGAAAAAAGCCGTGGGCAGATTATGGATGCGGTTGATATGCGCCCGGAAACCGTTAACCTGCTTGTAGGCGAAGAAGTGCGCGTAATTCCGGCGGCGGACGCCCATGTAGGCGATATTCTGCTGGTGCGTGCCGGTGACCGTATACCGCTGGACGGCGTGGTAATAGAAGGTGACAGCCTTGTTGATACTTCGCCGGTAACAGGCGAGCCGGTGCCGGTACGCAAGCATTACGGCGACGAAATTACCAGCGGCTGCATTAATACCAACGGTATGCTGAAAATACGCGTGGAAAAAGTGCTTTCGGAATCCATGGTTACACGTATTTTGGACAGCGTGGAAAACGCAGCGGCTTCCAAACCGCAGATTGACCGTTTTATTACCCGCTTTGCAAGGGTATATACTCCGTTTGTGGTTGTTGTGGCAACGCTTACAGCGCTTGTGCCGGGCTATATTACCGGCAACTGGCAGCACTGGATTTACACGGCACTGACCTTCCTTGTAATAAGCTGCCCCTGCGCACTGGTGCTCAGCGTGCCGCTGGCATTTTTCTCCGGCATCGGCGCAGGTTCGCGCTACGGCATTTTGTTTAAGGGCGGCTCCGTAATGGAAGCGCTTAAAAACGTACACGCCGTTGTAATGGATAAAACCGGCACCGTTACCAAAGGCAATTTTGTTGTGCAGAAAGTAATGCCTGCACCCGGCGTGGATGAAACCGAGGTTTTGCAGCTTTGCGCTGATGTGGAAGTAATATCTGCCCATCCCATTGCCGTAAGCGTTGTAAACGCAGCCAAAGAGCGCGGGCTTACGCCTGTGCGCCCGGCAAGCTTTAAAGAAATAGCGGGTGAGGGCATTGTTGCCCAAACCTTAAACGGTACTGTTGTTTGCGGCAGCAAAAAACTTATGGCCCGTTATAAAATCAGCTGCGGCGGTTTTGAAAATTCTGCCTACGGCACGGAAGTGCTGCTTGCCCAAAACGGCAGATACATGGGGCATATAGTTATTGCCGATACCATTAAGGATGACGCTGTGGAAGCAGTTAAAGAAATTAAGGCCATGGGGCTTACCACGGCCATGCTTACAGGTGATGCGGAAGCAAGCGCACAGGCAGTGGCTGCTGCCGCCGGCATAGATGAAGTGCGTGCCAAACTGCTGCCGCAGGATAAACTTAACGAACTTGGCCGCCTGCGCAGTAAATACGGCAGCGTAATGTTTGTAGGCGACGGCATTAACGACGCGCCCGTGCTTGCCGGTGCCGATGTTGGCGCGGCTATGGGCAGCGGTGCAGATGCAGCGCTTGAAGCGGCAGACGTGGTATTTATGAAATCCGAAATGCGTGCCATTCCGCAGGCAATTAATATTGCCAGACGCACGGGGCGCATTGCCTGGCAGAACGTTATTTTTGCGCTGGGCGTAAAAGCAGTGATTATGATAGCAGGCCTTGCCGGTTTTGCGTCAATGTGGGCGGCTGTGTTTGCAGATACCGGCGTTGCTATGCTGTGCGTAATAAATTCCATCAGAATTTTGTATCAGAAAAATTAATATAAAAAAGGCTGCACCGTAATTATTTTACGGCACAGCCTTTTTGTTTTTTTGTTATTTTTCCTGCCACAAATACCATACGGCAAGCGAACGCCACGGACGCCAGTGTTCTGTCAGTTCCAGAATCTGCTTGCGTTTGGGCATAGCGTTAAGGTTAAAAATTTCTTTAACACGTTTTTGAAAAATAAAATCGTCGGTAGGGGCAATATCGGTGCGGCACAGCGCCAAAAGCAAAAACATCTCCGCTGTCCACTGGCCAAGCCCTTTTATTTTTATCAGCTGCTTGGTAATTTCGCTGTCGGTCATACCGGCAAATTTATCCATTGTAACTTCGCCGTTTAAAACCGCTTCGGCAAAGCCTTTAAGATACATTACCTTCTGCGGCATAATACCGCAGCTGCATAAATCGCTTTCGGCGGCAGAGGCTATTGCTTCCGGCGTTATGGGCGTGCCGACGGTTTCTTCCAGGCGCTTAACCATTGCCAGGCTGACATCCGGCGGAAGCTGCTGGGAAATGATACCGGTAACAAGCGTGCCAAAATATTTTTCCGGGGCTTCCGGCTGTAAATTGCAAGGGCCGTATTTTTCAATAAACGGAATAAGTTCAGGTGCGTTTTCACGCAGATAGCGGCTGCCAAGAGCCCAGTCCGGGGCTGTAAGCATAAAGGTAACCTCCTGTATAGTTAAATATGAAACGGTAAATTATCTGAATAACATTATAGCATAAATGGCTGCAAAAAACTTAAAAACATTTTTGGCACGCCGGCATGTAAATTAAAAAAGCAAATTAAGAAAATTTTACAAAAAGGCTTGCATTAAATAAATTTTTATGGTAATATTTATATCTGTCAGGACACTGACATGAGGCCCGGTGGTTCAGTTGGTTAGAATGCCGCCC
>ENA-ORNG01000390-ORNG01000390.1-human-gut-metagenome-genome-assembly--contig:-NODE-390-length-39671-cov-3.760097_pt1 | contig 39671 bp, 50 predicted proteins | sample MGYA00242113_ERZ509018 | MGnify/ENA primary metagenome ERZ509018 (study PRJEB26280, sample SAMEA2338711) | human gut metagenome | biome: human gut; feature: human-associated habitat; material: faeces... | reverse complement strand
GCTCTACGGCGAATACGAAATGGTGCGCGGCCTGGCGGCGTTCCTGGAAGAGGTGGGGCTCCGCGTGGAAAACCGCCTCAGCGCGCACAGCCTGCGCGCGCTGGAAGCGCCCGACCCCGCCGTGCGCCACCTGCCGGTGGAAAAGGCGTGTCGTGCCAAACTGCCGCGCTTTTCCCATGGATCCGATTTCAAATGTCTGCCCATCCTCATACAGACGGAGCGCCTGCGCGGATCCGATATAATCCTTCTTTGCTTTGTTCTGCCGGTCCAGCTCCAGCATGACTTCCTGCAAACTTCTTCCTGTTTTCATTATCGTTCTCCTTTCCCCGCGCCTTCCTGGTGCGCAAATACCTGTCAGCAGCGCATGGCCGCTGTGCCGGCCTTTTCCATTGCAGCCAGCTTTTTTCTGTGTTTCCTGCGGATTGCTTCCTTTGCTTTTTCCATGGCCTGACGCCTCGCCGCATTAATCAGCCGGTCACCGTCCATGTCCGTTATAGATGTGTACCACTCGGAATGGAAAAACACTTCCAGCTCAGTCTTCTGCATTTCAAGCGCCGTCCTCTTGGCTCCGTCCGGTTTTGAAAACAAGCGGAGCAGGACAGACACATAATCCTTCACCGCCTGCCGGATAATGGCCGCGATCAGCTCCTGGTAGACGTCATCCAAGTTGGAGGATGCGCCGCCTGTCAGCCGTTCAGCGTGGAACACATAACCGTTTTTAGTCATCCCAGTCATCCTCCTCATCTGTGGGCAGTCCGGACACCTCTTCTGGTCCATTGCCCGTATCCATGGACAGAAGCTCCCGTAGACAGGATTCGGAATACCTGTCCAGCTCTGCCGTGGCCTGTTCCGTAAAAGAATCCGACATCCCGAAAATGCCAAGTTCCTGGAATGTCCTCTTGTACTTATCGATCAGATCCGTCCGGCCCATTCTAATGAGCTTCTCCAGGCCCTCCCGCTGCTCCCGCCGGTTTATCTCGCTGTTTTTATAGAACGGGCAGTCCCGCCTGCCAAAGTCATTCCGGTCCAGCGCCATGCATCTGCCGTTTCTGCAGGCATGGCAATCCGGATGCGCTGTGCAGACGGGAAAGGATACGGTCTCAAGCTCCTCTCGTTCCAGTTGAAGCTGCCGCATTTCCTCCCTGCTGCGTCTGCCCCGTTTATGCTGTAATCGTCTGGTCACGTCCTTACCCTGTGTATCGTTTAAGCTCATCGCCTGCCTCCTTCCTTAAAAAGTACAGAATATAAGCGGATATGGCCGGGGCTCACAGTTCCCGGTAACACATCCGCCAGATGTTTTCTGCTGTCTGTTTCAGTTTCTTTCGGTCCAGCCTCGGCGCATCCAAAAGCACGCCCAGGGACTCTGCTTCCTCCCTGATCTCATTTAAAAGCGCCCGTTGGTGGTCACCTTGGCGTTCCAGCTCCTCCTCATGCTCCCGGTACATCCCATCCAGTTCTTTTTCCAGATCCGCTGTGTCCGAGAGGTTCTCCTCAAGATACTGCCGGACCTCATCCCCTGCATATTCCTCCACAGCCTCCAGGACATCGTCCAGGTCAAAGGGAGTGATGAACTTCCCGTCCTTCATCCTCAATACATGCGGCATATCTTCCCCTCCCATAAGGCCATCCGGCTTAATCCTTAAAGTAATAGTCGGGCGCCAGGTAGCCCGCAGCCGCCAGTGGGCAGTCCGGGCACCAATCCGGGTTCTGCGCCATGATGGAACAGACCTCATCCACCGTATGCTGGCCGGCCGGCGCCTCGATGATCACCTCATCATGTACATGGGCGATGATCGCAAATCCGGCCTTTTCCAGCCTCCACATGGCTTCCGTCAGGATATCCCGTGCGGTTGCCTGGGTCGCATTCTCGCTGAGTTTGCCTCCATAGGTCTCCTGCCTGGACCAGCCGCCGGAACCTGCCGCATTCCCTACGCCTTCAAACGTCAGGCTCATACGCCCGAAGCGGTTTGGCTGGAGTTTCGGCTTCAGATAGGCGAGCTTCCTGCCGCCTGGAAGCGCCATCCAAAGCGTCCCACTGTAGTACTGGAAGCGGATCCGACCGGCGGCATGTTCCTCATGGGTCTTGACCGTGTCCACCGCAGCCTTCTCCATATCCCACCAGAACTGTACGATGTGGGGAGAAGCGGCACGCCACTGCTCGATGATGTCCGGAAGTTCTTCCTCCTTCAATCCCATGGATAACGCGCCCATGGAAATGAGTGCCCCGGAACCTCCTTGATAACCACAGGCCAGCTCCGCAACCTTCCCTTTCTGTCTCAGCTCTCCGTTGATGCCATGCTTGACCACGGGCACACCGAACATCTGGGACGCTGACGCGCAGTAAATATCCTCGCCGTTTCGGAAGGCGTCCAAGCGCCACTGTTCCCCTGCCAGCCAGGCCAGCACCCTCGCCTCGATGGCGGAAAAGTCAGCTACAACGAACTCACAGCCTTCTTTTGGTACCAGCATGGTACGGATCAGCTGTGAGAGGATGTCCGGCACGTTTCCGTAGATGGATTCCAGCATTTTAATCTCGCCCATCTTTACAAGCTCCCGCGCCTCATCCAGCGTGGAGATATGGTTCTGGGGAAGGTTCTGCAACTGGATATGACGGCCAGCAAAACGCCCGGTACGGCTTGCACCATAGAACTGGAACAGCCCTCTGGCCCGGCCATCAGTGCAGACACACCGTTCCGCCGCCTGATATTTCTTGACAGAGCTCTTTGCCATCTGCAGTCTGAGCTTGAGCATATCCAGGGCTTCCTGGTCACAGCTGTTCTTATCCAGATCCGAGATCATCGCGGCCACATCTTTTTTCCCCAGGGACTCTACCTCGATTCCCCGGTCTTCCAGCCAGGACTTCAGCTGAGAGACCGAGTTGGGGTTCTCAAGGCCGGTCAGCTCATAAGCTCGTTTACTCATCTCATCGGAGAGCATCAGGTCGCAAGCAATGGCCTGATGGACCAGTTCCGTATCGATCCGGACTCCCCGGTCATTGATCCACTGGTCCATGTGGTAAAAATCCCATTCCTTATCCGGCATAGGGAAACGCTCCAGCACCTTTCGGATGTCACGCTCTGTGCGCACATCCTGGGCACAGTAATCTTTGAATTGCTGCCAGCCCTCCAGGTTATGCTCCGGAAGATTCCTTGTCCGGCCGCCGTTGGATTTTGTCGGCTTGCAGGGAACCGAAAAGTATTTGATCAGATTTTTCCCTTCTGTGAGCTTCTGTTTTTCAAGACCGAGGACGGCACCGACGCCTTCCAGCGAAAGCGGCAGTCCCATTGTTGCCGCGTTCTTAAAGGCTAATGGCAGGGATAGGGAAGCCGCGTGGACCATGGAGCACCGCCAGCCATCCGGGGAAAGCCTGCGGCCAAGGTAATGGCCGATACAGGTACGTTCAAACTGCGCGTTCCAGGCAGCCTTGATGACCTGCGGGTCATCGATAGCAGCCAGCACTTCCCGCGGGATCTGCTCCCCGCAGGCCATGTCAATCACGCGCACATCCCCATCATCGAAAGCATAGGCGAACAACAGGATGTGGAAGTCCCCTTCCACATACCGGTACAGCCCGCATTTGCCCAGGTCCACATCGGAGTAGGTCTCTAAATCGATCCCCAAAACCCTTGGTTTGCTGCTGTCTTTGTCACCCAAACACTCCACCTCCTCATTTCATGCTCATGTAAAAGAGGGAGGACAGGCTTCCCCATCCTCCCATGTGTATTTCCTATACGGATTACCGGTTACAAGGTCAGTTCAGGTAATCCGGCATGCCCCCGCCCAGAACATCCTCGTCGTCATCCTCCAGGGCATCAAAGTCCGCATCCGCGGAAGCCTTGCCGGACAGCCGCTCGCCGTCACGCACAAACTGGATATTGCCCAGGCCGGCGGCCACGCCCCGGTTGCCGTTGGCATTAAAAGCATAGAAATTGACGGACACGTTGCAGTAGCAGCCGGAGTAGACCATCATCGGGTCCAGGACCGGGTTGACCTTGCGGTCCACTACCTGGGGCGCGTCCTTGCTGGAAGCATTGAGGAAATAACAGTCCTCATAGTTCTCATCGTCCGGGCGGTCGATATCGCCGTCCCGCAGAGGCAGTTTCAGGTTCGGCGGAATCTTGCCGCTCCACTTGCGGGTCTTGCCGTCCTCCTTGGCCGCCTCGACCGCCTTCTGGATGCGGGCAAGGGTCTTTTTGTCGCTTTTCGGGATCAGGCAGGACACGGAATACTTCTCGTCCCCGCCGTTGATGGCCTTCGGTTCCCAGATATTCGCAAAGGAAATGCGGCACGGGATGACCACCTTCGTCGCGCTGAAATTTTTCTGATTTGCCATATCGCTTATACCTCCATAAAATTGGTTTCAGGTTTGTCGCCGGCACTCCCTCCGACGCCTGTGTAAAAAGATATTCATGTGACTGCGCCACACGCAGGACGTTGCAAGCCACCCCCGGAGCCGGAAGACGTCATTCCAACGCCTCAAACTCATCTGCCGCGGCAGACAGATCCACTGCCGGCCTCGGGTCGGACTCCGGCACCAGCGCCAGCTTCCCCGGCGGCTTGGTGACGTACTGCCCAAGGATCTCCGCGAACTTCTTCTTTCCCATCATCTTTTCAAACTCCGTAAGGGTCAGAAGCTCCTGCTTGTAGATGTCCGTGTAACCCTTGGATTCTGCGGCCTTGATGACCGCTTTTGTATCGGTGAAGATTCGCTTGCTGCGTCCCTCCACAACCTTGTAGCCCTCCACCGGCACACCGTGGTTGATGGCCTCCCCGGATACAAAAGCGAACACCGACTCGATCCAGGAAGAGATGCGGTTTAAAGTCGGCAGGACCTTGACCAGCTCGGAGAAACTCACAAGCCCCGGTGATTTGAATACAGGAGCGGATGTGTCGGCGTTATACGGCGCTGTGGCATCTGTTTCTTCCGCCTCGTCCGCCAACGCCCCTCCGTCCAGGTCAAGGAACTCCTCCCTGGCAAGCGCCAGCGCTTCCTCCATGCAGGCTTTGCAGACTGCCTTTGCCCTGCAGAACCGGCACCAGTCCCCCGGATGCTGCTCACCTTTACCCTCAAAGGCCATCTGAGCGACGGGCCGGATGCTATCGCCCCAGGCCCGGAGGTCTGCCACTGACATCTCATAGGTGGAGATATTCTCAAGCCTCGGCTGGATGATGCTCATCTGCACCGTCTCAATCTCATAAATGTAGCCATAGGCGTTTAAGGCTCCGGTCGCGTAGAGCATCATCTGGCTGTTTTCGTGGGCGTCCACAAAAACGCCTTTTCCATTCTTGTAGTCACAGATGTGGAGCAGGCCCCGCCCCTGTTCATCCTTCCCCAGGATGATCATGTCCCCGGTGCCAAATCCCTCCGGAACAATATTGGAAAAGTCCAGCCGCTCCTCCACAAAGCAGAGAGGCTCCACACCGTTCCGCTTCATCCCCTCGATGATGGAGATGACAAACTCCGCGTAAACATCGGTGGCCTGCTCGATCTCCTCCGTGAAAAAATCCGACTGCGGGCGCTTCTTCCTCTCATGCAGGTACTTCTTTACCTTGTACTCGCACAGTTCATGCGCCCAGGTGCCTTCTTCCGCATACACCGATGATTCATTGGGAAAGTTCTCCTGCAGGCGGGCGGAGGGCGGGCAGTGCAGCCACTGTTTGGATGAGGACGCGGACAGGACCGCGTGTTTTCCCGGCATCCCGGCCACCGCCCTTAAAGTTCAGAGATGTCAGTCAGGAATGCCTCATACTTCTCTGACGGCAGACCGCTGACCTTCTCTACGCCATAGGACTTCAGGAGCGCGCCGATCCTGGCGTTGTTGTCCCGCTTCTTCTTGATCTTTGCCACAATGACTTTGGTGATGTCATCGATGGTGACCGCTGGAGCGGGAGATGGCTTGTCCGGTCCTTTCGGCTCCGGGTCAAAAGGGAGGTCTTCCGCTTCCTCCTGGTCGTTTTCATCCGCTCCGGGAGAACTCTGTGAAACAGTGGGCACAGTAGAAGCGGGCTGTGCCTCCTGCGCCGCTTTGATCTCACCCGCTGCCCCGGACGCGCCCAGGCTGTCAAAAACCATGGCAATGCCCGTGAACGCTGTCTTCAGTCCCTGACTGAGCAGCTCCGCATCCACTAGGACCAGGCTGCCGCTGTTATTCTCATTCTTCTTCGCCATTGCTTTCCTCCTCTTCAAAACCAGTCTCCACCTCGGCAGAACCGCCGGTCCCGTGCAGGACAGTGGCCATACTGCCGGAGTGGAAGTTGTAGGTCTCCATGTGGTCATCCAGGTGGATGTGCAGCTCACGGATCTTGACCTTTACCTCCGGGATGAGGGTCAGGCCAAGCCCGTCCATACAAACGGTTTCGTCCGACTCCACCTCATGGCAAGCGCCACCGCAGTCGCGGCCGGGGCAGTTATGGAGACTGGATTCATGGATAGGATCGTCTCCGCGCTGGTGCTTTTCGGAGTAACGGGTCTGTACATTGCGGTCGCCATGTCGGCGGGGTGTACTGCGCTGCGCTCTGTTCTTTTTGCTCATAAATAAATCCTCCTCTTTCCCAATTTCTTAACCGTAGTTATTATTGTTGCCTATCCTGGTCATCCGCGTCCGAATACAGGTCGCTGACAACCCGCTTCAAAACCTTTCCAAGAAGTCCGGTGGTCTCACAGAACATCCGGACCGGAAGGCCAAGGCGGGAAGCTTCTTGGATCTCCGCCATCATCCCCTCAGAGATATACTCGGAAAAGCACCACAGCTCGTCCGCGTCTTTGAGCATCTCCAGCCCGATGCGCCGTCCCTGCTCACGTTCCGAGACGATGCTGTCATCCAGGAACTGTGTGCAGAAGAGATGGCTGCAGATCGGGATCGCCCCAAGTTCTGCCACCAGGCGGCAGGCTGTCTTTGCCCGGTCGATATTGTCTGCCAGCTCTCTTTTTGCCTGCTCAGCCGACTCCATCCTGGGCCGGTATGGTGAGCAGATGTAGATGCGGAGCCTGCGGTCCCCCGCAGCGGTACCTGCAGTCTTGCATCCAGGGGGATTGTTGATCGTTGCTGTGTCCATAAGCTCCTCCTTCCTGCGGCTCCGTGATCATCCGAAGCTGCGATGCGATTATGTTTATCGGTGTCTGAATATTGTACTTTCTAGGAACTGTCCATCTGGCTTGTCCCCCTCTCTTTTTTCGGTAAGATATCATCCGGTTTCTTCCCTTCCTGGAAAAGTTCCTCTCACTTAATAGCGCGGGAGAGGGTAAAATGTGGGGTTCATCCGAATAATTTTTCAAAATTTCTTATCTTCGCTTCGGCTACCTTCAAATACTCTCTGACTGTCAGTCGATTTAGCTTCAGCATTTCAGCGATTTCCTGCTGTGTATATCCGCACTGGTGATACAGAAGAAACACCTCCCGCTGCCGATCTGTCAGCTTTCTAAGCTGCTCCCGGAGCATTTCTTTCCGAATAAGGGCCTGTTCCGGGCTTTCAAAATGATATCCGGAATTCCATTCGGCAGCTTCCTTTTCTTCTGTCACATAGTCCAAAGAAATGTTTTTATTCTGTCCGCGGCGGTCGCCTTTGCGGTCCATACTGTTCCTCTCCACCTGATGGTCGCCGCGCAACATCACCGCCATAAACCAGGGCTGGCTGCCAAGAATGTCCTCACCGACGGTGCATCTCTGAGATATGTAATCCTTTTCCTTATCCTTCAGCCCGTCAAACTGATATGTAAAGCTACAGCAGTCCGCAAGCCACAGGACTGTGGTTCCGGTGTTATTGGAATACACCGCATAGCCGTTAGCGTAAACCTTGCAGTTCCCGTCCGCCGTTTCCGCGAGTGGCTGTATTTGCTCCACGGTGCCGTCCTCATGCTTCTTCTCCCGGAGGGTTCTTGCAGTCGGCGTTTTCTCCGCTCTGCCCACAGCGCCGATCATCTCCAGCAGTTCCCTTAAGGTGGTCTCCTCCGTTACAGTGATGCTTCTTGTGTCATTTCTTCTTTCCATGATTACGTCCTTTCTGCGGACGCTCCCGGCAGAAGGATGTAATCATGTGGAGAGCACCAGACGGCTTCCTGCCGCTTCAGAGAACTCCCAGGCTTGGAGCATAAAAAAAGATGCATAGGGCCAAAGGTGTCCTCTTACGCACCTTCCTGATCCGCCCGTGATTGATTTCCAATCACCTGCGTATCCGGAAGGTCCCGTATGAAAACATCCTCTGCCGTATGCATCCGGCTTTGAGATATTTGATTGTTTAGTGCTTAGATGAAGTAATAGTTGTTACCTCATCTGTTGCTATCATTTTACAGAAATCCGTAAGTTTTCGAGACGCTCCAAATATAGAACTTTCTTTGGATTTCTCTACGTATCCGTAGAATTTTGCCGCCGAAATACGGTTAGGTGTCACTTTTTGACACAGCTCCGATATGCTTCTTTGATAGATCCGATGCGTATGACATTCGGTTTGCAAACGGAACACAGAAAACTACATTCCCTGCTACCAAGAACTTCTCTGGCTGCCGGAACCGCTCCAAATACAGATAAATCTCCTGACCGTTCAAACTACGAAAGGTTCCGTCTTCAGACACGCCGCAAATAAGGAAATCTCCTGCGACGATCTGGCGCATCTGGGTTTCGCCTGCATCGAATAATCCCCGATTTAATATCAGCCCCTCTTTCTGCTCTGGCGCCAGGATTATCGTTTCCGGTGTATAGGCCGGGATCATAACATACTTCCCGCCGTCAAACCAATCGGCTAAATTCTCTAAAACTGCTGTTTCCGGGTATTCCTCCGGCCGTACTATAACCACTTTATATGCCTTTTTTCCCATGCTTCTCTTCCTTTCTGGGACAGCGCCCATTGAATTAGTAGTCATTTCAACTGGTGTAGCAAAATGGATTCGGCCGGTTTCCTTTGTTACAAACTTAGTGTAGCAAGAAAAATTTCTTCGGTCAGCGCCGGATGTGACGCCTGATTTTTCACATGTGGTGTTAAAACGGTGTTGACAAAACTTTTTTATAGTAGCTGGGCAAAAAAACAGCAGTAACACAGGCTTTGCATTCAATCCCTGTATTACTGCTGTTTTCTTTTCTGTATTCCCATATTTTCTGTTGTCTCTATATTACTCCCCTCCTGCGCAAAAATAAGCGCATCGACTATTGTCTTCATTGCCTCTATTGCCTTTTTCTGGTTATCAGTGTTAAGCCTATGTAACGCAGAAAATAATTCCCTTTCATCTGCATTTAGAGGAATATCCGTATCCCGAACTTTACCAAGAAGTACAGGCACGGTTGTTTCCAATGCCTCGGCCAGCCGCTGCAACGTATCTTTTCTAGGCTTTCGTTTTCCCTGTTCATATGCATTTATCGCGCTTTGCGATGTCTCCGCTCGGACAGCCAATTCAAGTTGACTGATTCCAAGCTCTTCTCTTTTGCTTTTGATTGCGGGACCAATCTTACCCGCTTTTTCTTCCGTGGAGCGGCCAGCCATGTGTGATCACCTCCCTCAAAATCAGCTTATATAAGTTTCCTCCTTCCTACAGCGATTTCTCATCGTTTTTTATATGCGCATGCATTATTTGTAAGCTAACTTGTTAACATATCATTTCAAAAAAATGCTGTGAACAGCGAAATGTCCACAGCATCTGATAGTACAAATCTGTTATTTAGCAGTTTTCTCTCACAAGTAAGCCGCAGCGTACCATCCTCAGCTCAACCGCTGATTTTGAAACATTGTAAATACTTTTGAGGTCATCAACAATCCGATGGGAAACTGTCAGATCGTTTTCCCAATAAAGCGGATTTCCATCATAAATACCATAAGAAGCCATAACTTCACGAACTGCCTGGATAAAAGTCACCTTTGGCATGAGCAAAGCAGCAGCCATATTGTCTGCCTGCCATTCCTCCCACTCAATATCAGACCATTTTCTGGATGCACCTTCTGACTGGCCAGGATGTTCAATTCTTTCCATGCGGCATGCAATGGAACGGGTATCATCTTTCACTCGAAACTCATAGTTTCTCCCTTCCAACGGCACGTGATACTGTCTGTGACAGATCCAATGGGATGCCTCATGCATTTTCGTAAACCTTTGTCTGCCGACATGATGCGGGTCATTCATTAAGCTCTCTTCAAGCAATATCGTTCCGACCGGCATTTGGATCTCGATTGGCCTTCCATAGCAGTCAAACCCATCGTAGGTCGTATCATCAAAAGCAATTACGCCCAAAATTCTTCCATCTACTGAAAGGCGTGCTGTCTTCATGTCAAGGAACAGTCTCTCATAGATAAAATCATCTACATCCAAAGGCTGGGCCTTTGTCAGCATAATCGGTTGATACTCTTTGAGTACCATGAATGCGATATCATCGAAATCCTCCTTCTTAAGTATGTACAATCCGCTCCTGGTTTTTCGATAGTCCAACTGCACTTTATTCATCCTCCTCGCCCTGTAGTGGTGCGTTTTCCTGTCCCTCTCGATATCATTCGACCCGCACAAACACTATATTTTTGTGTCTTCTTACATTTTTCTACCTTCGCTTTACCATTAATATTTCCGTTGTTTATATACATAATTATCAATTATTTCTGCATATTTATTTGTTTCCCCTCTATTTTGAGTGAAAAATAGCACCCCAGTTCAATCACAACCAACTTTTCAGGTTATCAATGATATCACAAAGGGTGCCTATTTATCTTCTTTATGCCGTTCAGGGGATCCTCCCTGATCCATGTTGTCAATCCGGCATCTCACTGTCCTCCTCCATCGCTTTAAGCTGCTCGGCTTCCTCCTGGTCCATCTGCTCTATAACGGAAATCCAAAAAGAATCTGACAATCCCATCTTTTCAGCCTTTCGTAAAGCCACTCTAGCATGTGGTTCACGCCCAAGGTAGGGATTGATATCCTCATATGAAAATCCATGTGTCGCAGATGCAAGATCATTAAAGGCTAATCGGTCATCCTCCGGTATCTGTAATACCTCTATAAGCCTTTCCAGCTTCTCTTGTGACGGTGCATACCTGTTTCCTTTTTCAATGTCGCTGATGTAGGCTGCAGAGACTTTCAATTCTGCCGCAAGACCGCGGATGGACATTCCTAACGATTCTCTGCGTTTTTTCAGATAATTCCCGAAAGTCTTCTCATCTACAACATTTTTTTCTACATATTCTCTTAAACTCACGATATCCTATCCTTTCTAAGTCCACCCCACCAACATCGGTAGGCACTGATCTATGGACGTCTTAAACAGCTTTTACAGCACACCCCGAACCCCCGGATATCATAGGTTTAGCCGTGGAATGTTGCAAATGGGACACTTTTATTTCCATGGCTGGTCATGTTTCGGGAGATATTCAGATTACCCACAACTATTATGCAGGCCCCCTCATAGCAAGCAGTCCCTCATCGCATGATGGCAATGCCACAGATGTGTATAGTGTAAGCTGTTTTGTTTACACTAAGTCTATCATTATTGCTTTATCTTGTCAATTCGTTTCAGGATTGTTTGTCTTTTCATACAATCCGACAATCAAGGGACGCTGGGAATGTCTACAGATTGATAAATCCACTAAGAACAAAGTGTAAAGTGTGCAAACCGCAGCATCTCCTTTTTCTGATCTGCGTTCATTCCTGAGAAAAGAGCGATTAATGTCTCTGTCTGTTCATCCCTCTTTTTCATCCACTCCGGAGCCAGGTCATCCACACTTACATGAAGGGCCGCTGCAATCTTAAACAACAGATTCACTCCCATTTCTGAATTACCGTTTTCATAACGGGAGAGGGTCCTGTAATCAATATCTACCAGGCTGGCCAGCTGTGCCTGTGTCATACCGGTATTTTTACGAAAAAAACAAATCCGATTTCCAATGGAACGCAAGCTCTCTTGTTTCTCTTCCTTCGACTGGTAGATACCTTCATACATGATCCTCACCTCCCTCCTGAATTCACAGGTTTTCTGATTGCAGCATTTTACCAGAAAACAAAAAAGCCAGGACAAGGAACGGAAGGAATAGATATCAATATTCCTTCCCAATTCCCTGCTCTGGCCCAGATAGTATATTGTCCTTCTATGCTCAAGAAGCAGCAGTTACTTGCTCCAATTCACCTTTTAAGGCGAAAGTGTCGGTAACTGAATATTTTATTTGGATATTCAATTTGCTTTAAAGCCTGCAGTCATCCCTAAAAATGATCGCGGCTACCTGCTTGCCGGTAATACATTCTACAATCTGCTCCGGCAAAAGGTTTTCTGTTTTTCTCCCTTGCTTAATATGTACTCCCCGTTTTCCATCGATTGGGATAGAATCTCCCAGCTTTATGCCACCAGGAGTACGAATAGCTTCTAATTTCCCGTCCATCCTCATATTGCCTCACGCCCCCTCTTTGCTCTCGAAATTATCCTCATTCTGCTTTTCATTTTCTGTTTCTCCAAACACTTCTGACCAATCTGTACGTCCTCCAGCATCGAATAAACGTACAGGTTCGACAGATCCGCTCCTTCTCATAACAAACTCATGCAGAATTTTTCTTTCCGATGCGTCTATCAGCATAATGGAAAATGATGCTGGGATCTCGGCACTGTAGAACATATCCCGTAGAAGGAAGTATGTTATGGAATCCTCTGTAATTAGTGTAACCCTGGTGCCGTCATTGACTGGATTATACAAAAACATCATGCCAAAATATCTTTGGACTGTCGGATATGCCTGTTGTCTCAATGCTGGTAAACGGATAAACGCCCATCTGTTCAATTTCTCAGGTTCCAAAGCATCCGTATCAAAAACAAAGATAGCATGACAGTCAAACTCGAGCCCACGGATCGCAGTAGTATCCTTGTCCAAAGAAAGGCGATAACCCAGATCCAAAAGGGTATTTTGCACTGTCTCACGATACCGTTGAGACTCTGCCGCCTGCTCCTGCAGATATTTAGCGTCAGGAACTTCTTTTGCTTCAGCAGTACCGGTCAATTCCCCCTGTGCGATATCCATAAGCACTTCACGTGGTGACTTTGCACCTTCAACAGGTGCAAGGCCATGCGCGTCCAATAATTCCTCAATTGTTACTCTGCTGGATGGGTCTGCATTAAGAGCTATCTGAGCGATTACCATATCGGCACTTGGTCCTGAATTTTTTTGATTTACAATTCTTGAAAGTGTAGATGTGTTCACACCGCAGGCAGACGCAAATTCATTCAAGCTCCTTCCAATTCCCTTGGCCCGCATCGTAAGTTCTGCCAGGCGTTTCATATCCGGTTCTTTTACCCGGATGAAGCCTTCAAACAGATTTATCTTTTTTGACCTTGCCATTGTTTCGCCACCCCCTATTCGCTAGCTATAGTATAATACATGTGTTGCGTATTGTCAATATTTACGCAATATATTTTTACTTTATCTATTGCTTAATTTTTGTTTCTATGGTAAACATCCACATATTACCAGAACATTTGTTCTTATATCCTATTGACAACATACGCACTCGATGCTATCATAAAAGTACGTCAACCGTGTTTATATGATAGCACACAGGATTTAGCAAGTCAATACATTTTGCACACATATGACGTATTTATTTTCCCTTGACGTCTGCGTATGCAATCCCACTTTTTGTATTGACTTTTATCTGCAGCTATCGGGAGTATTCAATCGGCTGCGCATATACCCCTGGCCTATACGGCTCGTGCAGTCCAACTTATCAAAAAGGAGCGTATACAAAATGAGTGAAAACAATGATTTCGGCATGAAGCTAAAGTCCTACCGGAAAGCACGGGAGATGTCCCAGGCGGATTTTGCCGCTTTTCTGGGGATCCCTTTCAGAACCTATCAAAACTATGAGTCCGGACACCGCTACCCACGGAATATGGAAGTTGTCAATAAGATTGCTGTTGCCCTTGGCGTTACCGCGGAAGATCTGCTGGGCGCCGCCGGCGGCTATATAGTAGAAGCAAATGAAAAAGGCGGCTCCAGGGATCGCAGACGAATGGAGCAGATGGTGACACAGCTTTCCGCCATGTTCGCCGGCGGTGAAATTGACCAGGAATCCAAAGATGCCGCTATGGCTGCGCTGAATGCGGTATACTGGAAACACAAAGAGGAAAACCGTGAACGATATACAACAAAGAAAAACAAAGGCACCCCCTCAGAAAAGTGAATCCGGGATACCTGCATCAGAATCCAACCATGAGCTGGAGGTGCATGATTATTGAAAGCCGCAGAGAGCTATGCATTAGCTCAAAAGATTATTAAGAAATGTGATGGAAGCCGTGATCCGGAAGTGATCTATCAATGTCTTGGAATTGAGCTGGAGGATACCTTTGACCTGGCAAATCTCAAGGGGATGTATTCTTCCGCAGACCGGCACCGCACGATTTATTTACATAAACGTCTGACTGGGTACCTGCGCAGATTTGTCCTCATGCATGAAATCTGCCATGATCAGATACCTGAACATCGGAAACGGGCACGACGGATGCCTTATAAAGAAATCCAGTTTTTTGGTGGTGTAAATCAATCAGAGAGGGAGGCAAACTCTGTCGCTGCGCATGTTCTCATTGATGATGAGAAGATGGTCAATTTAATTATGGAAGGAAATTCTGCCCAGGCCATCGCTGCGGAACTTTATGTTCCGGAGGATCTGCTTTTGATTGCCATTGAGGACTACCACAAGCTGCACCCAGACTTTATTGTCCGTCTGCCCCGTTCCGGCCGTGGTAATTACCTGAAAGACTATAACATTTGGGAATAAGCTGTTTTCAGCCACATCGGAGGTGATGATAGAATGAACTGCTATTTTTGTGATGCCTGCCATTACTGTTTCACAGCAGAACAGCTCCCGGAACGATGTCCGGACTGTGGAAAGCTGACGGCATATGGCCATCCAGCCGTGCGGATAGCAACAGAAGCAGAGATCATGGATTATCGGCAGATACAGATGGAACTGAATGAAGAAGAGTCTCACGCTGCAGGAAAGGAGGCCGCAGGCTATGAGAGCGATTCCTACATCTCACACGGAACGAATCTACGTCAAAGTCACGTCCGACTTTGATTCCACAGGATATATGCAGCCCAAATCCATTACCTGGGCGGACGGAAGAACATTCCCCATTGATGCCGTGAGGGATTTTCGGCCGGCCGGAGCAGCCAACAACGACTTCTCCGGAGACTGTTTCACGGTTCTTATCCAAGGGCAGGAAAAGCACCTATTCTTCGAACACATCGACCGGCGCTTTTCCGGGCGAATAGGACGATGGTTTGTGGAAAAGGCTGCACAATAAATATAGAAACAGTATTTCTGGGAAAGGAGGGCGCACTGTATGGCATACAATAATAATCGAACCTATCTTGCAATCGATCTGAAGTCATATTACGCTTCCGCCGAGTGTGTCGCCAGGAACCTGGATCCGCTGACCACCAACCTGGTAGTGGCTGACTCTTCCCGCACAGAAAAGACCATCTGTCTGGCCGTATCCCCAGCCCTGAAATCCTATGGCATCCCCGGCCGGGCACGGCTCTTTGAGGTGGTTCAGAAGATTAAGGAGGTCAATGCAGCCAGACTAAGCACTGCAATCCGCAGTCATAAGGCTGTGTATAAGGACGGCAAACCATCTCTCTCCTCGCCATCCTATGATGCAAACGCCCTGGCATCTGATCCGTCCCTAGAGGTCTCTTATCTGGTTGCGCCGCCACGGATGCTCTACTACGAGAAAGTCTCCCGGCAGATCTATGGCATCTATCTCAAGTACATCGCTCCGGAGGATATCCTGGTGTATTCCATCGACGAGGTATTCATTGATGCAACGGCATATCTGAGTCACTACGAGATGTCCGCTCATGACCTGGCAAAAACCATGATCCGGGAGGTCTTGTACTCCACTGGCATCACGGCCACGGCCGGCATCGGCACCAACCTGTATCTGTGCAAGGTGGCGATGGACATCATGGCCAAGCACAGCCCGCCCGATGAAGACGGCGTGCGCATCGCCGAGCTGGATGAAGAGAGCTTCCGCTATCTCCTCTGGGATCACAAGCCGCTCACAGACTTCTGGATGACTGGCCCCGGCACTGTCAAACGGTTAGAAAAACACGGCATCCATACGATGGGTGAGCTGGCATATTTCAGCACCGTCAATCAGGATATCTTATATAAGGAATTCGGCGTTGATGCCGAACTGCTGATTGACCATGCTTGGGGTCTGGAACCCTGCGGCATGAAAGAAATCAAAGCCTATAAACCCAGCACCAACAGCATCTCCGAGGGACAGGTGCTCTCCTGCCCTTACCCATACGACAAAGCCAGGATCATTGTCATGGAGATGGCTGACAGCCTGGTATTACAGCTGACGGACAAAGGACTGGTAACGGATAGCCTGACGTTGGATGTGGGCTATGACCGGGAAAACTGTGACAGCGGTAAGTATAAAGGTCCGGTACACATCGACCACTACGGCCGCACCGTTCCGAAAGGTGCTCATGGCAGCACAAAACTGGATAATCCGACCAACCTCGGAAGCATCCTGATCTCAGCCACAACTGAACTGTTCGAGAGAATAGCTGATAAAACACTGACCGTAAGACGGATCACGATAGCCGCCAACCGTGTGGTCAAAGATGAGGGGTTCTTCCAAGTTGACCTATTCACGGACACCACCAAGCTGGAAAAAGAGAAAAAGCTGCAAAATGCGATGCTGGGACTTAAGAAGAAGTTCGGCAAGAACGCCGTTCTGAAAGGAACCAACTATCTGGATGGAGCAACGATGAGGGAAAGAAATCAACAGATAGGCGGCCATAAGGCTAAGTAAGGAGGGCGAACATGGACTACAAGAATACACCGGAAGGCAGAGCTGTCCAAAGTAAGTATGGCAAAATTCTCCATGCTTCCCGCCCGGAGCCACCGCATAATCATCCCCGGATGCCGATGTCAAATCGTGCTAAAATCTTCTCTCCTTTTGCCGCCTTACGAGGCTATGAGGATGAGATTGCTTCTGAGGGCAGAGATCACCTCAAAGGAAATAGAATCGAGCTGTCTGAAGAAGGTAAGGAAGTTCTGAACCAAAAGATCAGCCAGCTTCAGAAGGGACAAGAAATCACAATAAAATATTTCACAGACGGCTACTATGAGGATCTAACCGGAGTACTGGATGCTGTGGATGCAGTAAGTAAAGAGTTGAAAATTTACACAGGTTTTATAAATGATACCGGCAAAGAGCTACCGACCATTATTGCATTTGAGGATATATTAGAGATTGGGGTGAATATGACTTGAACTACTACTTTTGCGATGTCTGCCGCTACTGCTTCTCTGCTGAGAAGCTGCCGGATCGTTGCCCTGACTGCGGTGCGGTAGCACACGATGATAAAAAGGCAGTACGGCCGGCGAGTAAAACGGAAATCGAGGAATTGCTCAAAATACAGAAAGAAGATAAGGAGAGCCAAAATGACAGAACTTGAAAAACTGGAAGCGGGTCTGGAATACTGTTATGACGACCCGGAGGTGGAAGCACGAAAGGAAAATGCGATCCTCCAGTGCAAGAAATATAATGCAATTGACGATACCGACTATGACGCCCAATACGCGCAGTTAAAAGAAATGCTGGGCGGTTGTGGTGAGAAAGTGTGGATTGCCAAGACCTTTAACTGTGACAATGGCAAGAAAATTTTTATCGGAAACAACTTCACCGGCAACTATAACCTTACCATTCTGGATATCCGGGAGGTCTACATCGGCGATAATGTTATGATTGGTCCCAACACACTGATTACCACGGTAGGTCATCCACTGACTCCGATGGGAAGAAGAAAACACATGGGCATTGCAAAACCGGTCCACATCGGCAATGATGTCTGGATTGGCGGCAATGTCACGATTCTCCCCGGTGTCACTATTGGGAACAATGTTGTAGTCGCTGCTGGTGCAGTCGTCACAAAGGATGTTCCTGATAACACATTGGTCGGTGGCGTTCCAGCCAAGAAGATTAAAGACATTGAAAATGATGTAGAAGGAGAATAAGATGAAAGCACATAAATATTGGTCACTCGGAGCACTTGTTTGTATGGCAGGATGCTTCTACACAGGCTGCAAGAAGCTGATGCAGGCACACAAGTATTTCGCTTGTGGCTCTCTGATCTGCATGGGCATGGCAATCTACTCCGGCCACAAAATTGCACCGAAGAAGAAAAAGCCTGAAAAATAAGAACACACGCCCTCGCCGTAACAAGCGAGGGCTTTTTTGAACTCCATGAGTTCATTTTATTTCCATCACAAACTATACACTTCCATCATAAGCCGTATCCCGACTTTCAGACCTTCCTCAAAAGCAGTCTTCTCCCATGCACAGCACACCGTTCCCTGCCGGTCCATGATCTTCTCCCAGAGAGGAATCTTATCTCCGACAAAGTCATCTACTAGCCTATCCATACCATCTAACCCTCGCAGCCACTCTTCCAGTTCCTTTTCCTTGACCTTTGTTGCTTTCCCGGCAACTGTGTTTTTCCCTACTGGGTTGTTCTCCGTGTAATGCTCGTAGAGCAGGTCCAGCAGATTCTCCACTGGCGGGTAATACTCCGGCTCTGTTTTCTTCAAATACTCCTCCAGCATTTCCTTCAGTTTTTCTATAATGCTACCATCCTTCCCAACTGAGATCCACTTCCTCAGTTACGGCACATATTACCGTAGACTTTTGCACATAGCAACCTATTTTTTGCGTTTTTTCGGATGACCCATTTTCTCCTTTACCTTATCCGGTACATCGATCAGCCCGAACCGATAGAACATCCCGTAGATGTAGGTCACTCCCCGGATATCACCTAGAGCTTTCGGGCGGTCTACCACTTCTTCTTTTATATTGCTCAGTGCCAGTAGCACAGAACTCCACGCCAGACTCTTGCTTTTCTCACGCCTGTCAATCCACAGCTCTTTTGTGTACTCTCCGTTTCTACCCTTCCGCACCTCATAAGTAAATGGCAGTCCGGAGTAGGTTTTGAATTTAATCCCAGCGTAGGCCAGAACCACGCACCAGAAGTTTTCTTCTGTCGGATCATCTCTCCACCGCTTCATTGCTCTGTATCTCCGCTGCCGCTCTGCTCCAACACTAATTTTTTCTTTATCAGCAGTACTTGGGAAGTATACACCTTTCTGATAAGGCAGATACGAGGTAACGGAGGCTTTGGAAAGGTTAAGGGTATGAGCGGTTGATAGTATGGATGTTTTGTAGTCCTGCGTTTCTCGGTACTCCTCAAAGGTATCCTGCACCTTCTCCGCCACATCCGACTCATACACGCCGGCCGTGATGAGCAGTTTCCGTACCTTGATTGGGTTCAAACCCAACTCATCACCAATGGCCTGCAAGGACATCTCAGAATCATAAAGCGCCACAGCCGCATCCATCTGTTCTTTCAGGTTCTTCCCGGCATCGTACTCCGGCTTCAGCTTCTTCCGACCACCGCCGGGCTTCCGGGGTTTATATGCTCTTTTCTCTCCCATAGCTCACAGCACCAGTTCATACAATTTAAACGTCATCTCCCCGACCACATCATAATAAAGTGTCTTGGTCTGGATATATCGAAAGCCCAGTTTCTTATACAGTTTTTCGGCCGTTGTGTTGTTCTCAATCACATCAAGTCGTAATGCCTTCTTGCCAGCTTTTCTTTCCTGTTCAATCACATTCTCCACCAATCTCCGTGCCAGCCCTTTTCCACGATGATCCGGATGAACCGCCAGAACATGAAGAACGATCACCTCGTCCGAATCAATCTGCCACGGAGCACCTGCATAGCCATCGACCTTTTCATCGTTTGCTATGACACACGCTGCGATTTTCTCATCATCTGACAGCACATACAGTTGTCTTGTATCAATGCTGTCCTGTATCATCTCATCAGAGGGGTGGATACCTTTCTTCCAATGCGGAAATGACGGGTCGTCCTGCTCCTGATCAATCAAGGTCCAGTACAGAGATCTTATTTTGTAAAAATCTTCTTTTTCTGCCTTACGAAATATCATTTTGTCTACCTCTTTATTCGTGCAGTTCCAGCGGCAGTCCATCCGGGTCATGGAAGAAAGTCATCTTCTTTCCAGTATAATCGTCAACCCGGATCGGCTCACATTCTATACCTAATTCTCTCAACTCTCTCACCGTCTGTTCCACGCTATCAACGCAGAACGCAAGGTGACGCAACCCACAGGCCTCTGGGCGATTCACACGCTTCGGAGGATTTTCCTCAGCGAAAATCTCCAGCTCTGTGTATTCATTGACACGCAGATCCAGCTTCCAGTCCTTGCTCTCTGGACGGTAGTTTTCTCTGATGACAGAGAATCCCAGTTTGTTCACATAGAAATCCTTTGCAGCTTCGTAGTCAGATACGATGATTGCGATGTGATGTATTTTAGATAAATTCATTTTGTGTCACACTCCATTTATTTAAATTTGTTCTTCTTTTATTTCCGTTACAAACTATATAACAGCCTTCAAAAATTACCGTGTGAACTCCTGGAGTTCAGTTTGTCCACACGGATTTTATTTTTTCTTGGGTTCTTGTTTATTTCAATTTTTCCAGAATCTCGTCCGCACTCATCCCGCTTGCCAGCAGCTTCTTCAGTACAGCCTCTGCTTCAGTCTTCTTTGCTTCTTCAGCAACCTTAGCATCTGCCTTTGCTTTCTTCGCTTCCAGAGATGCCACTTCTTTTTCGGCCTTCTTCAGAGCAGTCTTCTTTTCTTTCAGGTCAGCCTTCAAAGTGTCAATGTTGGCGGTGATGGATGCAATCTCAGTATTCAGAGATGCAATAGTTTCCTGCTTCTCCGCAATCTGAGTTGCGTAGTCGTTATTAGTTTTGGGGCGGTTTTTGCTGCCTTTCGTTCTGGGCATCGTGATAACCTCTTTCCTTTTATAGTGGTTTAAGTGTGGTAGTGTGTCGGAGTGAGGGCAATGTGCTCACTTCTTATAATCCGAGCACTCTATCAAAAAGTCGACAGACACGAAATAAGGATTGTTCTTATCTCCATTTTTAATAATCAAAATAGAATCATCATCCGCTGCAAGAACAGTAACCTGATCACCGGTTTTCAAAACAAGTTTTATCTTCTTGATTTCTGCATCTTTTGTCACAGAATATGTTCCCAGAGTTTTCAGTTCTTTTTTATCCTTGATGTCCCTATATTTATTGGTAATCACGCTTCCCACTGCGCCTCCTATGATTGCGCCACCACTTATAAACATCCCTATAAGTTTAGCTGGACCACCAACTTTTTTAGCTGTAGTAGTGAACCATTGATACAGCCCAAGATTACTCATTCTCTCACCTCGATTTCAGTTTTTTTGCCTCCAAAATCACTCACCATATTGCGAATATTGATTAGTAGTGATTTTCCTGTAATGACATTGTTTACCACTGCCTTTGCCATATCCATTGCATCAATATGCTGCTGTTCATAGCTGAATTGAACATCGTATTCAAACTTGATGCCCTTAATCTTCATAGAAATGTCTTTATACTCAAGGTAAGCATCGTCATATTTTTCGACAAGTATTTTATTTTTCCCTTCTTTATCACATGGGAGTTTATTTATAAGTTCAGCAAAAGATGTTTTACATTCACTCAGCGTACCTTTATTTATAACAACAAAAGTTTCTTTGGGTTCGCTACGGAATCCTGATACATTGTCTTTATCAATTTTATTCTTTTCTACCCAATCCAAATCCACAAGAATTATTGGATGGACATTCAAAATACTCCGAAATACATAATTAATGTATATGTCTTTGATATAGCCATTCCAATCACTAGCCAATGGCTCACGAATTTGCATTAGTTGTATTCCGTATGCTTTTGCCACTTGCTGTGCGCCGGATTGGAACCCATTTCTTGATGCAAAAATCCCCTGAATATTTCCGATATCTAATAATGTGGATCGGAATGCTTCTATCTTCTCTGCCGTCACAGGACTTTTGTAGTCCTTGCACTCCACAGCTACTCTATATGTTACTGTTCCATATGAAAATTGCCAATAAACATCAATTTGATGCTCTCGACTAATTCCTTTCAATTTCACATTATGCTGTACCACAACATCGCTCAAGCCGTCATTCGCGTTTAATACTCTATACACATCCTGAACAAAACGTTCATATTCTTCTCCCTGTTTTGACATTTTTGCATTCCTTATTATGGCATTTTCTCTTCTTCACATCTTCGCCGATCATAATAGATCGTTGCCTGCTGCTCACCACGGAGAGGTGTGTGATATTATTCGAGCAGCGTAGGGAGCTAACACTCCCATTATATCACAAGTCTGCAAATAAATCAGCCTTGTATACGCCTTTTTCTAACATTTTCTTGAAGCTGTCATCTTCCTCGTAGGTCATGCCAAATATCACACACCATACAGAATTCGTGTTAATTTAAATCTCTTTAACACAGCTGTGATAAAGCTAGCTACTCCCACCGCACACAAAAAGCTAATTATAACCTGTACTATCGGCGGAACCTTGCCGTTCAGTGGAATGATTGTCAGATATATAATCTGCTGATGGAACAAATAAATTCCAAAACTCTTTTTCTTCAATCCGCTCCACAATTTTGATTTTTTTACATTGATCAGTTTTTCCGTAATCATCTTTACAGTGTAGTATACAAAAATCACTCCCATATACGAACACATATACCCTAAAATCAAACCAACCAATCGAACTACTACCGATGCCGTTGTATTTACCTCAATTGTGTTGTTAATCACGAAACAAACGATTGACCCAAAAGCACTTATTGGAATGATCCATGTATTATCTGTCTCTTTCCTGTAAAGGTACGCTCCAAGATAGTAATAGCCCGCATATTTAACGGCTGTCGAAACTTGAAAAACATTGATGCCTATCTTATCGAGCAGGTACCCCCCCCCAATAGATACGGCTGCAATCGCAAACATTCCTTTAGTTGATACATACTTTTCATCCAAGATTTTGTAAAAAATGATAAACAGCAAAAAGAGCATTGGAAGGAACCATAACTGCGATGGTGCACATCCAAGAACATACTTGTATACTATTTTAGACAAGTTGAAGCCACTATAGCGTACATAAAACGGAATAACCCATGTTAACATTACGCAAAAATATGGCAGCAGGAGTCTCTTTCCTCTTTTCAAAACATCTTTTCCAAAATTAGTATATTTTCCCCTTTCTGTTCTTAAGCAATAAAATAAAAAGCCAGAGGCCATCGCAAATGTCTGAACATGAAACGTATTCAGCCACCGAGCAAAAATTGAAAGATAACTTGCTTCATACACAGGAGTTGCTCCATCAAACCAACTACCAGTAAAAAACATGCACGAATGGTAAAGCACAACTGCTAACATCATTAATACTTTAACATTATCTATCGTTTCTAATCTACGCTGCACTGCTTATCCCCTCTTAACTTTCGCACATATCTTATGGATCATACTCTGCATTTTGTCACGATAAAATACCATATTAAGTACACCGACAATGACAATCCAAATAATAGCCGTTTTAACCGCAAGAAAAACCCACTCAATATATGTAGCTTCTGGCATAACAATCATTCTCGTAGCAAAAAAGCCTATTATCACTGTCAACCCATCAACGAAAATTTGCTTAGCAAAGTTTCTTAACGGCCACTTGATTAAATTTCTTGAATCATATACTGCCATCCACACTGTTTGATATCCCATTGCAACTAATGTACCAATCGCAACACCGATTAGTCCCCAAGCCTTTACAGTTACAACAGATACTACAATATTGAGAATTGCTGCAATAATATAATTATTTTGTGTCTGTTTATAATGACCTGCCGCAAGAATTATAATATTATACGGCAATCTCAAGCAATGACCTGCATTTGCAGCTATAATCAATGCCGCAAAAAGAGGCTGTATATAATTTGCATCATGAATACCAAGCGTATAAACTCTAACAAAAGGAACAATTAAAATTGCCGTTAATCCAAATACAAAGGTCGTACCAGTATGAATCACCCATTCTGTCCAAGAAAAAGTCTTATTTAATTCTTTTATTTCCTGTTTCGCCCACAGCTCACCAATTAAGGATGTAATTCCATTTGTCATAGACATGAACAGCTGTTTCACACCTTTAACAACTAAAAAGTAAACTGAGTAGATTGAAACATCCGATAAAGTGGCAAACAAGGTCAATACAATCGTATCCGTTCCATCGAGAATAACTGCTGCCACATGCTGTGCAATTCCATTCCATTTTTGTGGAATCGGTTCCTTTGTGTATTTGATTTTTTTGTCAATTCTATAATGATGCCGAACGTATAGATAAATCAAGAACGGTTGTAGCAAATATATAAGGGACGTAGTCAGTTTGACAATCTGAATACTGCATCCCACACGAATTAAGATAAAACAAGCTGCGGTATTGCAAACAACAGCCAATGTCTGTGCATTATACTGAATGTAACCACGTTGATCTGCCGTTAAAAGCAAGCGATTAACAATTCCAAAAAAATATTGTGCAAAAGAACTAATAGAAATTGCCACAATCAATGTTGCTGTATAGATGAAGCCAAAGTTCTTTCCAGCAAATTGAGGATAAACAATAACCAGCACAATTACATATATCAGTAAAATTTGACCCAATCTTGTAAAAAATTTATTGGCTGAAGATATTATTTTACTGACATCTTCCTGATTTTTTTCCGCTAATGGCTTATACAACGCAGATTGAACAACCGCACCTACGCCTAGCTCAAGAAAAGAAATCACTCCCAAAAACTGAGCAATTGAGTTCACCAGTCCATTAACTTCTGAACCAAATGCATTTAAGATTAATCTCGGTAAAATAAATCCACAGATTATGGTTGTCACTTGAAAGACAAGCGATGAGATTGTATTATAAAATAGTCGTTTTCCTCGCATTTTTTAATTATTCCTTTATTTATTAGGAAGCAAAATCTTCTCTCCCCATTTTAAATCTGTTTCATATGAAATGTCGGTATCAAATCCACTATTATCAAAAAAAGTTAATTCGCCAAAATAGATATTATTATCTACATCAAATAAATCAACACGAATATGGCTATATCCTTTGCAAAGGATTTTTGCTATTTTTAACATTTCATTTAGGTTTTGAGGTTTTTCAATATTATTTTCTTTTTCTAGTGCTTCATGTTGATAATAGAGCCGATTCCAATTTGCATCGTAAAAATAAAAATCTGGATGTCCTTTTTCACGTCCAGTACAAACCATAATTGAGTCTATCTCTCCATTAAAGCAAAAAATCTTGTAATCATTAATAGATTTTTCCACATTATTGTTGTAGTAAGAGTCAGAAATAATTATTGAATACTCGTCAGAATTTAGTCTGTACCCCCCCCCGGTAGGTAATTTGATCCACTCGCCCAACTTCAAATCCCACTCTTCAGGCTTAAATCCCTCAAATCCGCTAGCTGGATAGAATGTAATCTCACCAAAATATACTTTTTCATTGATTTCGTAGAAATCAATTCTTGCAAAAGGCATTTTCTCAGAAAGCTTTGCGGCTAATTTTTTCATCAATTCATACTGTTTTGGACGCTGAATCGGTAAGATAGCGTTGCCATGGGCAGGTCTTTGTACATTCAGATGGTTCCATGCTTCGTCGTAAAAATCTTCTTTTAAGCCATCTTTTGTAAAACGCTCACTACACACCAGTGTCATACGAGGCACGCCATCAAAACAGAACAATTTATAATCACGTAAATCGTCTGCCATATATTGTTCGGCAATAATTCTGTGCGGCACATTTTTATAAGGCCACTCACGCCCCATGTAGTAGAAATTATTTGACAGACTCGTTTCAATTTTTTTTCTTGCTGCGTCCATATCCAAGCTGGATTTATCACGGCATACAACAAGTCCTCCACTGTCATGTGTGCATTTCAAAACAAATTGATCCGGCAAAGCATCAAAATCAATCTCATCAAAACTATTCCAAACTCCAAGCGTTGGAATTATGTACTCGGCACCGATTTTTTCTGAAATATACTCTTTAACTGCGTACTTGTCCACCATTGTCGTGTATTCTGGATTTCTATTGTAAAGTTTTAACCACTGAAGTTTTTCATTAAATGTTTTCGGCTCTTTTAAGTTCAAAGGGTATCCCATTGACTTCTTAAATCTCATTTTCAGATATATGCTGTCAGGGATCATATCTTTAATTTTCTTTAACATTATACTGCCCTCCAATCTCAGTGAGATTCCACTTGGAACTTTGGATTTTTGTATACATTATTACCAAGATATCCCACATCGGAAATCTGATACTTATTCTTCCAAAGAATATACGGTAACGCAATCTGATCTCGTTTACTATCAGAATTCAAAAATTCTTTCCACCATTCTGACATGAGCTTTTGGCATTCTTGACTTTTAAGATTAAATATAATAACTGTTGCTTCCAACATTCCATACTTTTCTGGAAATCCGTCCTGTTTATATCTATTAATTTGCTCCCCTAATTTCTTTGGATTTCCCTTTCCGTAAAGTATACATGCCTCAGCTTCTTCATATATACAATCACGCAAAACATGTTGATGCATCGCAAATCCTGTTTTACCTTTATCTGCGGCACAAATAAGCGGAGAAATATCCGAAATTACGCAAACATTTCCATCAACATAGATAGCATAATCATATCCTGGAAAGACTTCAAAAGGGTGCATTTTCAAATATCGATTTATCAATGTTTTATCTTTTAATTCTTTGACATTTTGTGGGATCTCACGATTCTTCCAAACATCAGATTCAACTTTTTTATCTGAAAATACGAAGAAGTCATATCCATCATTTGCAAATATCGGATCACTAAGTTTATCATATCCACCAACGATACAGGTATATACTACTACACGGGCATCGCTTCTTATGTGGCAAATATTCTTTTCTCTATCCTCAATTTTCAGATTATCACCTGGTTTCTTCCCAGGATATTTTGCGTCAATTATTTTTTGTCCTCTTCTTTTTTTTAAAATCAATGAAATATCTGAAAGTCGAGCTTTTTTTATAGCATTTTTTATAGAAAGTACATTTCTACCCACTCTCATTTCTTTGCTATTTTGAAGATCAATATATTTCAAATTTAATTCTTCCAGAGATTTCATCAGCTCATGTTCTAATTCCGTCATTTGTTTTCCTTTCTACTGCCAAGAAAATAATGTATTATTTTCAAATAGTGCTCTAAATACAGATGTAATATTTGAACTGCTCAATACCCATAAGTATAATCCGCTTGCAGCCACAATTATTGTGCCGATAACAAGCATTAACGTTGTCTTCGACACCTTTGTGGTTTCTCTCTGCATCTGCATCTTTTCCCTCATATCAAAATATTGTGCAAATGCAATATAGTTTACCATAGAAAGGGAAAGTTGAATTCTAAACAAATCTGCACTAAAACTCAACAATCCAATTAAAGGAATAATCGACAGATTCATTCCAAGTGCCAATTCAATAAATTGAACATTTGATTTTATTTCTTCTTGCTCTTCCACTCTATTTCTTTTTATCCAAATATATAGGATATAATAGACCATTAAAGAGCACGCCAATATTAAGAGCATCTTTACTCTGTAGTTCATAACACTCCGAAAATTATACTTCAAATCCGATGCATTAAGAACAATATTTAACTTAGTTCCTATATTCAAGAAGCTAACGTTAACAAGTTTATCAATAAAAACAGTTAGAACACTCGTGAAAGCAGTCAGCCCCAATGATAACAGTACCATCATCTTCGCTAGCTTCTTAAGATTTATGAATTTAGGCAAAATAAAAAGCAAGCAAAATATTGAAGACAAATGGATCATTGAAGCAATTAAAATGCAACAGCAGTATTTCAGTAGCCACCATTTCTTTCCTTCAAATAGAAAAACCAATCCAATATAAACCACTGAAATCGCCAATGTATATCGTACCATAGTCACATCCATGCAAAATGGATACAGCATATACATCGCTAAAACCCACGCGGTATTTTTTGTATGCTTTCTTGCAAAGGAAAATAAAGCCAACAAAATAAATGCACTTACAATTATCAGAAACCCTCTGTAACTCAGTCCAAGACGATTAAAAAGTATCATAAGCTGATTATACAGCCATTCTGTTTGTGAATTTAAAACCTGGTATTGTGTGTACTTTCTCAAGTGAATATTGTAGTCCGCATTTCCATAACTAAACGCAAATAGAATCCACAAAAAGATTAACATTATATTACTTTGAAACTTTTCTTTGCTTAATACAATACCAGCGAAAAAAATCGCAATCGCTAAAATGTATAGCATTTTCTCACCCCTTGCTGCAAGCAGGTGACGCCTTAAATCCATCAAAAAAGCCTTTTATGCTCTTCCCCGCTTTTTCCTTTTTATCTTCTTCAAATAACAGTACTAAAAAGAATTGAAATATTTCTTTTAAAAACATCTTAAAGACATATCCATTATGATATTTTCTCAAGAGATAGCTAGCATTTCGACACATATAATAGCGTCGAAATGAGCTATGATTATACAGTTCCCACTTTCTAAATCCCAAATTGATCTGCTTTGCATGACCAATTTCATGAAGCAATCCCTCATAGGCTATTCTTACAATTCTATAGCCGTGTTGTCTTAAATTAATGCATACGTCGCAATCAACCTTATCAATAAACATAGACTCATCAAAGCCGCCCACGCTCAATGTTATTTCGACATTCATCAGGCTTCCAGAGGTTATGCAATAATCAATATCTTCAAACCCTGCTTCTCTTTTCTCCAGGCTAAAATTTCTATCCACAATATTACATGTTAAACACCCAATATTTTTCTCTGAGCAATTTTCAAGGAAATCTCTATACTCTCTAATTAATCCATCGGTTGACACTGAATCTTGATCTAATGTTAGCACCCACTCATAGTGCTCTTTCTGAGCTTTCTTTAAAATACAATTCAATGCTTGCGCAATTCCGAGATTCTTTCCATTTTCGAGAAGAATAATGTTAGGTAAGTCACAAATCAAGCTCTTTACATCTTCTAAATTACTAGAGCCGTTATCTACCAATATTACCATTGGTACTTGTTTCCTTATATGTTCAATATTCTCATTCAATCTTTCAATTTCTGGATTGAATAGGACTATGCCTGCACAAATATTCATCTTCTCGCTCCTCTATCTTACTTATTACCTTATCTTTTTTCTAATTTTAAAAAGACACTTCAGTCTGTACAGTCTTCTATATATTTTAATAGGTACAGAATACCCTTTGCTTGCACCGCCCGAAGATACATTTCCCCCATGTCTTCGATACTTAATCAACGGCTTTTCTATCAAGGAAGTTTTGAAGTAGCATTCTGCTACCGCAGCCAACCACAAGTCATGTTCCATTAGATACGCATTATCTGGAAAAGGAAGAGCCGCATCTAAAACATTTCTTCTAAAAGCCATACAACATCCTAGATACCGTGTTTTTATCATCAGTCTCCAAAAACCAGTTTTAATATTATAATCCTTAATTCTTGATTGACTTATAACCTGCTCATTTTCATTTATGGTAATACAATCGGACACAGTAAAGTCACAATTGGCTAACGCTGCAACCGTTACTTTCACTTTATCAGGCATCCAAATATCATCTTGATCCGAAAGGAAGATTATATCTCCATCGGCATGTGCCAATGCATTCTCAAAATTTCGTACAAATCCATGATTATTCTCATGAATATAGAGCTTTATCCTTTTATCTTTATAGCTTTTAATAATTTCAACAGTCTTATCAGAGGATAAGTCATCAGAAATAATTAGCTCATCCTCTTCCCCCAGTTGCTGAAGAATGGAGTCCATTTGTTCCTGAATATACTTTTCACCATTGTACGTTGCCATGCATACTGATATCATACTTCTTGCACCTTTACCCACTTTTTATTCTCAGATTCAAATTTCTTCAATACTTTTGCAGGTGACCCAGCCAGCAGCGAATTATCCGGAAAGGTTCCCCTTACCACTGAGTTGGCTCCCACTATACAGTGCTTTCCTAAATGAGTTCCTGCCAAAATAACTGTTCCGTATCCAATAAAACAATTATCTTCAATAAGAGTATCTTTAATTATTAATGGTTGCTCTAGTGCAAGTGAATTTTCTTCATTGAATGTGTGATCACAGTTTGAAATAAATACATTCCCCGAAATAGTCACATTATTTCCTATTTTGAGTTCATTTTGAACTGCTACGACATGAAAATTTTGACCAACAGAAACATTATTTCCTATGACTATTTTCCCACCATTTTGAGTCTCTGTTCGCATTCCTGGATATATCCGAACCTTATCTCCAAACAACAAATCTTTCTTTCGTGCAATGTAGCAAGGTTTTCCAATATAGCACATGCGACCTTCTTTACCCCAAAAAGGCTTATTAAGCAACGCACGCAATCCCCATTTTATTTTCTCGCTGTGCCCCCCCCCACATACAGTTTTCTCCTTTCTTTAATGCTCGGATAAATATCAATCAATTTTTTTATCCGATATAATCTCTTTTCAATCTTTACTCGCATCGAATAGCCCTTGTTAAAACCACCGGAAGATGCGTTCTTACCATGTCTTCTATAATAAATTAATGGCTCATCAATTAGACTCACCTTAAAGTATGCAAACGCTACCGCAGCGAGCCATATATCATGCTCAACCAAAAAGTCATTATCCGGGAAAGGAAGGGAAGCTTCCAAAACCTGTCGATTAAATGCCATGCAACATCCTAAATATCGAGATTTCATTAGGTGCCTCAAGAATCCCGGCTTGACATTAAACTCTTGAAATCTTGACTGTGATAATATTTGCATATTAGGATCAACAGTTATACAATCATGTGTTACAAAATCCGCATTCTGCAACGCTTTCATAACAACATCTACCTTATTATCCAGCCATATATCATCCTGATCCGCCAAGAATATATATTCTCCCTGTGCTAAACGCAGTGCATTTTCAAAATTATGTGTAAACCCATGTGTTCCAGTATTTTTCACATATCGAATTCTTTTGTCACCAATGGATTCTATCACCTGCTGCGTTGCATCCTTTGATCCATCATCGGAAATAATAATTTCATCATTAAATCCTATCTGTTTCAGAATCGATTCCAACTGCTCTCGAATATATTTCTCTCCATTATAAGTTGCCATGCAAACCGATATCATTATGCCATCTCCTTTCTCAAATCAGAAATCATTCCTGCACAACGGTTTTTTTCTGAAAGAATGTTTTCGTTGGGACATATCTTACCATTAACTGTCCAATCGACACCAATGTCTGGATCATCAAATCGAATACTCTTGGCGCTTTCAAATGAGTATATCTCATCGGTAAAATATTCCATTTCGCTATTTTCTTCCAGTGTTATAAAGCCATGTGCAAACGTTCTTGGCACTAGCATCAGCTTACAATCATCTGCTGAAAGTACATAGCCAACCCACTTTCCAAAGTTTAGACTGTGTGGATCTATATCTACGCCCACACTATAAATTGATCCGCTTACACAACGTACAATTTTCATCTGCTGAAATGGTGCAGCTTGATAGTTAAACCCTCGTATCACGCCTTTTTCTAAAGTGAGTGAATGGTTTAGTTGAACTATTCTTTTAAATCCGTATTTACTTAATTCATCGGCATTTATCTGAACAGAAAACCAGCCTCTATTATCATTTATTTTCTTGTTCTCTAGTAAAATGCAACCGTTTTTCTGTTCCAATACAACCATCTATTACATCCTCATATTTTCATTTCTCTAAGCCAATTCCGAAGAGAGTACTTTTCATATACTTCTTTATCTATTTCTTTGTATGCCTTCTTGAAGAAAGGTGACTCGAAGTCAAATGATTTACCATCATAAACATAAACGTTTTCTTCATTATAAAAATCATAGTTTACAATATCTTCATTTGTTGTAATGAGTTTCTTCTTCGCCCCTAATGCCTCAAGCACTCGAATTGTAAGTCCCAATTGTCCCGCTTGAGCCGAATCAAGCACACATCTCGAATCGCTATATATAGCGTTCATTTCTTCGCCCTTCAGTGATTCAAAGTGGAATTCATTATAGTGCGCATGTTTCAACTCTGGATTCATTATCTTTCTATAGAAAAAAACAATTCTCGATGGAAAGAAGTAGTATATAAACTGTTTAGGGTATACGTCCTTCAATTGACTTGACATCAACTGAATAAACTTATATTTTTTAGGATGCGCAGTACCGACAAAGCAGAAATCATATTTAAAATCCGTCTTCTTCTGACTTCCAATTTGCTCATATTGTCTCGTAAAAAACAACGGCAAAAATTTCAAATTCTGATTTTCTTCCACATCCTTTCGATCAAACGAATAGCAACTATCAAATAAAGGTTCAATTCTCTTTATATATGGAAAATTTTTCAGTGAATCCCACTGATACAAAACATATCTTGCCTGTGGCTGTTCTTTCTTAATCTGTAACACCATCTCTTCACTAAACGAGAGTGACTGTCCAGATATTAAAAACACGACATCATATTTTTTTCTACGAACAGTCTTCATTACAGTTTCAAAATATTTTGCAATGTATTTTCCAATCAAATCCTTATTTACACGAATGATTGCCTTGATAAATCCGTTTGTACTAGGTCGATCATCAAAGCAATCCACTTCATAACCCATATCTTCTAGTTCATTGCTAATCGCCTGTGGATAATCGAAAAAATTAGGCATTATCAGTAATAACTTTTTCTTCATTTCCACAAGCCCTCACTTATGCCATAAACTTCTTTTCGTTCATAATCTGTACAATCTTCCTATTATCACCCCATACAGCTTTTGAGTCGTAGGGACGATCTGGAAATGCGCCATACTTCAACTTGATGCTATAACCGTTTTCTTTGATAAAACGCTCTACACGATCTGCCAGTTTTTCCGGCTTGCCAGAACAAATATTAATAATTCCATTAATTTCATCCTGACCGACAGCAGCTGCAACCTGTTCGCAGAAATCATCATAATCAATAAAATCAAACTGATTTTGTCCCATTGTGAACGGAAACTCTGTTTTTCCCTCTTTTTCAGCAGCTGTAATTTTTGAGAAAATAGAACAACCAAACTCAGAATGCCCCACAATATAATAGCCACGTAACCACTGCCAGTTCGTGTGTTTGCCATTAGTCATCATTGCTACACAATTACGCAGAGCATCCTTACCAATACCATAAAGGCTCATGGGATGACAAGGCGTATTCTCATTGATACTTCCCTCAAAGAATCCAATTTCGTGCATTGTTCCCATAACGCTAATTTTATTTATTCCTGCATCAACCATCTGTTTCAAAAAATGATAGTGCTTCGGAAGATCAGCAATATGATTTTCCGAATAATGTATAAAACCATCTCTCCATGCCAAGTGAAGAAGGACATCTGGCTTATCAAAGTATGTATACGGATCTTCTATTGCGAAAAGATCACAAGCCTTTTTCTCAGCTCTATCATCGATATAATCTGTCTTAAAATCAGCGGCAATTACATCATGTCCGTTATTTAGCAGTGCCTTTACAACACCTTGTCCGAGATAGCCATTAGCACCTGTTACCAAGATTTTCATATTCTTTCTCCTCTCAGAACTTAAAGGTATCTTTCAATCCCAGCCACTTCTGGTCTTTATCACTCAGATTCAGTGCAGTACCATCGTCCAGCGTATAGCCCTCTGCACTTGCACTGCCCTTGTACTCGCCCTTCAGCTGCGGCCACTCAATGCCGATTTCCGGGTCGTTCCAAGCCATACCGCCCTCATCATTCGGATGCCAGAAGTCATTGACCTTGTAGCAGAACTCTGCCTCATCGCTCAGGACCAGGAAGCCGTGCGCAAAGCCCTCTGGGATGAGAAACTGCTTCTTATTCTCGGCAGACAGGGTAACACCATACCACTTGCCATAGGTCTCAGAATTGCTTCTCAGGTCAACTGCAACATCGAACACAGTGCCACGCACAGCACGCACCAGTTTGCACTGCGGATACTGCTTCTGGAAGTGCAGACCACGCAGAACGCCCTTTGTGGACATGGACTGATTGTCCTGCACAAAGTGGATGTCGATGCCAGCTTCTTTCATATCTTTTTCGTTGTAGGTTTCCATGAAATATCCACGGGCGTCACCATGAACAGCAGGCTCAATAACACAAAGATCCTCGATGCCACCTACATTTTTCTCTACTTTAATCTGTCCCATTTCTTCTATCTCCTCTTACTGCTCGATCTCTTTCAGGTAACGGCTCAGCGCATCCTGCCAGGTCGGAAGCGGCGTAAATCCAGCTTCCACCAACTTGCTCTTATCCAAACGGCTATTGAACGGACGAGCAGCTTTGCTCAAACCGTATTCCTCTGTGCTCACTGGAAGCACCTCAGTCTTATAGCCAGCCTGACGGTAGATTTCTTTCGTGAAATCATACCAGCTGATATAGCCGCCCTCGTTAGTCGCATGGTAATAGCCGTACTTCTCGGTCTCATTCATATCGACGAGCAGTCGAGCCAAATCATATGTATAGGTCGGTGTACCAATCTGATCATTGACAACACGGACCGTATCGCGTGTCTTGCCGACATTCAGCATGGTCTTGATGAAATTCTTACCGTTCAAACCAAACACCCATGCGATGCGGACAATGAAATACTTCTCCAGTGTCTGGCTGACTGCCAGTTCACCTTCCAGCTTTGTCTGACCGTACACATTCAAAGGCTTGTAATCCTTGCAGTCCGGCTGCCAAGGCTCAGTGCCCTGACCATCAAACACATAATCTGTGCTGATGTAGGTCATCTTGCAGTCCAGCTTCTTGCAGACATCTGCAATGTTCTGGGTGCCACCAGCATTGATGGCGCGAACCTTTGCCACCTTATCGTCATCCTCTGCCATATCCACAGCAGTCCATGCTGCGCAGTGGACCACGGCATCCGGATTTACTTCCGTAATTACTTTCTCGACAGCATCCTTATCAGTAATGTCCAGTGCTACATACGGTGCTTTCGTCACTGCAGAACCATCTGCCACACCGCTGTAATTTTCCTGAATATCGGAACCAACACCTTCATGACCGCGCTTCAGCAGCTCGTTCATCACATCATGGCCCAGCTGACCGCCAACGCCAGTTACAAAAAACTTCATGTTCTTTCCTCCTGTTAGCGATTGCTGTACATTTTCTCGTAGTAGTTCTGATACTCGCCGCTAATGATGGTCTCCCACCACTCACGGTTATCGAGATACCACTGGATGGTCTTCTTGATGCCGTCCTCAAACTTCGTCTCCGGCAGCCAGCCCAGCTCATTGTGGATCTTGGTCGGGTCGATAGCATAGCGCATATCGTGACCCTTACGGTCACCGACATGAGTGATCAGGCTCTCCGGCTTACCCAGTTCCTTGCAGATAATCTTCACGATATCGATGTTCTGCTTCTCATTGTGGCCACCGACGTTGTAGACTTCACCAACGCGGCCCTTGTGAATAATCAAATCAATGGCCTTGCAGTGATCTTCCACATACAGCCAGTCCCGGACGTTCTCACCTGTCCCGTAGACGGGCAGCGGCTTGTCGTTCAGGGCGTTGGCAATCATCAGCGGAATCAGCTTCTCCGGGAAGTGATACGGGCCGTAGTTGTTGGAACAACGGGAAATGGTTACAGGCAGACCGTAGGTACGGTGGTAAGCCAGAACCAGCAGGTCAGCGGCAGCCTTGGAACTGCTATACGGAGAGCTGGTGTGGATCGGAGTCTCCTCGGTGAAGAACAGATCCGGACGATCCAGCGGCAAATCACCGTAAACCTCATCGGTAGAAACCTGATGATAACGCTGGATACCATACTTGCGGCAAGCGTCCATCAGCACACTGGTACCAATGATATTGGTCTGGAGGAAGATGCCCGGATCCTCGATGGAACGGTCAACATGAGATTCTGCTGCAAAGTTGACCACGATGTCCGGATGTTCTTCTTCAAACAGTTTGTTCACAGCCTCGCGGTCGCAGATATCAGCCTTCACGAAGCGGAAATTCGGGTTATCCATAACAGGGGCCAGGGTGGACAGATTGCCTGCATAGGTCAGCTTGTCCAGGCAGATGATCCGGTAATCCGGATACTTCTTCAGCATGTGGAACACAAAGTTACTACCAATAAAACCAGCACCGCCGGTAACAATAATATTCATGATTTTAATTCTCCTCTACACTTATCTCTATGTTTTTCTACTCGTGTCTTAATTAATACAGATGCTCCTGATACTTGCCGTCCATGACATCCTTCAGATACTGTCCGTACTGATTCTTCTTCATGACCTCATAGACTTCCATCAGTTCATCTTTGCTAATCCAGCCATTCAGATATGCAATCTCCTCCAGGCAGGCAATCTTGCGATGCTGATGCTGCTCCACGGTCTTCACAAAGTTGGTGGCATCCACCAAACTCTCATGTGTACCGGTATCCAGCCAGGTAAAACCCTGCCCCAGCAGTTCCACATTCAGAGAGCCGTCTTCCAGATAAATGCGGTTCAGGTCGGTGATTTCCAGTTCACCACGAGCAGACGGCTTCAGCTGCTTTGCAAAATCGACCACACGGTTGTCGTAGAAGTACAGACCAGTCACACAATAATTGCTCTTCGGATGTTCTGGCTTCTCCTCGATAGAAATAGCCTTGCCGTTCTTGTCGAACTCCACGATACCAAAACGCTCCGGATCGTCCACATAATAGCCAAACACCGTTGCACCCTTGCCATTCTCTGCATTCTGAACGGCTGCCTGCAGGCGCTTCTTCAGACCGTGACCCGCAAAGATGTTGTCGCCCAGCACCATAGCCACAGAATCATTGCCAATAAAATCAGCACCAATGATAAAGGCCTGTGCCAATCCATCCGGAGAAGGCTGAACAGCATAGGTCAGATTCACACCAAACTGGTGACCATCGCCCAGCAGGTTCTCGAAGCGAGGAGTATCCTGCGGTGTGGAAATAATCAAAATGTCCCGAATGCCCGCGTTCATCAGAACAGACATCGGATAATAAATCATCGGTTTATCAAAAATAGGTAAGAGCTGCTTGCTCGTCACTTTCGTTAATGGATACAGGCGAGTGCCAGATCCTCCTGCTAAAATAATACCCTTCATAACATCTATTCCTCCTGTTTTGTGTTTCTAATTATCTTAATCTCTCTGGAAAATATCTCTGGTGTAAACTTTTTCTTTCACATCATCCAGACACTTGTCATAGCGGTTCGCGATGATAGCCTGACTCTGCTTTTTGAACTCATTCAAGTCATTAACAACCTTGCTACCAAAGAAAGTCTCGCCGTCTTTCAGAGTCGGCTCATAGATGATGACCGTTGCGCCCTTTGCCTTGATGCGCTTCATGACACCCTGAATGGAACTCTGGCGGAAGTTGTCACTATTGCTCTTCATAGTCAGGCGGTAAACACCAACAACGACTTCCTTCTCCTTGCTCTCATCCCAGCTGTCGTTTGCTTCGTATGCACCAGCAATCTCCAGAACACGGTCGGCGATGAAGTCTTTACGAGTTCTGTTGCTCTCAACGATTGCTTCAATCAGGTTTTCCGGCACATCTGCATAGTTTGCCAGCATCTGCTTGGTGTCTTTCGGCAGGCAGTAGCCGCCATAGCCAAAGGACGGATTGTTGTAATGAGTACCAATGCGAGGATCGAGGCATACACCATTGATGATCTGCTGTGTGTTCAATCCCTTCATCTCCGCATAAGTATCGAGTTCGTTAAAATAGCTGACACGCAGTGCCAGATAAGTGTTGGCGAACAGCTTAACTGCCTCTGCCTCGGTGAAGCCCATGAACAGAGTATCAATGTTCTCCTTGATAGCACCTTCCTGCAGGAGTTCTGCAAAAGTATGTGCAGCCTTTACCAGTCGAGCATTGTCCACATCGGTTCCGACGATGATACGAGAAGGGTAAAGGTTGTCGTACAGAGCCTTGCTCTCACGCAGGAATTCCGGGCTGAAGATAATGTTGTCACAGTGGAACTTTTCACGCACGGAAGCCGTATAGCCAACAGGGATGGTGCTCTTAATAACCATGATAGCTTCCGGATTGTACTCAATTACCAGCTTGATAACCGCTTCAACCGCACTTGTGTCGAAAAAGTTCTTCTTGCTATCGTAGTTTGTCGGTGCGGCAATAACTACAAAATCAGCATCACTGTATGCTTCCTTCGCATCCAAAGTTGCTGTCAAATCCAGCTCTTTTTCCGCCAGATACTTTTCAATGTACTCGTCCTGAATCGGAGACTTCTTGTTATTGATCAGCTCTACTTTCTCAGGAATGATATCTACCGCAGTCACCTTGTGGTGCTGAGACAACAGCGTAGCAATGGAAAGGCCAACATAACCAGTACCTGCCACAGCAATCTTTAAATCCTTAAACTCTCTCATTTTTCTAACCCTCTATTTTTCCTTATTTATAAAACTCAGCGTACCACTCAGCGAACTTTCTTAATCCAGTTCTCAGGCTTGTACTCGGCTTATATCCGAAGTCGCGCTCCAATGCACTGGTGTCTGCATAGGTCACAGGCACATCACCCGGTTGCATCGGAACCAGCTCCTTGTGGGCCTCAAAGTCATAGTCTTCCGGCAGAACCCTTGCTCTAACCAGTTCCTCACTCAAAATTTGCACGAAGTCCAGCAGATTCTCCGGATTCTGATTGCCGATGTTGTAAACTGCATACGGCGGAATCGGCAGACCATCTTCGCCGTTCTTCTTGTCCGGTGCCTTCTTCATCACACGGACAACACCTTCTACGATGTCATCCACATAAGTAAAATCACGCTTGCAGTTGCCGTAGTTGAAGATTTTGATGGTCTCGCCCTTCACCAGCTTATTGGTGAAGCCAAAGTAGGCCATGTCAGGACGGCCAGCCGGACCATACACGGTAAAGAAACGCAGACCGGTGGAAGGAATATTGTAGAGCTTAGAGTAAGCGTGAGCCATTAGCTCATTGGACTTCTTGGTTGCAGCATAAAGAGAAACCGGGTTATCTACTTTGTCGTCAGTGCTGTACGGAACCTTCTTGTTGGAACCGTAAACACTAGAGGAGGAAGCATAAACCAGATGCTCCAGACTCTCGCAATGACGGCAGGCTTCTAGGATATTGAAAAAGCCGACCAAGTTGGATTCCACATACGCATCCGGGTTGGTGATGGAGTAACGCACACCAGCCTGTGCTGCAAGGTTGACGACCACAGACGGCTTGTACTTCTCGAACAGCTCAGTGATCAGTTCCTTATCAGCGATGTTGCCTTTAACAAAAGTGAATGTGGGATACTTGGCCAGCTCATTCAGGCGGAACTCTTTCAGTGCCACATCATAGTAGGCATTCATGTTGTCGATGCCAATAACCGTAGCAGAAGGAGCCTCCTGATAAATTCGTTTCACAAGGTTGGAGCCTATGAAACCGGCCGCACCTGTGACTAAAATCGTTTTATTATCTAAAGTAACTGTGCTCATATGTATTCCTCCATTTTTGTTAACTACATAATCTATGTACACATCTGTTCTTCGCAGATAGTATTTCTTTTTTGGTCGCTCACACGGCTAAGTGTTTTCTTATGCTGTCGTATCCAATTACCCCAGCAATCGTATTTCCCTTGTTTTCTACTCCATAAAACATCCGTTGAGTACACTCGTCTCTATTCCTCTATAA
>ENA-ORNG01000385-ORNG01000385.1-human-gut-metagenome-genome-assembly--contig:-NODE-385-length-39833-cov-8.764870_pt1 | contig 39833 bp, 58 predicted proteins | sample MGYA00242113_ERZ509018 | MGnify/ENA primary metagenome ERZ509018 (study PRJEB26280, sample SAMEA2338711) | human gut metagenome | biome: human gut; feature: human-associated habitat; material: faeces... | reverse complement strand
GCGTGAGGCTCACGCGGTCGCAGCTGGCCAGCTCGCCGGCGTTCTTCGTGTTTTACATAAAAACAGTCACTTAGCATTCCCGCCCCGCTACATTACACGTTCAGTAATTTTGATCATATATACCCCTCTCCTGCCTTGCTTCATAAAAAACCCGCCTCTAAAGGCGGGTTATCATGTTTATCGGTCAAAGGATATTTTGGGTTGCTGTGAAGGTTTGGGTTGATCTTGCGTATACTTTTCCCGTTGCGGGGCTGACGCCTGGAAAGGTTTGGGCGTAAACGCATCGTTATACGCTTTACCATCCCCGCCTAAAAGGAAGTCTTTAGGCAGTTTGGAAGCCACAATAACCATTTCTTTAGCTATTGCCTGTTCGCTGCTGCTGCCGTTCTTGGCGAATGCTTCAATCGCATTTTCACGCGCTTCTTTAGCCGTTGCGATCTTGTCCTTAAGATAGTCCAGCACTTCGGCTTTATGTTCTTTGGCTGTCTCTGTGTTACCTGACTTCACGTACTGATCATAGCGTATCTGTTCCTTAGCAAGTTCCATTTCAGCTTTCCGAATGTCGCGGTCAACCTGAGCGGTTGGCGAATTGTGAGCATCGCTAAAATAGCTCATGGTAGATATGCCTCTTTCCTCCAGTGCTTTTTTTATACTGGATATAACAGCCATGTCTTTTTCATACTGCTCGATGTTGCCGCCCTGCTCCGGTTTGTGGATCTCTTTCATTGGTTGTCCATTGACGATAACGCGATAGGCGGTTGAGTCATTTTCCATAGCTTCAAACTCAACACGAATATCCTTATTGACGCTGCGCCCATTCTCGTTGATGGTTACAGCCGGAATACTAACCTCTCCTTCTGCATACCCCTGTTCAAGCTGCTGCGGTGTGAACTGGCTAAGTTCGTCATTAGCAAGCAATGGCATTCTGATAACGTCAGGATCGGTCTGGGCGATTTCTGAGGCCGTCTGAATGTACATATCCATAGGAAGATCATTCACAAGGATTTTAGTCCTGTTGCTTTCCTGGTCGTACATGGTAGTTACATGAAGCTCAAGACCAGTAGCCGAACGCGACAATTCAGGTTTAGTTGAAATCTGCTCGATTAGCTCACCAACACTTTTATCAGGCGATGTTTTTGCATTTGCCGCAAGCTCTTTGAATGAGATATTTCTTTCTGAAAGCGTAACAGCAAGCTCTCTAACGCTATCTCTCGAAAGCTCGTTGTAAGAGAGATCCCTTGCCTTAAAGCCGGTTAGCGTAAGCTCTGACTGAGCCTCTCGTTCCTGCTGCGGCTTGCTGGAACCTGCGCCGCTGCTGTTGGCCTGTTCCTGAGTTGCGCCGCTACGTTCTGCTCGTTCCTGGGCGAACTGCTGTTTGAGTTCTTCAAAGCGCTCCTGATATTTTTTAGGTCTGAACTCAACTTCTAGCCCGCGCTCGGCGGCTATTTCGATAGCTTTTTCCTTAAAGCCTGGCATGCCTGTAAGCTGAATCTTCCCTTTGTACTTTTCTGCGGCAAGCTCAAGACCTAACGCAATTTTATCTTTATCACTAATCAGCGTCGGAAACTCTATTTTATCTCCCTTATCTATAAACGCAGTACCTAACAGTGAAGTTTTATATTTAACATCACCATTATCCTGTTTAGATGGTGTTAAATCATTTAATGCGAGGCGTTTTTTCTGCCGCTCATTAAATTCTTCATTTTGATTGATCTCGTTGTAATGGCGCTTAAGATTAATGCCATATTCAGGTTCAAACGGGCTGAAAGCATTTTTTTCAGCAGCACCGCCAATAACGTCTGATAAACGTCCCATATAATTACCCCCTTCTCTATTTTGAATGTAATTCGAGATTAAAAACTCGGTTTCTACTTTTTCGAAACGAGAAAGTAGATTCCTTTGAACATACTGATACTGTCTAACCTCCTTATCATGCCTCAATTTGTTAAAGACAGCGACTGAAAGAGCCGCTTTTCTCTCTGCATAAGTCATTTTTCTACTGAATATTTCAGCGCGTTCCTTGAAGTATGATTGTTTGGTTTCATAACGCATAACCTTACAATTATAGTTTAATTCCCTTCTTAACTCTTTAATTTTTCCAAAATATTCAGGACGGTAATTCTGATTAAATTCCCGCCATGCTTCTTTTGGCAGTTTTATCTTGGCCTTTGCCATTTCATTGTTAAGTTGTTCGTCATACGACTGACGAAGATAAGATTTTGCCTCATTCCATGTAAATTTCATTTCTTTAGTAAGAAAATCTGAAACATTCAGATTTAATTTACCTGTACTAATCCTGTCCGAACCATCTTTTGCTTTTTTAACGGCATACTGATTTATATCAATGCCGTGAGTATTTGATAGGCGATTAAGCAAATGCTGACCAGAAAGCAACTGGCGAATATTTTTGAACTCTGCCAGTTCGCTTTCAGTAGCAACTGTTTTCTTTTCAATATGCGCTGTAGCAATTGAACCTGTAACGCTTTCTACTCTACGGGGATCTCGTGCGCTCCATCGCAATCCGTGATGTTCATATTCTTGCTGCCGCCCGTCTGCCATACTACTGACCGGAACTTCTCGCAAAAGCACACGGCTTTGTTTGGCTTGGCTGCTGTTATATTCCCGCTCTCGTCCTGAGTGTTCATATCCGTCGAGGTTAGAAACCAGTTCGCGTGGTAGCACTTCTGACAAGCCAAAGGTAGTGTTGGCAATATGCTTATGTCCACGGTTTTGATTACCTGGCTCTTTATTGCCTTGCTCTCTATTGGCTCGTCGTCCAGAACTTTCAGTATGCTCATACAACCCCCTTTCTCTATTTAATATAATTTCACGCTTTTCTTCGGCACTGGCGGCACGGTAAGCATGTTGGACTTTCTTTGATGCTTTATTGATATATTTAATTTCTTTACTGACACGGTTTTGCCATTCATCAATCAGTTTATCAACCTGTTTTAATGAAAGCTTAGGTTTCTCTAATCGCCGTTCTTCAATATACTGCCGCTGAAAGAGCGGGGATTTTAAATTAATGTAGTTTGATTCTGCATTGGTCTTAATAGCCAAATACTCATTAGCTGTTCCCTTATTGCGAATCCTTACTTCGCTATATTTATTTTGCAACTCCTTAATAAAAACATTATAGCTCTTGATCTCTTTATCATTAACTATTGCAAAAACTTCTTTTTTAACGTCAGTCCTGAACCCTTTAAAGGTATCGGCTTTTACCCGTGATAGAATCTGCGCCTGATTATCATCAGTTACACGCACAAAATCTTTTGGGCTTTCAAGATTGAATCTCTGGTTTAATTTTTCTTGAATGGCATCATGATACCTTTCATGATGTTTATAAAGCCCAACCGGATCTAACGCGCCGCCAGTAAGAAGGTTTTGTTTAGGAATAACAATATGTATATGAGGCTTACGTTCTTTTTCCTCACCTGTAGTTCTGTCCGTAATGCTTTTGATTTTAGGTAAGTGAGCTTCGGCGTAAAAGTTTACTTCATCATCTTTATACGCCGCTAGGAACATTGATTTATACTCTTTCACAACTTGCTCAAGAGTTTCTACAGGCACTTCATTTTCACGAAAGCTAATGGTGATATGTAAATATCTGTCCTGGTTCTTATCAGGAATGGCATTAATAATATTTTCTGTAAGTGCCAAATTCCCCTCAAGACAAACTCTCATATCCAGTTCATCACGATTAAAGGCACGGCCTTGTTTCTGCCCTTCACGCAGATATTCAGCTATTCCAGCATTACCACCTCTAACCCTTATGATTGCCATTTTCAAGCCCCATTTCTAATAACTTTTCAATACCTTGTAAAACCTTAATACCGGATAACATAGCTTCTTCACTAATTATTTTTGCCGCGAAAGCAGAATTAATTTTTTTTGCTATCTGGTTAATATTATTGCTGGCTTTGTTATAATAAAAAATGAGTTTACTGTAATCAGGATTTTTTACTTTCTTTTGCGGGGCGTTAATAACAACGCCGCCGCCATTTGTTTTTGTTTTTATAATGGCACGAAGTAGTTCAGAACGGCTTAGGTTCGCATCTTTACACATCGCATCATACATAGCGGCTTCAGATTCAGGAACTCTGAGGCTCAATACTACGGTGCTTTTGTTTTTTTTGGTTTCGTTCTCTTGCATGACTCGTAGAGGCTCCTGTTCTGGCGCTGTTAGCCTTGTTCGTAGAACTAGGCGGCATCAGGGGATTCAAAGGGGATTTCCCCCTTTGGCACGGCGATTATATACTAGGTGAAACCTAGTGTATACATCGCTAACGTGCCTCGGTGTTTCCCTTTAGATTTTCTATGATAGCAAAAAAATAGCACAAGGGTAGCGTTTAGATAGCAAAAAGGTAGCAAAGACATAGATAACGCACACCATAGATAGCAAAAGAATAGCGAAAGGGTAGCAAATGAGTAGCAAAAAGATAGCAAACTAGCATTGACAATAGTTGTAGGTAAGGTAATATCTAAGTCGAGTTAGTTACTTGGGGGCTGTATGGACAGCGAAAAGCGGATCACGTTCAATAGCTATGAATCCACATCTTACAAACGTAAGAATATTGCGATTCTGCGATCAATATTTGCTGAGATAGAGTCATATCTTAATTCAGGTTGTACAAGGGAAGATGTTTATGAAGCCTTAACATCCCCGCCCTACAATCTGGATATGACAAAGGGTAGCTTTATTAATGCCCTCCATAGGATTAGAAGTGATTTAAAGAAAACCCCTCAAAACCAGCTTAGCGGTAATGGGGGGATATATCAGAATCAGCGGCAAGTTGTAACCACACCGCAAAATTCAGGCGGCGCAGAACTACCTAAAGGCGCAAAGATTTTCAAAAAGATGAATAGTGATGCTCCGAAGTTTGAGCAGAATCCAAATCCTAGTTTAGATGAATTATTGAAGGGGAATAACAATGGCTAAAGAAGTTGCAAAAGAAAATGATGCTAAACTGCATCCAGTAGCGGCGTTTATCACAAATAGCATTAACGTTGTTATGACGGGTAAAGGTGGTGTAGGTAAATCTTACGTTGCTCAAACGCTGAGTCAGTATTTCCTTCATTATAAGCGCATCGCTACAAGTACAAGCGATTCAGATCCGGTTAATGCTTCAACTTTCCGCATTAAAGCGCTCAATCCTGAGTTCATCAAAATCATGGAAAATAATACTATTCTCCAATCTAATTTTGATCAGGTAATTGAGAGCTTCGTAGCAAATGAGGACATTACTTTTGTTCTCGATACGGGAGCTTCCACCTACGTTCCTTTGATGCAATATTTCTATGATAACGATTTGGTTGATTTCTTCTCGTCGCTGGGTCGCCCTGTATTCCTTCATACTATCATTATGGCTGGTCAAGAACTGCCTGATACGCTCAATGGCTTTAAATCCCTTTGTGAAATGGTTAAGGGTACAAATGTTAAAGTTGTCGCATGGATTAATGAGTTAAAAGGCACTCCGATTGTAGATGTTAAAGGGGTTAGCACTCCATTAATCGAAACGCCGTTCTTTGAAAACTTCGCTGATAGTCTCGGTGGTGTTGTTGTTATCGAAGATCGCAAGAGCGATGCCTTTACCGCAGATATTAAAGCGCTCACATCTAAGAATCTGACACTTGAAGAAGCAAAACAAAGCAGTGAATTTAATATCATGCAAAAAACACGCCTCAACAAAGTGTATAAGGCTGTTTATGATCAGTTAGATGAAATCTATACAGCTTAATTTTTTAAATAAGCCTGATTTTATCAGGCTTTATTTATAGGGGGAATTATGAGTGAAGATGGAAAAAGATTAACAAGTGTTGAGATTCCTGATGGACTTCTCAAGCAATCAAATCGTACCGAAAAAGATCAGGAGTTGATAACTAAACTCAAGCATATGTATATCGAAAAAGGGATAAAGATTACAGATGATGATCCCCTTATCGCCATATTACTTGGTCAGGATGTTTTACTAAATCTTTATGATACGCAGTTATCAGAACGTATTAATAACCGCTTTAATACCCTTGAAACGGCTTTAAGTTCGTTTCCTGTTCGTGTTAGCGATCAGCTTAATGAACGTGCAGAAAACTTTCTTAACTTGGTTGATAAAGTAGATAATCAGGTTGAGCAACACCTTAAAAGCGAACTGAAAGGTTTTCAGGAAAATGTACGTGATTATGCTCAATCGACTGAAAACCGCTTAAAATCAATTAAGGTCGATGGAAGCGCCAACAAAAGTGAAAGTATCAGTTACGCCAAAGTTTTTGGTGTAAGCTTTATCGCCTCTGCGTTCGCTGTGGCGGTCGTACTGGCAGCCTTTTACTATGGATTCCTTGTTAGGTAAAATTATTCCTTTACGGGATTAAGAGGTACTTCATGAGCAAACTTACAGATAATTTAGACCTGGCTGATTTTGGGAATACTCCGCAGCGTGGCACTAAGACACTACAAGCAGCTACTGAGATCGGAGACAAGAACGAGTTAACTGTACAAGAAATGGATATTCTTATTGAGGCTGACTATTACAAAAAAAATGGAGAGTTTAAATCATCTAATGAAATTCTAAAAATTAGACTGGATGAGATATTTTCCGTAATGGGATTTGTAGCTGAATTTTCTTCACGCTGGAAATCAATCATGGAAGATGAAACCGCAAAACAAGATTTTATTAACACTTACAGAAAGGGCGTTGCAGGGTTAATACAAAGAGAGTGGTTTGGGAAGAAATGATTTATATTAGATATAATGCCCCTTACGGGGCTTTTTATTTATCAGCAAACATGGAATGAAATTCATCAAGAATCATTAGCGGTTTTCCTGGGCGTTTATTTTTAAAATAGCGCCCTCTTGGTAAGCGTTCGCCAGCTTTAAGCTTATAAAGCCACTCTTTAAAAGCCGCGTTCGATTTAATACGACTTCCATCAAGGCGAACCAGTTTACCATCGCTCCCTAACTTCAAACCTAAATCACTAAGGCTTTGTGTAACCTGAACAGTTTTAACATTAAAATATTCATTCATATTATTCATCTCCTGCCTGTTTCATCTTTGAATGTAAAGCATCACTAAGCGCAATACGGTATAGCACATCCATTTTTGTAGAAGGAACACGATTAGCTTTATAGCCATAGTAGTTAACTAATCTAAGAAATTCTTCCTCTACACCTTCCTTTACTGCTTTTTCGTATAATTTTCTGCACTGTCTTCTATTTAAGGCATGAGTTATAAGATTCAAGGCTAATGCCGTTAATAACATTAAAAATAAAACTGTTGCAAACTTCATTTTATGTTTTCCATATAGTGTTATAGATTTAACGCTATAGATTGTATTGTACAATACAATTTTAGTAACGCTTAGTGATTAATAACCGGACAAAGTACAAAGCGCCGATAGTAATCCCCCTGGGTATAGCTATCTGCATGATTATTTCCCGAATACTCAAATTCAAAGAAAGCTTTGGTAACGGTTGACCTGTAAACACTTCATGCAGTGTCGGTAAAATGCCAGCCGCAACACCCAACTGAGCCAGTATGATAGCAAATACCAACACATTTAATACTACGTGCTTTAGCGGCCTAGCGGCGATTCTAAGCCATTTTCCATTACTCGAAGAGTAAACCCTTAGCTTTTTGTTTACGCCCGTTACAGCATACTCTGAGGCCGCAGAAAGGCGCTCGTATCCTGCCAGTAATTGATTGAGGTCTGCGTAGGTAAAATTGCCTGTTTCTCTGGTACGCATGATCACATCTTGGGCAATCGGGTGATCGGCATCAATAATAAGGCTTAGATCGCGACTATCCAGGTGCATCCGGCTTAACCGTGATTTGCTGTATCTATTTACGGCGGCTGCGCCAACAATAAGAATCCCTAAGTAAGAAATTAACGGATAAGTTACATAGTCACTTTTTATAAACCAAAAGATAGCGCCAGGCATCAACACCGCCATGATACCAACGAGAACGAGAGCGCCGGTGATTGTGTTCTTCCTGTTCTGAACGTCAATCATGCCCCTGAACCTTTTGAGATAATCATTTTTATTCATACCCGCCTCCAGACGAAAGAGGGGGCTTAAGCCCCCTTTATCCTTATTTACCTTTAATTTCCGCTTCTATCTCTTTTTGCAAGGCAATGATTGCCTCGTACTGATCTTTGGTGAGGTTGAGCTGATAACCGCCATCAGTTTCAACGGCCTCGAACCCAAAAATGAGATTCACAAGGCTGTCAGAGATTGATTTCGTGATGCTTTTCTTGGACTTGGTAGCGCCCTTATCGCTACCGCCTTTTGGTAAATCTGTACCTGATTCATCACCATTGCTAGCCGCTGGAACAGTGTTCGTAGCTTGCTGATCGTCGTTATCGGATGAATTTTGGTCGTTTTCCTTTGGTAAAACTGTACCTGATTCACCATTATCATCATTTGGTAAATCTGTACCTGATACATTTTCTGCTGCATCAGGTTTCTTGCGGCGTGTTTCTTCATAAAGAGTTTGCGCTGCGGTGAAGGACAATTCACCGCTTTGCACTTTAGCAAGCAGATCCGAAGGCCATTTTCTTACTGCTGTGAGGTACTTATAAACATGGGGTACAGATTTACCAGCACGTTCCGCTATCTCCTGAACGGACAGCCCTTTTTCCGTATTGTAGCGCTCATACAGCACGGCCATTTCAATCGGGGTATGGTTACGCGCTGAGTTAGAGGTAAGCTGATCATCATCTTCAACTACATCAACATACTCAACATCCACACCAAAGAGTTCTTTAGCCAGGGCGATAGCACGGTAACGGTGTTCACCGTTATTTACCCAAATTTTTCCATCCTCCACGATTACTGAGAGAGCAGGTACTTTGATGCCGTGCGCGTAACTGTATGCAAGCCCCTTGATGTAATCCTTAACTTCCTCACTGTTCCAGTATTCATCTTGTGAAAGATAAATGCCGCGCACGTTATGACCTGGCTTAATGTTAAGTTCGGAGTAAAGCACCTTGTAACTGTCGGCGCGTTTGATAACACCTTTTTCGGCAACGCTGCGTAACTTGCTCAAGCTATCAATATTGGTAGTAGCCATTTTCAACCCCTTCATCAAGTAACCATGTGATTGTCTAACTGCTTTCTATACATACTATTATAGTGCCATATGGCACTTTTGCAACTACTATTTATATTAAATATAAAAAAACCTGCCGAGGCAGGTTAGGGGGGCGAGTTAGTTGAAGCACCTAGCTATCTGCGGCTTCATGTCCTGAGCCACGAACGCCAGAACTGAGCGTAAATGTTTTTCATCACGGATAAAGGCGGGGATTTCCTCGCGGGTTGCATCACTGAGCCAGATGTTGCCACGATAAGAAAAAGAACCATCGTCATTTGCAAACAGGCTAAACATTGGTTCGCTGCTGTCATCATCAACGCACACCCAAATAAATGGTTTATTATTATTATCGCAAAAATCAGAGTCTAAAAATAACTGACGAGCTTTAGCGTATTTCTGAGTTGTTTTAGTAACGATATTCATAAATTCACCTTTGCTATTTAAATTCACTTGAGAACAAATTAATTATAGTGCCACATGGCACTTTTAGCAATGGTATTTTATATTAAATATAAAAAATCCCTGCTAGGCAGGGATTTAATTTACTTAATGTTTCTTTTAATATTTTTTTGTACATCCTCTGTTGTTAGATTATCTTTCCTTGCTGCTAACTCTACTGTTTCTTTTAATTGCGTTGGCGTTAATGGTTTATTGCTGTAAGAAAATATACGGTTCAAATATTGCTCTAAGTTGCTCATTAACCTATCCTCGTTCCTGTTAGCTAACTAAATACAGTATAGTGCCATACGGCACTAATGGCAAGATGATTATAGTAAATATAATGTGCGTTTTTTTATACTGATATATTAAATACGATGGGGGAGGGGAGGCGGAAAAAAAATCTTAAAAGCAACTCCTTCACTGCTAAGCTGGTTTTGACTTAAAAAAACCCGCCATATATGACGGGCATATAATAAATTTAAGATTAATGATCAAAGCTGAATTCTTTTTTGAAGTTATCTTTTTTATCTGCGGCCTTATCTTTTTCCTTCATACCCTGGACTTCATAGATTGCATCACAATCTTTTGCTTCGCTGGAACCTGTTTTACAAAGAGCCAAGCCTTTGTGATAAGCACCTGCATTTTCAGCTTTCATATAAAAATCAATTTTTTCTTGTTTATCATCACAACCAGAAAGCATAAACGCTGATACCAGCAGAGTAACTAAAGTAACCTTATTCATAATACCCCCTAAAAATTTTCTTATCGTCCCGCCAGTGACGCTATATGTTATGTGGCTAACTGTCAATCAGAGCGCCGCCACTATCGCCCTGATCTAGCTACTTTCGCGGGATAACAGCCCCTATATGCCGTGGCTGTACTTCCTCACCTCGCGCTATGGCTGTTCGAACATGGTTCAGATCACGCGCCCGTTCTATATCATCAAGAGAATTATAAATTGCAGACGAGTAAAGTTTTACATCATCCATCACGAACGCCATTAAAGGTTTTTCTTTTTCAAGTGACGGATGGGTGATAATGGTCATACCCTCAAGTGTTTTCACTTGTTTCTCTAAATCGTTCGTAACTTTTTTATAATAGTCGATAATCTCATTGGTACTCATGCTGTTGAACCTGTCCATTTTAGGCTCATAAGCATACAGCGATTCATTTTCTAAATGTCTGCAAAGGTAATTGCATAAACCATCAACCTTAGAAAGAGATTTGGTATTTGAGGTAACAGTATCTAATACCTTTACTTGATCTTCTTCTGAATACCAATCTAAGGCGCGGTCAAATAATGCCGCGCCAGTGTCTCTAACATCCTGTGCAACTTTAACAACCTTTGCTAACTGAATCTTTATATCAAAATGATTATAAGTGTAGGCTTCTTTATCTGCATCATACGTTGAATCAGCCATACCCCCCCCCTTATATTATTCCCACAAAGACAGTTTAAGGAACTTAGCTTAATTATATCATTTTGTCATTTAATACAGCCAACCAGTTTTTATCCTGGTTGGCTGCTTTTATCAGCCAGCTTTCACACCGCCACGCAATTTACCCATACCAGCTTGTGCTAGTTTGCCCATGCCTTTACCTAAAGACCTTCCAGCCATTCCCCCTACACCTGATGCTGTATTAAACATCATGCCCCCTGCGGCGTTAGTAGCGCCAGTAATCCCACTGATACCATTACCGCCAGTGATGGTACTTACGAACGATGGTATCTGACCGATGATAAAAACGCCCATTAAAAAAGCGATTAGGGCATAAAGAGCACCGCCTAAACCTATTTCAGCACCTACAGGGAATTGATTACTCATAAATTCAATAAGAATATGAATAGTCAAAGTCACAAAAACATTAAGCAGGATATAGTTAAATGCTTGGCCTATCCATTGTTTGGTAAAAGTAACTGTTTGTTCATACATAGCCATCATTAAATAAAGTGGCCCGACAATAAGAAGTAGACCTACCATGAACTTAGCAATAAGCATAGTTGCGGCGGCATAGATAACAAAAGCTGTACCTCCAGCGTAAAAAAGAATTAATGCCATAGTAGCAGCTAGGATTGTTGAAATATCTGAATCCCATAAACTTAATTCATTCGTTGCTTCAAGAATACGTTTACCGTTCGCGTTAATTTGTTGAATGACGGTTTCAAGCGCTGAGAAAGTACCTGTTGAGCCAATTAGCCTAGATGCAATTTCATCACCTGCATCCATCACGAACGGTACAACCTTACCTATATACCATGCGCTACCGACAAGGCCGGACATGATTACAACTAATTTTAGCCCATTGATAAGCATATCCTGAATAGCGTTAGGATCGCCTTTATAGTGTACTAACCCCCACTTCCAGACAAAATAGAGACCAAAAGCAGCCCCCATTATTGGAAGAAAGATTTCATTCACATCACTGATATACGAACTTAGATTACTTGATATAAATTGAGTTAACTCCTTATACATATCAGTAAGCATATTAACAGGTAACTCAAAATCAGCGGCTGCATTAGCAACGCTGGGTATGAGTAAACCTAACGGGAAAATATATTTAATATAATTTTTTAATTCCATACTACCCCCTTCACAACATTTATTTATCTGTAATTTTTAGATTTGGATGCGTACCTGCGATTAGCAGAAGCATTTCAAATTCCATAGGCTTAAGTAGCCTTGTATTTTTACTTCCCTGTTTTTGGATCTCTTTTTTTCTCCATGCGCTACCGTCTGAAAGGCCAAAGAGCTTAGCGATCTCATCCGTTGAAAGGCCGGTACTCTCACGAGCGGCCTTAACCTCTGCCGCTGTAGGGTAGGTTTGTAAAAGCTTCGACTTTTCAATCATGTGTGTTAACAGGCTCCTGCAACTAAGTTAAGTTTCTGAAAAAACGTATAATTTCGGTTCCACTCTCACCGGGAATCGATCTATACTTTTGATCGCCATAATACCCCCTTCGTATTTGGCATTTATCTAGCCGCCTGGGGAAATTGCCAGGCGGCTTTTTTTTTATACCTTCCCTGACTCACAAACAGCCTCCTGTAACGCTCTGTATCGCGTTGTCGTAGCTCTGCTAACCCATTCCCATGACTGACTATCAAAAACAGCGTAGAGGCGTACCCATGAGCTTTTATAGACATGGTAGGTTTATGCCTCTTTGCTGGCAGAACTGGTTTTAAATGATAGTGCCATATGGCACGAAAAGCAATCAGTAAGGTTGAGTTGAATGTATCGTTGGATGTGATTAAAAAGAAAACAGATTATGTGAACATCAACGAACGCGATTAGCGATCGTTGTATTATTTCCATATTTCAAATATTTCTTTTTTCAAGATCAAACACTCGATCTATGTAAGATCTTTCCTCTTCCTTTCTTTTTATGCCGTTAAATTCCTTGTTATTCAATTTGTTACCTCGTTAACTAGGTACATCTTTACCAACAACTCGGTACATTTTAACCAATAACACGGTACGCTTTTACCAACATAGCGGTACATCTTTACCAATCTGGATAAATTTAATCAGGTACAGTTTTACCAAAAACGCGGTACAGATTTTACGTTATCGCGGTACATTTTTACCAACGATGCGGTACAGATTTTCTGTGGATAAGTGCAGTCGTAACGCTCTGTTTTATATCCTGTTGATAACTTTTTTGGATGCTAAGGCAAAGGGCAAAAATTTTGATGGAATCAGGCGCGTGAGGCTCACACTATCGCAGCTGGCCAGCTCGTCGGCGTTCTTCGTGTTTTACATAAAAACAGTCACTTAGCATTCCCGCCCCGCAACATTACACGTTCAGTAAATTTGAAAACTATATATTGGCTTTGTTGAAAGGTGGATTGAGATCTGGTGAACACAACTAGGTACAGCATTTGTAATTTGTACCTGATTGTGTTTTACTCTCAAAATCTTGAGGCCAGTAGGGAGGGGGAGGCGTGAAACAAAAACAAGATATTCATGCTGGGCTTGTCAGCGGTGGCGCTACAGTAGCCGACAATAAAGTGATAACGCAAGGCAATCAGCTTATTGAAGGTAGTTACGATATTAACTTGGCAGAAATCAGGCTGCTTTGGCTTGCTTTGTCTAAAATCGACAGTAAAAACCCGCAGCCGGAAGGCGCGGAAATTGTGTTAACTGCGCCTGAATACAGCGCAATGTATAATCTCGAATTAGCAAATAGTGCGCATCAGCTTCAATCTGTATCATTAACTTTAGGCTCAAAGCCTATCTATACTTATGAGTGGAACGAGCGAAAAAAAAGAGTAGATGCCGTTGCTAGATATTGGTTTTCCTCTATTACCTATGGTGCTAATAAAGGCGCTGATATTACGCTTTCTTTCTCTCCTAAGATAGCCCCGTTTCTATACGATTTAAAAAATGAATTTACGCAAATGAATGTATTTGCAATGGCAAAACTTGATACACCATTTGCCTTTAGGCTTTATTCTTGGCTAAGTAGATATAGAAAGCTTGATAAATATAAAAATCCAAAATCGGGCGTTATCAGCACTGAAAAAATTAGCATTGATTGGATGAAGGATCGTTCTGGCCTAACAGGGAAATATGCAGACTTCAAAAATTTTAGGGTTAGAGTTCTTGATCCTGCTGTTGACGCTATCAACCGAACGACTGACCTGACAGTTCGCTATGAAACTGTTACGACAGTGAGAAAGGTTACACATCTGATTTTCAACTACATCGTTGAAGGTGATAAAGCTTACATTAGGGTTAAGCCAGAACCGCCTAAGCTACCGCGTAGGCCTAGAGTTAAAAAGGGTAGTCACGGTGAGGGAGAATGGGCTAGAACGTGCCTTGATTTGGTACGTGAGTATGAAAAAAAGTTAAAAGAATACGATAAAAAAGAAGAGTTGCCAGTGGCTTATCTGCGTAAAGAGATTCTTTATTATGAAATCATCGGCAATACTGAGGCGGTTAGCTATATAGAACGGCTTATTTCAGAACGTAAATCAAAACGAGCCGCAAAAAAAGAGGAAAAGTGATTGTATACAATTAACCCGCTTTCTAAGAAAAATTTATTGCTGCATATCCATAAAATCAGCAATATTTTTCCTGAGCTAACCAGTACTGAACTGGTAACGCTTATGTTGCATTCATCAGGGTTAAAGCCTCCTAGAATGGGGGAGTTAATGTCTATATCAAAAAAAACGATAAACTCTCACATTGAAAACATACGTGTTAAGTTTCAATTAGACAATTATGAAGAAGTTAAACAGGTATTTGAGCTACGCATTACGCTCAATTCGAACCCTGAACGCTATAAATCACTTTTCCCTGAGATAAACGATGAACTTTACCAGTGCATGATCTTGGTTTGTATGGGCTACACAATTGAAGAAATTGTTAACAGGGAAGAAGAAAAAACCGCTGAACTGGTACGTAAGCAAATAGAGGACTTGAAAATTACTTATGCGGTTGATTTTTTGTCAGATTTAAGGGTATTCTTCATGATTCGATTAAAGCTTGACCAGGCTAAGCATGGCTGAATTTGATATGTAGCCATGCTTAATATACTGTTTTTATCGTAATGGATTGATTAGCATATGGATTTTGCTTTTTTATATCATAAAGTCGTGTTAATTAACTGTTAATAGAAGTATTAGTTATAGGAATAGTTAAAATAACTATTTCCTGTACAGGATTAAAGCGTTATAATCCTTCCTGTGATTGGGAAATCCCAATCTCTAAGGGGTTTTAATGTTGCATTACTATGAGGATACTAAAGGGGGGAAGTCTTACAAGTCTGTAGCGGTACGCCTCGATCTGGATGGTAAGCTAAACCGAATACTTAGTGCTTTTAGTGAAGGGGTTAATGTTGGAAAGAAGAACATAATCGAAGCGGTATTCAATATATCTATCGGTAATGATGATTTTTTTTCAACGTTTGATCCACATAAAGACTGGAAACCTCAAGTAGTTTACGAGGGTTATTGTTCGGTTGGTGTGTCAATTCAGTTAGATGCTTACCTCAACTTTAAGATAACAACCTTAAGCCGCAAGGCGGGGATTAATAAAAAGAAACTTTTGATTCTGGTCTTAGACCAGTTCATTGAGAGCTTACCAGTTATCACACTGGTAAAGAAAAAACTAGCTCTCAAAGTTAAGTGAAGTTACTTAACAGGCTCTTTAACAATATGGATATGGTAGTTTTTTGCGAAATACACGCTTTATATTTAATATAAAAGTGGAAAAGGGGGTATTATGGTTCTTGCTGCTCCTGTATTGGCAAGTCTGCTAATGCAATGCGGTGGGAATGTTGATCCGACTACACTACAAACAATTATTTCAGTGGAGTCAGACGGCAATCCTTACGTAGTGGCAAATGTCACTAAAAACACTTCGCACTACTTTAAATCCAAAGATGAAGCAGTCCATTTTGTTAATGAACTTGCTAAAGTAGGTGATAAATATTCTGTCGGTCTTGGACAGATTTACGTTGGTAACTTTAAAGGTTATGGGTTGACAAATGAAACAGCCTTTGACTTTTGTAAGAACGTTACGGTGGCCTCAAAGATATTTGAGCAATGTTATTACCGTGCGATTGATAGCGGGGAATACCCTGATGAACAGCAAGCATTGAGGGCTGCGGCATCATGCTACTATTCAAATAATTTTACGAGGGGGTTTAAAAAGGAGAAGAACGGGAAAAGCTATATTGATCTGGCTAATAACGCTGTGAATAAAATCTATTCTGTTCCGGCTATGAAACCAGTGGGGGCAGGGGATAGCCTAACGCCAGTTAACAATAATCTACGGCGCGGCATTGTTTACCAGCAACCCGAAGGGGATCAGCCTGAAATGGTTGAAAGTGCAATTAATGTAAAAGGGAACAAACCAGCGCGGGCTGCTTGGGATGTTTTCAATGATTTCGCTAAATAAAAGGGGTATTTAAAATGCAAAAAACTAAAAACTTTCTGTTTAAGGTAAAAGTTCTGGCTTTTTCTTTCTTCGCTAGTGTCATGGCATCTGCACCTATGAGCGCTTTTGCGGCGGGTGGTATTAGCGGTGCGGAAGGTGGGATCTCAACCGCGCAGACCGCCATTTACTCTTTGCTTGGTGCAGGTGCGGCGGTATATCTTCTGATTAAAGGCTTTATGCTTAAAATCAATAAAATTGGCTGGAACGATCTGTTTATGGCAATGGTTACTTGTGCTGTTGTTGCGGGTCTGCCAGCGCTTGCGGTCTGGTTCTGGGATCTCGGCGGCAACTAATAAAAAAACATGCTGACGAAGGCCGCGCAAGCGGCCTAATCAAATAACTAGGGGGTTATTATGGCTGAAGATGATGATGTAGAACTTGAAGAAGAAGAAACTATTAATACCCAACATCTAACGCTTAATGTATTGAACATGATTCCAAATATGGGGGGCGTTCCTCTTGTATGGGGCGTTTCCTTACTTGGTTCATCAATGCTGCTTGCTGTAATTGGTTTTATAGCAACAAATAGTCTTTTGGGGGTGTTATTTGCGCTTCCAACAATTTTAGCTTTTTTTATTATTAAGTTTATTTGTATCAATAGCCTCGATGCTTTAAGAGTTTTTCAGCTTAAAGTTGCTGGGAAGTTCCGTAGGATTCTTAATGGCGGTGGACTTTATAAGCTATCCCCGTCTTTAGGTGATGAAAATGGGGGGAATGATGTCTACGAACAAATCAAACGCGCGAAGCATTAGTAAGAAAGCTCTTGAAGGAAAAATTCCCCACTATCGTTACCCTGTTACTGACTCAATCTCAATGATTGGGGATAACAAACTAATGGCTACGGTTAAGATAGCGGGTTATCCATATGAACTAGCTGATGATTCTGAACTTTATAGTAACTATAATTTGTTTAGAACGTACCTGGTCAGCATTGGTAAGGATATGGCTGGTCAGCTTGGTTTATGGACTTACATCGACAAGCGTGAAATTCTTGTTAATGATGTTTATAAATCGAATAATGTATTTATTCAGAGGTTTATTGATAAATACATGGAGCGTTTTAATACAGGTGGTAGGTATTATGAATCTGTATACTACATCACGCTAATTTTTAATTACGGTCAATCTTCAATTGAAGATGGGATTAAAAAACTTGATTCCGTCCTTAAAATGTCGGAAAAAATTTGTGGTCCATTCGGGTTGTCTGTACTGCAAAATGATGGATATATGAATGAGTCCGCGAATTTTCTTTCATGGCTCATTAACCATCATAATTTCAAAGTGCCTCTTGTAGAAGATCCTATCTACAAAGTGGTTGGGAATAGTGAGCGTATTTTTGGTTACGATATAAGCCTTATTCGTAATGCCAATGATGCTCAAGATAAGTATTGTGTTTCTTATACCCTTCGTTCATTCCCCGCAAAGATTAAGCCAGGTGCGCTTGATTTTATTCTATCAATTCCTTGCGAATTAACATTTGCCCAATCTTATATTTATACTCGTCAGTTAACAGCCATATCGATCATTGACGGGCAAGCGAATAAAATCAATTCCACAAATGCCGCAATTGATGAAGAAGGTACGGCGCTAAACTCAATCAAAAACCTTGTTCAAAACGGTGAAGTGTTTCTTGGTGATTATCATGGCGTTATTTCGGTTTATGGTAAAACAGCTAAGGAGGCTTATGATAATGCAATTCTCGTTGAATCCGGTTTTAGCGCTGCGGGATATGTGCTGCTTCGCGCAACGGATGAACAAGAGGATGTTTTTATAAGTTCACTTCCCGATGCTAAAAAGAGACCGCTCAATACCGTTCGTTCTACCTCTACCCTGGCTGATCAGTTCTCTCTACATAATTTCTCGGTAGGTAAGCGTACTGGCAACCCAATGGGGGATGGAACGGCAATGATGCCTGTAGAAACGTTACAGGGCGGGATTCATTACCTTTCAACAACTGATAGCGATCCTGCTAAAGATGTAGTAGGTGAGCCAGAATCTGGACACGGCATCTTTTTAGGTCAAACAGGTACAGGTAAAACAACCTTACAGGCGTCTTTAACATCCTTCGTTGAGCGTTTTAATCCGATGTTATTCGGCATTGACTTTAAACAGTCGATGCGATTACCAATGATGATGTTGGGTGCGCAATACTTCGTTCTGAGGGAAGGTGAGTTTACTGGCCTGAACCCTTTCCAGTTAGACGAAATAAAAATGGCAACGGATGATAACGGTATAGTTGATCACGCCTTTGCCGAACAAATTAAGGAACGTATACGCCAGTTCTGCTACTCATGGGTAGAACGTATAGGCGCAAATAGTGAGGGAACGCTTGATGATGGTGACAGCGCTAAAATCGTCAGGGCTGTAGATGCGGTAATGGAGTTGCCACGAGAAGGACGGCGATTTAGTAACGTGCTTGAAATGATTGCTGCATCTCCTTTACGTAACCGCCTTATGGAGTTTTCCGCCTACGCGAACGGCGGTAGGATGGGGCGTTATGCTTGGGCGGTGGATAGTCCTCAAAATCAGTTTGATCCATTGCTGTTTGATAGGGTCGCATTCGACAGTACAGTAATCCTGAAAAAACAGCCTAATGGTAAACCTCACCCTGCGGCTGAAATTCTTTTAGCGGTTTTATTCTTCTATAAAGATTTAATGAAAATAAACCCGCGCAAAAAAGGCCGCTGGACAATCTTTTCTTGTGAAGAATTCTGGATGCCAGCTAACTTCCCGCTTACGCAAGAGCAGTTAAAGCAATCGCTCAAAGCAGGACGTATGGATTATGAAATGTGTTGGCTTATCTCTCAACAGCCAGTTGATGCTATTAACTGCGCTATATTCAATGAGATTAATGAGCAAACAACAATTCGTGTATTGTTACCTAACCCTAATGCAAAGTGGCAGCATTATAAGGAAATTGGAATAACAAGAAAGGAGTTTAGAAAGCTTAAATCTCTTGCTAAAACAAGCCGCACCTTCTTAATTAAGAAGTCCAATACGAGCGTTTTTGGTACTATGGATTTGCATGGATTTGATGAATTCCTGCCTGTTTTATCTGGTGATAAATATGGCGTACAAGCTGCTGAGGAAATCATCAAGCGGATTGGTTCCAACGATCCTAATGATTGGATACCAATCTTTATTCAAGAAAATGCACGTAACCATAAGTTACGTAAGGCTGAGCATGATGATGATGAAGAAGAAGATATTGAATATGAGGATACTGAGTATGAGGATGCTGAATAAAAACGCCTTTATGCTGCTAAGTGCCTTGACAGTGAATAGCGTACTGGTTTCACCGCCAACATTCGCTACGGGTATACCTGTATTTGATGCGGCAAGTGCGACAAATATGCTTCAACAGTTACAGGCAGCGAAACAGCAGTATGATCAGCTTGTCGAACAGTATAAGCAAGCTAAAAGCTTGCATGACCAGACGATAGCGGAAGGTAAGCGATTATATGAAGGAGTAACTAACTTTAATGTAAACGACTTGCTGGATGATCCTACATTAAGTAGCTATCTGCCAAATAAACGAACAGCAGATTCTTTATTAGATGCTGCGGATAATATTGGTGAATTGAGGGAGAAGTATAAACTCACTTCTTCTGATTCCGAAGTTCAGAAAGCATATGATAGTATGCTGACTGAATTGAATAATATGCAAACTGCGTATAACACGGCTGTTAAACGCAGTGACCATATTTCAAATCTTTCCAAAAAACTTGAGCAGGCAGCTACGCCGCAAGAAAAAGCGGATTATCAAAACGCAATTAATACTGAGTCAAATAATCTTCTCAATGAGAAGACTAAGCTTGACTTAGCTAAAGCAAACTTTGATGCAAACTTTAAAATTGCTCAAGCATCACGCCGCGCTGAGTTTAAAGATGAATTTAGCGTTGATAAATAATTATACTAAATATAACAAGCCCGAAAGGGCTTGTTGTTAAGGGGGTATTATGCCATTGAAGCTAGTTTTGATAGTTGTGGGTTTTATGACTCTATCGGCGTGTTCAGTTAATCCACCTCAACCAACTAAGCCAAAGGGTAAGTGGGTGCAAATGAATACCCACGTTCCAGCCGCACAAGCGCAATTAAAAAAAATAAAAGCTGAGCAAGAGAGGGGGAAATAAAATGTTTAAACGTAATCAAAAAAAGCTCAACGAACAAGAACGCGCTGAAATTTACGATAAAAATAAAAAAATGGCTGAGCTAACCGCTCAAGAAAGAAAGGAACTGGACGCTGATAAAAGTGTACATTTGAGCGCTATTGCAGGTTTTCAACGCGATAGAGTTTCAGAACAGCGCCGTATGATGTGGATTGGTTTTGGATTCGGTGGAATTGGTATCGTAGCGGCGGGTGCAATGGCTGTTGCTCTGGCTTTTCTGACGCCTTTGAAAGAGGTGAAACCATATATCGCAGAAGTAGATCAGGTTACAGGTCAGGTAAATATCGTATCAGCAGTAGGCGACGATAAAATCAAACTTACTTATCAAAGTTTGGTTGATGCGTCAAACCTCGCTAACTTTGTTGTAGAACGTGAGTCTTATGACTGGAACTCAATTCAAAACAGTCTTGATCAGGTTAAACTTCGTTCTACACCTAGCGTATACGAATCAATGAGGCGATTTATTGTTGAAAGCCCGAACTCGCCGCTTGTCTTATTAGCTAAAGATAAAGTAATGAAGGTTGGTATTACATCTAAGCCGATTGTAGACAGCAATAAAGGTGTTGGAACTGTGCGCTTTTATAAAGCTGTAACTGATGGTACAGGTAAGCCGATTCCTGGCTATCCGATTACGCACTGGCAAGCAACGATTACTTTTGACTACGAACATAAATTAAGAACCGATGATGATTATATTAATAATCCTCTTGGTTTTAATGTGACTAGTTATCGTGTCGATCAAGAATCACAAAAATAAAGAAAGGCGAGGGGGGTTAATGAAAAAGATTCTTTTAGCTGGGTGCATAGCGGCAACTTTACCAGGCGTTGCAAACGCCTTGAATGTTCCGCAGCCGACGAGCTATGACGCTCGAATTCAGGAGGCTACTTATAATCCTGATGATGCTGTTCTTGTCAGGGTTAAGGCCGGAACATCAACACTCATTAAGTTACAGGATGGTGAGTTTATTACTGACGATCAGGCAGGGATGGGGTTTGGTGATCCTGATGCTTGGGATGTTTCTGTTAGAGGGAATAACATCTTTATCAGGCCAATTGCTGAACAACCTGATACGAATGTTACGTTAGTATCAAATAAGCGAACCTATGTTTTCTTTTTGCAGTCTGTGAAGGGAAATCCTTCATGGATGGTTAGATTTAAATATCCTAAAAAATACAGTTCTTCAACCACGACAGTATTTAAAAGGCCGCCTTGTCAATCTAATGGTGCTTACAATGCAAACTGGAATTATCAGTTGCAAGGTAAAGAATCTTTTGCGCCGTATGAAGTTTGGGATGATGGGCGCTTTACATGCTTTAAATTTAATCCATCAAGTGATCTTCCTATGATTTACCGTGTAGCTGGCGACGGTGAAGAAATGTTAGTAAATGGGAATCCTGATAGTGATGATAATAATATTATTGTTGTACAGGAAACTAACCCTGAGTTTGTAATTCGTCTTGGTAAGAAAGCTGTAGCGGTTCGGTCAGATACGATTAAGGCAATGCCGTCTAATCGTAATGGTACAACCAATGGCATGATTAGGGAGATTAAATCTGATGAATGATAATCAGAAAGATGAAATCGGTGCTATCCCTTCTATTGATGATGATCGCGCAACGGTAGACTTACAAGGCCAGCGCGGTAAGAAAGCCTCAAAGGGTTATCTGAAAGACATTCTCATATTTGGGGGGGCAATTGTTCTAATCCTCGCGGTGGCAGGTGCTTTTGTCTGGAGAGCTTTCCATAAGGGTGATACAGAAGAAGCTGGTAAGCCGGTTGATCCGACACTTGAAAAAAGTGTTGGTAGCGATGCAGGGAACAGAGGCGTGGATAAGCTGATGAATACCATTGCTGAGCGTAAGGCGGCAGAAGAAAAGGCAGCAGAAGAAGAACGTAAAGCAGCAGAAGCAAAACGCTTGGCAGAAGAAAAGGCCAAACAAGATGCGCTAATGGCGCAATTAGAAGCCCAGGGGAAATTAGGTAACGGCAGCGCAAACAATAACGCTTCACGAGCTGGCGGGAACGGTGGCAATAAAGATGCCCCGCCAACACCGCAGGAGCGAAAGCTACAGGGGAAAGGCTTGGTTTTCGCAGGTAGCGAGGGTAAAGGTACTGCTAATGGCGGTACAGGCTCACAAAGCGCGGGAGGGGGCTTAAACAAGGCGCTGGAAGGTGGTACATATGCCAATGGTCAAGCTTCCATTCTGAAAGACCGTAGTTTGTTGTTGGGTATGGGTACAGTTTTACCATGTGTGCTAAAAACAAAGATCGTTACCACCTATCAGGGGTTGCCGATTTGTCAGTTAACCAAAAATATCTACTCAAACGATGGAAATACATTATTGCTTGAGGCTGGTACTAAATTCTTTGGTGAACAGCAAAACGCCCTTGTTCAAGGTCAGGCGCGAGTATTTGTAAACTGGACAACAGCCGAAACACCTAAAGGTATTCGCGTTCGTATTGATGCTCTTGGTGTAGATGGGCTGGGTGCTGCGGGTATTCCGGCATGGGTTGATTTACATTTCTGGCAGCGGTTTGGTAATGCAATTATGCTTAGTTTCATTGATGATGCGCTGGCAACGGCAGCAAACAAAATCAGTAATAATAACAATAATAACAGCATTAAAGTTGATAATACCGAAGATGCCGCCAGTAACATGGCAAGTATAGCGCTTGAGAACTCTATTAATATTCCACCAACGGCATATATTAATCAGGGTGAATTGATTTCAATCATCGTACCGCGTGATACTTACTTCAATAATGTTTACGAACTTCATTGATTAAAAAATCGGGAGAAATAAATATGAAGCATAAAATTTTCATTGGTCGTGTTGGAAAGTCAAAAACCACAAACTATGATGCCTTAAAATCGTTAACTACTCGTTTGAAAAGGGTGGTTAAGATAGAAGATTTGCGAGAGTTTGAAATTAAGAAATAAGTAGGTGAAAATAGGGTATAAGTGAAGGGGTTTCCCTTCACTTATATTTAATATAAAGGGGGTAGAATATGGTTGCTAAAAAAAGCCGTCCAGTTGGTGTAGGGATTGTTATTCCTAAAGTTCTGGTATATGGAAAGTCTATTATATCTTACGATCCTCATGCTGAGACTAGTGAAGAAAAGGAAGAAAAGAGTTTTATTGACTCTTTTAATACCGAAAATAAAAAACCACGCTGTTTAGATTTCGATTAAGGGGCTGTAATGAATGAATCATATGCAGATTTCCATGTAATCCGCAATCAGCTAGCGAAAACAGGAATTAGCGAGATTTTAGGATATGACGGTTTAACCGAAGTAGCCGTAAACCAGCCTGGTAGAATCTGGTTTGAACGTGGTAAAGGTTGGGAGTCGAAAGTTAATGAAGATTGTAATTACTCAAATCTTGAAATGTTGGCTCAATCATTATCTGTAAAAAGTCATACTGGCGGCATTGATCAGGATTACAACGCATCAAAACCAATTCACTCTGTAACCCTACCTGATGGGGAGAGGGGGCAAATTATTTTACCTCCTGCCGCAGAGGACGGTACTATTTCATTTACTATTCGTAAGCCCTCTAAAAGCAGATTTGATTTACAAAGCTATATAGATAGTGGTCGCCTGTCAGATTTCGAAATTTGTGGTCGGGCTTATGTAAAAGAAAAACCTTTGACGGGTGAGCAATTAGAGCTTCTCGGCTATCTTAAATCCAGAGACATGGATCGCTTTTTTAAAAAAAGCGTTCAGATGCGTTTAAATCACGTTATGGTCGGTGCTACAGGGTCTGGTAAGACTACCTTCATGAAATCTATAGCAGACCTTTTTCCAGCAAACAGACGTTATATAACGATTGAAGATTCGCATGAACTCGATTTGCCGAACCATCCTAATCATGTTCATTTGTTCTTTAAGCGTGAAGGTATCGGCGCTACCGCAAAAGACTTAATTGAAGCTGGTATGCGTATGAAGCCAGATCACATCTTCCTTACTGAGTTAAGGGGGGATGAAGCCTGGAACTATTTAGGCATGTTGAATACTGGTCATAATGGAAGCCTGACTTCTACTCACTCTGACGATAACCCTGCTGCTGTTTATAGCCGACTTTCTTCACTGATCAAAGAATCAAAGGTAGGTACAACGCTTGATTACGGTTTGATTACTAATACAGTAGCCAGCACGATTGATATAATCTCTTTTTGGAAAGGTTCTTATATGACGAAAATATATTACAATCCAGAAGAGAAAAATGAAGCTGTTATGCGTCTTTTAGGCATGGTGGCTTAACTGGATGAATAAGGGGGGGGTATGCAATTAAGGCAGGATCTTAAAAAGTCCGATATTATATCAACTATAATATTCGCTATCTTAATGGTGGGTATTGGCGGCGCAATTGGTGTATATGGTGGAGGTTACGTTTTTCTGCTTATATCGAAAGTAGATACTAATCTTCTATCATACGATACCTTAATAAAAGCGTGGCCTTTATGGGAGTATAAAAAATTACATGCTGCAATATCGTTAGGTACAATCGTATTTGCGGCGGCAATTCTCATTCCTCTTGCTGCCATCATTATTGGTGCTTTCTTTGAGTTTCCTGAACCGGATGTACATGGAAATGCAAAATTGATAACTGATGAAGAAATCAAAGAAAGTGGTTTGCTTGATGCTGATGATGAATACCCTGAAATCTTGATTGGTAAAGTTGCAAAAGGCAGATACAAGGGTAAATACCTTAAGTTTGCTGGACAACAGTTTTTGGGGTTAGGCGCTCCAACTCGAAGTGGTAAAGGGGTTGGTTTTGTTATTCCAAATCTGCTTAATTATCGTGATTCCGTTTGCGTTCTTGATATTAAAGCTGAGAACTATATATTTACGGCGGGTTATCGTAAAAAAATGGGGCAGGAAGTATTTGTTTTTGCCCCTGATGGGTATCGTTTTTCCGAAGAAGAATTTGAAGAGTTCAAATTCAGCGATTACTATCTGAATCTGTCACCAGAGGAACAACAAGCTTTCAATGAAAAATTCCGAAATACTGAGCATGTTTTATCACACCGCTGGAACCCTCTGGACTATATAAGCCGTTCTAAATCGCGTCGTGTCGGTGAAATCAAGGATTTGGCAACAATCCTTTTTCCTGATGATGGGGGCGATAATGCTATCTGGAACAGTATGGCAGAAGCTGTATTTGAATCTTACATTCTGTACATGCTGGATATGGAAGAAACGATTAATAAAATCAATGCTGAGATTGAAGAAAACAGGAAAAACGGTATTGATGATGACAGGGAACTTATGAAGCCCTATCCGGTTTCTATGGCGCAATTGTATTCCCTTACTGGTGTACCAGATATGGCTGAGTGGATGAATGATGAAATCCTTTACTGGAAAGATAAGGGGTATCCACTTAGCAAAGGTTGTGTTGAAGGTTTTAACCGATTTATCGCGGTAGATCCAAAAACTCGCGGTAATATCATGCAGAACTTTAATAAGCCGCTTAAGATATTTGAGGCTGAATCTTGCCGACTTGCTACTTCTGCTTCTGATTTTGACTTTAATGATTTACGCCGTAAAAGGATGTCTGTTTATATTGTACTTTCACCAACAGGTATGGAAAAGTACAAGCAATTAATTAATCTGTTCTTTAGTCAGTTGGTAAGGGTTAACACTCAAACTCTACCTGAGCATGATAAAACATTAAAATATCAATGCCTCTTAGTGCTGGATGAATTTACGTCTATGGGGCGTGTAGGTATTATCGAGAAATCTATAGCATTCACGGCGGGTTATAATATCCGTTATATGATTATCTATCAGAATGACGAACAGTTAGAATCTGATGATGCTTACGGGAAATCAGGAGCTTTCACGCTGAGAAAGAACCTTGCTGTAGAAGTCGTTTATCCTCCTAAAGATGTTGATTCTACCGCTGAGCGTATTAGTAAAACATTCGGTAAGAAAACCGTTAAAATAAAAACTAACTCCAGAACCAGTAACGGCGGTAAAATCAGTAATGGCACGAACGAGCAATACGTAGGCCGTGACCTTTATATGCCGCAAGAGATTGTAGAGTTAGGGTCACAAAAATATGTAATGCAAAAAATTAATAAGGGGAAAAGAACCAAAGTCGCGGTTAATGAAGTCATAATTATGGAGCAGGTTAAGCCGTTTGTTGCTCATAAGATTGTGTACTTTGATGAACCGGTATTCATGGAAAGGCGCAAGGTTGCGACTGACAACGTTCCAGACGTACCAATCTTGCAGGATATTGAACATTACGAAATTCCACGCGATAAGCGGCGTGATATTCCGTCTATCGCCAGTGCTTGATAAGAAAGGGGGTTTTATGAAAACAATTCTAACTGCTTTAATTCTTTCAGCAACGCTTGCTACTTCATCTGGTGCGCTGGCGGCTACTGCGCTAGCACCATTTGAAGGGGTATCTTCTGATCCTGGTGAGGAAAGCCCCGACAGCGGCGATCCGTGCGTTGCTGTGACGTGTTTATATGGTCAAATGACAGGGAACAGCCAAAACGAGTGTAATGCTGCTGTTAAGGCTTTCAAATCCATTAAGGCCACTAAAAAGCACGGTATCTTTGATCCTACAAAAACGCTTAAAAAGCGTACAAACTTTTTAAATGGTTGCCCCTCGGCTGATCCTGACATTGTTAAGCAGATTTTGAAAAAGTTCGGAAAGCTGAAAAGTTTTTGATAGTTAAGCCCCGTTAAGGGGCTTTTTTTATTGCTTAACGTGCCATTTGGCACTATAGTAATGTACTCACTAACTGGAGGGCGTTATGAATCAATCATCGGTATGGATTTTTATACTCTTTATAATTTTTTGTTTAGCCTTTGCTCTTTATAACTCGCAAAAGAAAAAAAAGCGCAATATGAAATATAGTACAGGCCAGAAAACTCTAAACACGTCCGGCGTGATTCTTAAGTACGAGTTAGAGCCTAATATGAGAAGTGCGTTAATGTTGCCAGCTAGCGCAGAAATCATAACTATAAAAGGTATTGGTGATTCTGTTTATATTTGGGCTATCGTTCCCGAAAATCAGATAAACGTTAAACGTATTTTTAATGTTATACCTACAGGTGGAAGTGTACCTGAAAATACAACTTATATTGGTACAGCCTACCCTGAAAACAACGTGTTCCACATTTTCGAGGAAAACCAGTAGTTTTATACTTAATATAAATAGTGAAGGGGGTTATATGATTTTAACTATCGCAGAAAAACCGGAATTAGCCGAAATTATTGCTAAAGCTTTCGGCAGTGAAGTAAAGAAAAATGGGTATTGGGAATGTGCAAATAATAACTTTGTTACTTGGTGTTATGGTCATATGCTGGTACTTACACCTCCTGATAAAGTAAACCCTTCTTACAAAACATGGGTTATGTCAGATTTGCCAATGGATCTAACCGAAGTTTCCCATGAAATAAAAACTACGGAAAACGGTTTTGTAGAACGGCAATACAAAATCATTACTGATCTGCTACGCAAATCTTCTTCTGTAATTAATGCTGGCGATCCTGATGATGAAGGGGAATTGTTAGTTAGAGAGATTCTTTGGAAGGAGAATTATAATAAGCCAGTTCAGCGGTTATTACTAAATGACCTTAACGTTAATGCTGCTAAAAAAGCTCTTTCTAAATTGCAGGACGGTAACTCTGAGAAGTTTATGCGCCTTGCGCTAAAGGCTTTAGCTAGGGCTAAAGGCGATCAGATTTATGGTCTTAACATGACGCGCTATTATACGCTTTTGAATCGTCAGCATGGCGGTAATGGCAAGCTTACGTGTGGCAGGGTACAAACACCTATGCTCGGCTTGATAGTTAAGCGCTATGAGGATTTTAAGAATCACGTTAAGACCTATTACTATGATATTTATTCATCCCATAGCAATTTGAAATCTGTTTATTTAAAAATTATAGCTGATGATAAATTTGCTACGGATGGGAAAGTATTATTGCCCGAAGTAGCGGAACGCATTAAATCAACGTGTATTTCTAAACCTTCAACTGTAGTTGTAGCCAAAGTTGAGGATAAAGAAACCCCGCCGCCGTTACCTTTTGACCTGCTTGGGCTTCAAGCCTATATGTTAAAAGATAATATAGATCCAACAGAAACAATGGAAATAACTCAAAAGCTACGTTCAAAAGAGATAGCCGCTATTTCCTATAACCGCTCGGATTGCCGTTATCTTACAAGCGATCAATATGATGAAGCTCCCGCGACATTAGAAGCTTTAAAAAAATATATTAGCGGCGGTTTACTTGAATCTGTCATAAATAACAATGGATTCGATATAAAACGTAAAGGTATTGCGTTTAATGATGATAACGTAAGCGCACATACCGGAATTATTCCTTCGGCAGAACCGCGCAATCTTGACAAGCTAAATGCAAAAGAGAAAAAAGTTTATGAAGCTATAGTTTTACGTTACCTGCTTCAATTTCTGGAAAATAAAAAATACCAATCAGCAAAAGTTATCTTTGAATGTGAAGGTTATCGTTTTGGTGGAAACGCCACAAAACTTGTTAGCCCTGGCTGGACTGCTCTTGAATCTGAGGATTCTGATGATGATGGGGCAGAAGATAGTAACGATACTGCTTTTGACGCTATCAGCACACTCAAAGAAGGTGATGTAGCTGTATGTGATGATGTTCGTGTAGATAAGAAAGAAACTAAGCCACTACCTATCTATACCATGAAAACCTTCCTTGAAGATTTGAAACGTGTTAGCCGATACGTTACAGATCCTCACATTAAGCAGCTTTTGTTAAGCAAAGATAAAGGTAAAAAAGGTGAACGTGGTGGAATCGGAACGCCAGCTACACGAGCAACGATTATTAGCAATCTCGAAAGTACGGGCTATTTCACGATACAGAACGGGAAGCTTATTCCGACTGAAAAGGGTATAGGTTTTATTAAAAACCTTCCTGTGGCTGTTACAGCGCCAGATATGACAGCATTATGGCATGAACAACAAATGATGATAATGGAGGGTGATCTTGAATTAGGCGATTTCATTATCAATATCAACAATACCGTCAAAGAACTTATGAATCCTGAGCTTTCACAAGGTATTGTTTCTGCGGCTCAATCTTTCGCTGATAATAAGCCTGTCGGTAAATGTTTCTGCTGTTCTTCTGAAATGAAGATATCGCCCAAAGTTTATGTTTGTCAGAATGAAGGGTGCGGTTTTAAAATTTGGCGTAAAGTCGCTGAAAAAGAACTGACAGATAATCAAATGCAATTACTTATGAGTTCTGGAAGAACGAAAGTAATAAAAGGATTTAAATCAGCCAAAACAGGAAAATCATTTGAAGCGGCGCTTGTAATTGATAAAGAACAAAAACGGGTAACTTTTGAGTTTGCCCCTCGTAAAGCATAAAAGAGGCGGGGAGTAATCCCCGCTCTTACTAAAGTCTTGTGTTTATATTAAATATAATTTATAGCTAGTATAGTGCTAACTAATCACACTAAGAGGAACCGCCATGAGTGAATCTGAAAACGTCCGTAAAGTTCTTTCTAACATTCGTTCATTGAGAGCGTTTGCGCGTGAAGTTGATTTTGAGTTACTAAAGGATATGGCTCAAAAGTTCAACGCTGTAGTTGAAGAACTGCGTGAAGATGCGGAACGTGAAGCTAAAGAACGTGAACAGCGTGATGTACGTAAACGCGAACTCCTTGAAATGATCGCTAGTGAGGGATTTTCAGTTGAGGAACTTACAGGCGCTTCTGATACTGGTACAACCCGAAAAAAACGGGTTGTACAGCAGGTTCCAGCCAAATATCAGTTTGAAGTTAACGGTGAAATGCAATACTGGACGGGCAGAGGGCGTAAACCTAAAGCTATTGAAGAAGCTTTAGCCGCAGGTAAAAAGCTTGATGATTTTCTGATTCCTGATTCTGAAAAATAGGGATGGCCTGTATGAGTAAGGAAAAATTTATCACTGATTGGTTTTATGTCCCTTGCGCTTCTTCAAAAGAACTTGAGCGTACAGGTTTCTTTGGTTTAGGTGAGCCTAAAGTTAAAACCACTTACGTTAATAACGTACCGGATCTCGAACAGTACGCCGCTAATCTAGCGGAAAGTTACAACAAGCTCGATCAAGCTGGTTATGACGTTGTTAATGTTGTACCTGTTGCCATTGGTACAAGTGACCAGTGCTATCAAACTAATAAGAACTATGTTGGTGATGTTGGTTATAGCATTACACGGGGTGCGGTAGTTGTCGGTAAACTGCGGCAATAGGCACAATGTTACTACCGTCCAATAAAGATTTAAGCCAGGCATGTCCTGGCTTTTTTTATGCTCAAAATTACTGAACGTGTAATGTTGCGGGGCGGGAATGCTAAGTGACTGTTTTTATTTAAAACACGAAGAACGCCGGCGAGCTGGCCAGCTGCGACCGCGTGAGCCTCACGCGCCTGATTACGTCAATTATTTTGATTTATAAATTGCTTGCATTAGTGCCGAATGGCACTATAATTGTATTGTACAATACAAAATGAGAGCAAAGAGATGAAGCCAGCAATCAAAGCTTATAGCGAACTCCAGCAAGCATACGATTTTTTCAACACAACGCTTTTTAATGGTGATCTGCCGGATATGCTTCTGACTCTACAGCGGGGGCGTAACACCTTCGGCTATTTTGCTCCATCACGTTTTGCGGGTGAGTCGGTGCTGTCCGAACTGGCGATGAATCCAGATTATTTTGGTGGTCGCTCGCTCGCTGATACGCTCTCTACGCTTTGTCATGAAATGGTTCATGTATGGCAGCATTACACGCCAGGCGTAAAGCAGTGCAGGGGCGGGTATCATGATCGGGTTTGGGGCAAGAAGATGGAAGAAGTGGGTTTAATGCCGTCCAATACGGGAATGCCTGGCGGGAAAAAGACGGGGCAACAAATGACGCATTATATTATTCGCGGTGGACGTTTTCAGACCGCCGTTTATGACCTGCTTAAAAATGGCTTCTCGATCTCCTGGTATGATAAGTGGTCTGAGGGCGCTGTAATCCCTTCAAAGGCCAATCTCGATATTCTTGATGATTGGCTCAAGGTAACAGACAAAAACGATAAGGAGCTTATCAGCAAGCTTACTGAGACAGTGAGCAAAGGCAAGGCTGCAATTATTGATGGTAATGATGATGGTGATGCAGGGATAATGATTAAGCCCCCTGTAAAGGGCGCTACAGGCCGTGCTACGTTCTGCTGTCCTGAATGCGGCTTGAAAGCCTGGGCGAAACCTAGCGCTAACCTGATGTGCGGTGATTGTAAAGTAGATCTGATTGTTGAGGGAAATTGATATGAAAAATAAATTAAAATATAAATTGCTGCATATTAAGTTATTAGATGTTGTATTAAGTTGCACTGTGATCCTCGCAAGCTGTTATTACTCAATTGCTTCTTTGTTTGGTGTTTTTAATCCTTTTATCTGGATTGCGGCCTCTATTGTTGATTCGCTGACAGGAAAGAAAGGCTCTTTCCCTCAATCAATTCATGAGTATAGCGCGTGGTGGGATAGGTTAGAGTTTTCGTTTCCTGAAATAATGCAGTTTTTTATGGCTGGTTTTTTCTTATGTGTAATTGTATACGCTACATTCCATGCAACTGTTACGATAACTGGATATATCTCTGAACTCTTAGAGCGGAATTATATTAAATATATTTTTGGCGCTCGTTTTTTAAGGTTGTATGAGAAAATGCAAAAGCGTAAAGGTAAAGTTATTGCTCGGCAGAAGTACAAAGCAAGCGACAAAAATGCTCTAAATGATGCTACGTTTGAGCACTATTCAAAGTGGAAAGCCTATTATAAAAGTGAGTTGAGTTTCGATGAATGGAAGATTAAAGTTATGAATGGTAAAAATAACTAAGGGGGCAGAATGAATAAAATATCAAACATATTTTTGGGTTTTGGGTTTTTCTTTTTTGGCTGTTGCCTTGTCACTATCTTTACTGGCGCAGCCCTTAATGGTGGTCTTTTTGCTGTGGCAACGGCTGTTTGTTTTGCGGCTAGTGCGGAACACCCAAAAGATATGGCATATCCAATTATTGTAATTTTCATATTGGCCTTTACTGGATGGGTGGCTCACGCGATAATTACATTTAAATATGAAACAGTAACAGCCACCGAAGCAAACACAAATAAAGATGTACTTGAAGTAGATAACATGCTTCAACAAGTATTTGATCAAGCTTTATCTAACCTGCGACAGAATAAAGAAAAGAGAGTGTGTCTTAATGGTTTTCTCTACAATGTTCTTGAGGATGGTAGCTTGAAAGGCGTTTATGACATGCAACCAGCAGGTGATAATAAATTACGCACCTGTAACCAAAATAACAAGGAGTAATTTATGACATCTTATATTGATGCACTAAAAGAGCTTGAATCATTAGTTAAACAAGCTAATGGTGCAGATATAAAACTTCTTGAAAAGGCAGCCAGTCTTATTAAACGGTCAGAGGAATTACAGGAAGAAGCATATGTTCTAATCGCTGAAGCCTATCAGACGGCTAGTCAAAATAATTTAGAGCTAGAAGATAGTATTCATAGTCAATTCTTTTTTATGAATAATTATGATGAGTTTGAAAAGGAAGAATATGAAAAACGGAAAAATAGAGAAAAAGAATTACAAAATATTAGTCGTCTAGAACCGTCAGGTTTTACTGAAACTAATAAAGCTTTACACGACTGTGCAGGGGAGATAGTTAAAAAGGCTAAGGCAATGTTTAAATCAGAACCTGTAATAGCTCAAGTGTGGTCATATCGTTGGGGTGGTTACGACATGATTTCATGTGACCTTTTTTCACAAGATCGTACAATCAGTATGCCTGTAACTATTTCTGCCGTTGAAAGGCAAATGCTTGAGTATCTTGACGAGCCGGAGGTTTTTGATATGGCTGAGGCCGTTCATCTCGCAGGGTTGATTACAAAAGCCCTTGATGCAAAGGTTATTGTTGGTTTAGGACGAAATGAAGTTAACCCTGATGTACTGACAAAACCGTTAGGGAAAGATCATACCAACGGCGAAATCAATCTATGGAAAGAGGATTACACGGCGTAACCTTTAAAGTTCTTTAATATCAATAACTTAGTGCGCATAATCATTGTTATGTTAAATGAGTGCCGTATGGCACTTATTTAACCCTACCCTTTAAACAGATCTGAATGTGTGCCTGTACGTTCAAAACGAAGTTTGGTATCTGAAATTTTGTAAATCAATAACCAATCAGGCTCGATATGTGCATCCCTGTAACCTTTATAATCACCTTGTAACGGGTGATCTTTATATATTGCTGGTAACGGTAGCTTATCTTCAATTAAGAGCGTAATAAGGGTTTTTAGCTTTGCCATATCCTTATTACGCTTCTGAGCTTTCTTCACATCTTTCTGAAACTGTCCTGAGTATTCAATTTCCCTTTTTCTGGTCATGAGCGATTAAATACCCAATTTTTCAAACAGGTCGTTAGCATCGTCGGCGCGATGTACATCAACGCCTTTTTCACTGGCTGCGATGGTCGCCGCCGTCGTTCTGTTAGGTATGCGCATATCAAACGGCAGCGCCTTTTCAACAGCTACTTTTGTAAGGGTTATCCTTACAAGGTCTGACACGGTTAACCCCATACCCGCCAGCACATCAGCGGCTTCGTTTTTCAGTGCTTCATCGATGCGAGCACGAACAAAAGCGTTTGCGGCCATAACTTTTCCTCCTTTATGTTTACCCTTAGATTGTAGCTCAATCGAGCTACAGCATAAAGTATCTATTCGTGTGCCCAACGGCACTTTTTTGTTCATATCCCTTGCATAGTAGGCGCTTTGCGCCTACTATGTGTTTAACGGGTGTCATTCAGTGAGGTATGTAAGGATTATTATGTCGGATAAGAAAGGTATTCTTACAATAGATTTTAAGAGCTTTGCCGATGCGCTAAAGATAACAGAAGGTGAATTAGCCTACCTTTTAGAAAACGATCAGGTTTACAAAAATATCCCTTTGCCTAAACCAATAAATGTAGGTTGGAACAGAAAGCGTAAATTTAATTTCAAGGATGTTTCTAATTTTCTCGAACTGCTTAATAAGACGAAATGATGAAAAAGAAGTTAGCTAAATGGATCGTGGTGATACTGTTTCTCCCTGTCCTTACAAGGGCTGCAACTGTAACACGCATCCTCGATGGCGATACGCTAGAAGTTACTGAGGACAATAAAACTCTACGAGTTCGCTTGATAGATATTGATGCTCCTGAGAAAAAACAGCCATACGGTCAGAAAGCAAAGCAGTTTCTTACCGACTTTGTGAAGGATGCCGACGCAGTAGCAGTCAAAAGCATGGGAACAGATCGTTATGGTAGAACGCTGGCGCAAGTGTACGTTAAGAAGTGTGAAAGAGAATGCTTATCGTACCTGGTAAATGCGGAAATGGTTAGAAATGGCTATGCGTGGGCGTATCGTTACCATAACGTACCATCCAGTAAAGCGATGGAGTACGAGGAAAGCGAGGCACGTAAGAACCGGCTCGGCCTGTGGCATGACAATGAAGCAATCGAGCCGTGGAAATGGCGACAATTACATAATCAGCATAAGGAGTAGTGGCTATGGAAAATCTTAGCGTTAATCAGGAGCGGTTTAGAGAGCTTGTAAGCAAATACCCTACCCTTTACAGCCTTTGGGATTGGGAAAGTCGAGAAATACGGCTAGAAGCGTTTAAACGCGCCATGACAGTGTTAAGTAGCGGGGAGTACATAATGGCTATTTTCTTTGCGCGAGTCTGGTTAGGAAAGAATGAAGAAACTAGTTACAACATACTTAATGCTAGCTTTGATTTCGTACATGCGGCTAAGGTACTTGATAATAAAAGTTTGCTGCTTATTTCTAACTTTTTCAAAGATCCATTTTGGCCTTAAAGGGTGATCGGTATGAGTAACAAACGCAGAACCATAAACAAAGGGATAATTATATCTAATATAATTCTTGTTCTTACTGGTTTAGCCCTTCTTGCAAACGGTTTTACCGCTGGATATGCGTTTTTAATCATCGCGTTTATATGGTTGCTAGTTACTTGGGGTACGGGAACACTATTTATTTTCTCAAATACCCCGCAAGTAATTTCATTTAAATATGACGATAGCGATAATAAAGAAGATAAAAAATAATAATTACTCTTGCATATTAGGCGCAAAACGCCTAATATAGTTCCTGCGGGGGCGACAGAAAGCCACTCGATCCGAGAAGGCTAAGCCCTCTAAGGAAACGAATGAAACTTTCTGATGTTGCAACCATTAAGACGAATTTTCCTGATGCTGATTTTTGGATTGTTCGTCGAGGCTCTTTAAAAACCGTTGGCGAACCTTCCTACACTTTCAACCCTGAAAGTATAGGAGTTAAGGTAACAAGGCCTGATATGGTGCTTTCACGTTACCTTTATTACTGCTTCCTTCACCTGCATCAATCAAAGGTATGGGAACCAGTAGCAACGGGATCGCTTAGCCTGGTTAACATCAAGGTTTCTGACGTTAAAAACATCGTCCTGGAACCGCGCTAAAAAAAGGGGGGGAATACTCCCCCCTTAAACTAAGGGGGTATAGATGAAGAAATCAACAGAACAAAACGAAAATGGGTATTTTGTACGCAACAACTGGCTCTTATACGTATTTGCTGCATTAATGCTTGTATGTAGTCAATGGATGGTAGCAACGCTAGAAATGGGCTTTCAGCTTCCTGATATGCTTATTTATGCTGGAGCCTGTATCCTTCTAGTTTATGGCGGTTTTTTAAATATTCAGGCAGGTACAACAACAGCCATTCTTTTTCAAATAGCTGTTATAGCGTGTATTCTATTCTCTTTGTTGTGGTTGGTTATTAAAAACATTTGGCCTGCATTGATTATTTAAGGGGGTATGCGTGAACAAGACAAAATTAATTGCCTATGCTGTTTTTTTTCTGGTTAGTTACATGGCTATTTATAACTATGTATATCAGCAGAACGTTGATTACTTATCCCCTCCGGCATGGCGCGTTCTTACAGCCATAGCTGTAGCTGTAGCGGTTTTAGCAAGCTTAGCGCCAGCCTTCGCATTCAAGGGTTCTACAGGACTTAGGGAAGATGGGGAAATCAACCTTTGCTATTTCAGTCCTATGATCACATTGATTGCGATAGCTCTGTGTTTCATAGGTAAATCTTTATACTTTTGGTCATTTGAGCTGGATCACATTGCTATTAAATTCGCTGCGACCGTTTATTTAACCTCATCGCCTATATTTAGCTTGATGTTCTATTATGTCCAAATAGATAAAGATTTTGTTTAAAATTATTTTCACTGCAAAGCGATTTTTTAAAAAAGGTAAAAACATGAGCAAGGAAATTAAAATTACGCTTCCATCGATTAACGAACAACGGATGGAGATTTTTAAAAAGGGAATAGATGAAGCAATATCCGCTTTACGGGAAAATGCTACGGCAGCCCCCTACCCTAAAGCTAAAGCTGTTGATTATTCAACACTGGATGAACGCTATTTTCTGACAGTAGAACAAGGCTGGGTCGCACCACCACATAATTTGGTTAATGCGTGGTTCGAACAGTTTAAATCAACATTCCCTGAATATGGTTCAGATAGCAGCCTTGCCGCTTTGTTAGGCAATCATTCAAATGGTGCAAGCCGACGCATCAGAGAATACAGGAACGGTGAAAAACCTATTCCTTTTGGAATCTGGCGTAAGTTCCTTGTTTTAACTGGTCGTGCGCCGCAAGAAATCATTCCTGTATTTGGTGTGTTTGATACAGAAGGAAATGATATATGTTCGGAGTGATTTTTAACGTAACCTGCGGTGTAATACTCATGGTTATAAGCCTGATAGCAGGGGCTGGAGTCATTTTTTATAGTGATGAGTATACACAACCGCAGTTATGGAATATGGCGGGTTTAAGCATCGCTTTCGCCTTTGCGTGGGTCTGGGCTTTTAAACAAGCAAACGAAGCATGGTACATGTATAAATCTGGAAGAAATAACTAAATGGACAAGCTAGATTTCTTGTTTAAATTCAGACGCGCCAATACTGATGAAACACTTGAAAAAATGGTTGAGCATATGGATTTAAAAGTAAGTCAAAGTGATTATGCAGCATTTCAATCAGCGGCAGATCATAGACGTGCAGAAATAGCATGTAATAAAGTTTTCGATAAAGTGCCTAAATCAGCTTGGAAATTTGTACGTTAAAGGTTATCAACATGAAAAAAATACACCATTTAACCGCGATATTCATCCTAATAAGTTGCTCAAGCTATGCTTCTACCACTATTACTAACCTGAATACTCAAATGCAGCTACAGCAGTTACAGCGCCAGCAAACGCAACAAAACCTTAAGCATCGTGATAGTGTTACTCATGGTGGCGGCTATCCAGTTTATGATGCTACAGCCATTGAGCAAGCCAAACGAGAAATATATAAGCAATGGAAACGGGAAAATCAATCTGAAATTAATTATGAAGATTGGCTTAAAGAATATTTCAAGGAGTCTAATAATGGAAAATAAAATAACCATAAATAAATTAATGTGGAACTGTGGTCTTTTTATCTTTGTGTTTTGTTCTTTCATTTTTTTATTAGCCAGCATCCCTTTAAGCACACATATAAACGAAACAGCTTACAATATTAGAGGTGTTATTATCGTGCTTTTAATTATTTCAAATGTGCTGTCAGGGGCTTTTTTCTTAGGTAGTTTATTAAACTATATAGAACAACAAAAGAAACAATAAGAATAAAAGCCCCTTGCGGGGCTTCTATTTTATTTCCTTTTATTCCTAAGAACCTTAACAAGCTGTGTAACGGCAGTGATAAGAGTAGCAATAGCGAGGATGATTTGAGGTAGGTTTTTAATTAGTTCGATGATCATCTTTATGACCTTTCAAATTAAGGAGGGTTGCCGTTTCCGACAATTTAATTATCTTAAATTTCTCTCCTTCTTTCCAATTGATATTTTAGATCACCATTCACAATGTAATTAAAAAAATCAATGAGATCTACGCCCCCACCAATGACAGCTAGAGATAGCAAAAGAGTAGCATAAGGGTAGCGATAGAGTAGCAAAAGGATAGCATAAAGATAGCAAAAAAAGCTTGCAAATGTGCCATACGGCACTATACTAATCATTAGTTCCATACGGCACTTTTGAGGTGATTACATGCAAGCTAAATCCCAACGCAAGATTATTCAAGAAACCAGCCAACGCTTTAATAGCTTGGTTCAGGCAGGTGTTAAAAACGACATCGCCTTTAACTTTTACCTTGCTTCTCTGCGTCTTGATTTAAAAGCCGCTAATCGTCAACTAAATCAGAAGGTGTAAAAGATGAAAGCTAAATCATTTTTTGATCGAGATGCAATTGCTATTAAATCAGAAGAAAAAAAACGCTGTCGGCAGAACGTCAAAAAAGCCAGGATGGTTAGAACTCTCAATAAACGTGGTGGTTGGCTATCAGAATACTAAATTATATTAAATATAAAGGGCTTTTTATAAAGCCCTTTTTGTTGTATGTTGCGTAAAAGAAAGAAGGATAGCGAAAGGAATAATCATATGAAGAAAATTATCGTTCAGGTTAACGGTATGGTGTATGACAGCAGCAACCCTAATTGTAAGTGTATCTTGTCTAACAGTCAGAATACTTTGTATGCCTTTATTCAGGTGCTCGACGGTGATGTTACAAAGCGCTATTGGGGTCTGTACGATCATGATGCTCAAGAGGACTCGATAAAAGAAATCATGCTATGGGGCGGAAAGTGGCCTACTCTGCCAGAACCTGAAACAACAACACTTTGATAAGAGGTTTAATATGCCGCATGGTAAAGTTATTTTTAACAAAAAAGGGCGTTGGGACTGGCTTGATAGAGGATGTGATATTAGCGAGGACGAACTGAAACAGGGGGAATGGTTTGTTGCTAATATGTATTACCCGCCTGACTTCAATTACGATCCATCAATGCACGAACACCAAATTAAAGGTTTCCTGTCAAAACCTGATGAACTGGTACGATATGAGAGATAGGCCGCTATGCGGCCTTTTTTTTAAATCGAACCGCACCGCAAGCCGTGCTGAGGCGTACCGCAGCGAAGCGAGGAACGAACAGCGCGGGTGAGGAGCGGATAGTACACCAAAAATATTGACGTAATCAGGCGCGTGAGGCTCACGCGGTCGCAGCTGGCCAGC